>SL_4KL_010_BRINEDRAFT_10000861_pt1 | contig 16272 bp, 22 predicted proteins | sample SodLak_010_BRINE_2_FD_10664 | JGI IMG/M metagenome (IMG submission 10664)
ATGTTAATTTTTATAAAATTATAGGTATGAAAAATATAAATGAAAAAGAATTACATCCAAATAGTATAATATCTACATTATCGTATCAAGACGTATCACATACACATTCTATATGTCCCGAACGTATATTAGTTGATGATATAACGTTAATTCCAATGCATAAAGCAAATTTCAAACATATTAGGAATTTATTTAGATATACGGATGATGAAGTATTCCAAAATTATGGTTCTACAAATCATAATTTACCATATGAAACTAGAGATTACGTTCAAAGAAAAGAGAAATCATGGAAAAATGCAGAATGGTTTGAATATGTAATTAAATATAATGATTATTATATTGGCAAAACATATCTTAATGCGAATAGTAAATTAGATGCATTTGAGCGAGGTATTTGGTTACAAAAAGATTATTGGGGAAACCAAATATCACAAAAAATAGCAGATGCACTTATTTATATTACATTTGAAGAATTAGATGCTTCATATTTTGATGTTGGATGTGTAATTCAAAATGTAAAATCAAGAAAATCTATTGAGAAATACATTAAACGATATAATGGTTCATTTTACGGTTTTGTTCCAAGGACAGATACCGTTTATCATCCAAATCAAGAAAATCCAATAAAAGTAGTTAAACATCCAGAATGGGTCATAACACAAGAAGATTATAATTCTGAAAATTCAGGAATATCAACGACAATTCCAAACTTAAATTATGAAGATATAGAATTTAATGAAGAATATTATATTTAGTTTAACCGTTTTTCTAATTTAAATCAGAGATATTAAGTGAATTCTACTCTTATACAATAATATGATTGATTTTATACTTACACCTGAAAAGTATATTGCTAAACTTAAAAGTAAATTCTTTGAATATAAATCTATAGAATCACGATGGTACAAAGCACCTATTTATAAATATACTTTAGTAAAAGAAACGGAGAATATCACCGTTACAGGACACGGAAAAGAACGGTCAAAAGGTAATGCTATTATATATGAAATAAATAATGATGGATGGGCTAAAGGTACAATATATTCTACTATTGGAGAATATGACCAAGCAATTAAATCTCCGTTTAGTTCCGAAGGTTTTGAAAATGTTATTAAAGAAAAAGGTGTATTAGAAATTTCTAAAGAAAAAATCGGTTATTCAGAATGGGATATTACTGTTGATGTAGCGGAAGGATTAATTATAGATGTAAAACGTGAAGATAAAATTGAATATTAAATTAATTTTATTTAATATATTCTGAACTATCTGTTATAATACCATCAATTTTTGGATTATTTTTTATTTCTTCGAACTTTTTTCTTGAACGAATAGTCCAAACATACACTTTATATTTATCTGGTATTTCATTTAACTCGTTAATCATAGAATAGTGTAAACTTAAACCATTAATATTTGGGAATAAATTAATACCTTCTTTAAGACTTGTAATAGCATTTTTTGGAATTCCTTCTTTATTCAAGTATTTTTCTGGAGTACATAATATTAATTTATTTTTTGAATTCGGTATTTTATTAATTATATTCGGATTGAAGGACTGATATATTACTTCATTTCTAAATTTTTCACATAATTTTAAGGTTTCGCTCACTATATGTTCATCTTTTATTTCTACGAGTAAGGGTGCACCAACCTCTTCTAAAACAAATTTTAATGTTGGTATTTTATTTGTCGTACTTAAAATATTATATTTATTTAATTCTTTTACATTTAAATTGGACATTTGTTTATCTACATTACACATTCTCTTAAGATTACAATCGTGAAAAACAATAGGAACGTTATCTGAACTAGAACGAATATCTAATTCAATATAATCACAATTATTTTGAGCATTTTTAAATGATACAATTGTGTTTTCTATATTATCTTCTGCGAACCCCCTGTGAGCTATAATATCCATATTAATTAATAATAATGTAATACTTTATATGTTACTATCTCATATTAAAATGTTAATGATTTTAATTCTATATTATTAAACCATACTTATATAACCTATTGATTTAACGCTTATTGCCACAATTAAATTATTTTTTTGGTATAAATCCTTCTTCAAGCATGTTTATAAATTCTAATAGGTCGTCTTTAATTTCTTCATTTTCGATATTATCTTGTACGAAGTTCAGCTGTTGATGTTTATTTTTCTTTATGAAATCTGAGATATCGTATCCTATTTTATCAAGGTCATCTTCAACTAATACTAATTTGTCTTTGAAATCGAAGAATTCCCATGGGGTTAAATTAGATGATTTTGAATTTCTCTTACATTCTAAATATTTCTCAATGTAAAAACCGATTTCTTGTCTAATTATAGTAGAAACACTATGTCGGTTTTTATTGCCATTAGAATTCATGACGAATAATTTATCGTTTTCTTCTGTAAATTCCCATGTATCACCATAATTTTCGGCTTTACCATGACCAAAAAGGCGACCTTCAACAACAAATTCGTAATGAGCCATATCTTTACTTTTTTCGCTGTAATCATATGGAATTAATGTCCATGTGCACTGTGATAAGAATTCTTTATCATGTTTATCCATATTAATGTAGTTATGAACATTTTCTTGTGTTATGAGTTCATCTCGAAGGAAGTATATATTCATCATATTCTACTTATCATCTCTTACGAGCAAATATAAACCTATCGTTTCCTTTGAATGTATTTATATAAATATTTTAATGTTTATCATTAATTGAGAATCGTACAATTTATATTAAAGGATAGATTTCCTAATACTAAATGTAAATTTCCTAATACTAAATGTAATGAAGATAAATAATGAAATAAAATTCGAAAAATTAGGTATAAAATTAAATTCCGAAATGCATTCATCAGCCATATTATTCTTTGTCTTACTTAGATTAATATTAGGTGGAATGATGCTTTTCGCAGGAATAAATAAATATATCGGTGATGGTTTCAATGCTAGCGGATACTTAATGCATGTAGATTCAGCAAGTCCTATTAGTGGATTATACGCATGGATGGCATCAACACCATTTATTATTGAATCAATAAATGTAATCATTCCATTAACGCAAGTATTAATTGGAATTTCATTAATTACCGGAGCAATGCTAAGATTAGCAGCATTTGGTGGAGCTATACAAATGATGCTGTTTTACCGTGGTGGTTGGGAAGGTGAAATATTAGCAATTTTCGACTATACATTAATTTACGCCGTTCTGTTCCTTGCAATTAGTTCATTTGCGGCTGGTAGAGTATTAGGTTTAGATGGAAAATTGAACAATTAAAAATTGTTAAAAAATACCCTAAATTAAAATATTTATTAGGATAATTATTTTTCAATTTAAATCAACAGTTTTAATAACGCGAATTCGTTCTTAGTACATATGACTAATATTGTCAATATTGAAATACCGGATTCAAAAATGGAAATCGTTGAAGAATATGATGTTGATATTCAAAGTATGTTCGATAATGCATTAGATATGAAAATAAATCGAATAAAAGAAAAAAATCCTCACCCTAAACTTCCGAGTGATGTACTTGATAAAATTCAAGAGGTACATAAATACATACTCTCCGGTAAAAAAGAAAGATTATATGGATTTCATGAAGGTTTTCCACATAACGGTATTACATTGGCAGTTATGTCTACAGGGGGTTCTTATTATATCGAAATTAAAATATCAAATATTAATAATATACCAGACGCAAATATTTCTAATACATTATCTGATAGTGGGTCATTCTTGAATAATATAAATACTCAATTAATTAATACTATCAATGAAATAGATGAAGATATAGATGTAGAATTTAAATTAATTGAACATGAATTAGCTGAACATGAGTATGATAGAGATAATATCAAATTTAGAGCAGATATTGAACCGAAATCGTAATAATTATAAAACAAATATAAAATTTAAACTAAGCCTTGGACCTATTACATGTGAATCACCCCGACCTCAAGGGTCGAGGTATTCTCCTATACCGAGGATAAATACGGTCTAAGAAAACGTGAAAAGATAATTGTTATAATTATTGGATTAGTCATCTATGGAATTATAACAATAATTGGTTTTGTTATAGGTTTAAAGAAATACTATATGTATAAATATGCAAAGTCTAAAAGAAAAAAGTAGAATTATAAATTATATTATATATTTATATCTAATAGAATCTTTTAAATACATAGGCAAATTATAAAATAGTATATGTCCCAGATGAGAAAACAATTAGATTTCGGGTCGCTAACACACAATGACATCAAAAAGTCGTTTATAACCATAATTAATATTGTCAAGCCTAAACATCCATATTTAAATAATGTGTACCCAATTAATGAGGAGCAAGTTGATTACAGCTATAAACAAAAATCAAGTGCATATTATGCATCATGTGGTCCAAAACGCGTAAGAAAAAAGCCTGTTATATTTAAAGCTGACAAATATTACTTCAATAATATTAAACCAGAAAGAATACTATCAATTTTAACTCATGAAGTAACGCACGTAACGGTTGGTGGGCATTCTAATGTTGAAAATGGTTCTCATCCACCCCGGTTTTGGAGAGAGTTTGGATTTAATGCTCATATATTATTAGATAATTGGTCTGAAATTGAAGAATTATTTGGAGATATATCAAAAAAAGATTTTATTGGATATATAATTAAAGATGAAGTAACAACATTTAATATTGATAACCGGTATAGTTCAGAAATGTTACGGAAACAAGAAATGGCAAATTGGTTTAATAACACATTACGAAACGAAACATAAAGATTATTAATTATATTTCGTTAGATTATTAATAGGATATCGTTTTATAATATCAAATTCTTGTGTCTCAAAATCATATTCTATATGTATCGTATCTCCTGTTTCAAAATGTTCTTTTGGCCAAATTTCATGTAACGGTTCATTATTAACAATAGATAATATACAAAATAACGGCGTAAAATGACAAGATATAGCAATTGTCTCATCATTATTATGATTATTAATTATATCAAAAAATATATTTTCAATACGATATTTAACATCCTTCATACTTTCTCCGTCTGGAAACGCAAGATTAAATTTTTCTTTATCATTTAGTAGATATTTTGGATTAGATTCAAGAAATGAATCTAATGAACCGACAACAGAACCAAAATCTTGTTCTCTTAAATCTTTATATTGTATTATATCATGGTCTTCAAAAGCTATTTGTGCAGTATTCAATGACCGTATTAAATCAGACGAATATATTGTAGATATTTTATTTTTTGTTTCATATTTTATATTACCAAGTATTTCTGCTTCTTTTATACCTGTATCTGTTAAGTCAAAATTCCGATGACCTTGAACCATATCTTCTTTATCCCCTATTGATTGAGCATGAACAAAACAAACAATCTCCATATTATTTATATAATTATATTACATGGTTAATTATGTTACTACATTATATTGATATAATATTAGAAAAATTAAAATCCCTTTTTAACAAGTATAATCAGTTAAAACTCCCACATACAGATTTAATACTCATCATAATACACAAACGAGACTCTTGTTAGTGCTAAAGATATTTAATCACAAAAATAATAAAATATATAACATAGTTATACGTAATTATTAATATGTCGTATAATTATAATTTTCAGGGTATGAAAATTACTAATGAAACAAACGTTAATATACCGAGAAATATCGTTGAAGGTATATTATTTACAGGTGCTGAAACGCAAACAAATACACCTGCTTTAGATTATAATCTTAAATCTATAGCTGTTCCAATAGGTGATATTAAAATATCTGATGTAATAATTAAAGAAATTAATGATAAAAGATTACTCTTTGAAGTTATAATTAGTAATCGTAGTTCAAATTTACCATGGCAAGATGTAGAAAAAGATATAAGATTTATACCTACAGATAAAACACACTATAAAAGTTACAAAATTAATATTAAAGGAACAAATTAGTGAATTATATAATTTTATTTTGAAGTTCAACGATGTAGAATTTTACCTATTACAACGAATCAAAACTACATAACAAATCTAAATAGACAGTTTTAATAACACATGTATGTATTATTAAAACATACGTGGTGTGAATATGCGTCAAACAAAATCTTCAAAGATAATGAACAAAGATACACTAACAGAAGAGAAAAATCTTCAAAATAAAATAAAAAATGCTCGAAATAATTTTCAAAAAGGAAAGATTGTTGATAAATATATTATAAAATCAAATATAAGCAAAACAACGTGGGAGAGAGCACCATATGAACCTCATCGTGTATTAGAGATAGATAATAAAGAATATCCAATTAAATTAGCAGATTATATTACAAAAAATAAATATACAATACCATTTACAAATATAAAAATTCCATTTTTAAATAACAGAGTAAAAGCTAATTCTGTTTTAAATCACGAGCAAGAATTATTTGTTGTGGTTTATAAAATTAAATTTAATGGATTAGAAAAAATTGTTACATCATATGCTCATACAACAAAAGAAAAAGCTATAGAAGAAATTGAAATAGATAATAATGAATTTGAATTTATATTAAGACATATTACATCAGACCATAATTTGAATATTTTTGATGATAATACAACTTTAATGCGTATTTCCGAAAATAGTACCGCGTTTGTGAAATATCTTCAAAAAATGAAAGAAACTCCAAAAGGTGCATTTTATCTAATACTACCTATTCCAATTGTAATTAGTTTAATTGGTAGTATTTATTTAACAAATTTAATTATAGCAAATTCATTTAGTTATATAGGTGTTATTTTATTTACTTTGTTATTCACAAGTATATATATTTTAACTTTTGTAAGTACAGTCGTATCTCCACACGCAAAATCTTATAATTCTATAGACATTACAGAAAAAACCCTAGAAGATTTAAATATATATAATCCAAACGAAAATAATACACATTCTGACCCATTAGAAACATATACTTCTATAACATGTTCAATTATACGTTTTGATGGGGGTTTATCTGTAAAATCAATAGATGATAACATTGATTGTTCATGGTTCTTTGACAGAGATGATACTGGATTATTATGTAAAGAAGGACAAGAATTTATTAATAATTATCCCGGTTCTGGTAATGAAGTTGGTTTAACTATTAAAAAAATTAATAAAGAAAACAATGATGAAAATAATTTTGTAAGTAAATGTGGGAAATGGAAATTAGTTGGTGATTTCATCTAAATCGATAATTTTATATCATATAAATAAATAATCTATCATATGAAATTCCTTAACGGACTTAAAATTGTTACGGATGCACCTGTCGATGATGTTTTAAAAAATAAAAATTGGGGTGTTGACATTAAAGGTTCCAGTATGAAATACAGAATTAATTCAAATGGAGAATTAGAATCATTTTCGTTAAGCGTTAAAGAAAATATTAATTCTGAAGAAGACATAAACGAAGAATATCTAGAATCTGATTGGTTCAAAATGGAAAACTTTACAGGTCATATAACAGCCAAAGATGGAGAAAATAAAGCAGAATTTATTATTTTAAACGGAAATGTTAAAAATGTGAATTATAAAAATTCGTAATATATTTATTTTTAAAAGCTTATATATAATCGAATATGAAAATATAGTTTTTATGAAAATCCAAATCTATAAAAATCCGCATCTCATACATTCATATAGAGAAATTTATGGATTTGAATTATCCTAAAGAACAAGTAAATGAAACGCTCATGTGTGATAAAAACGCAGAACCAAGGATATTACATCATGAAGTAGCTCAAAATACAAATGCTACGCGTGATAAACATATAATGTTAACAAAAGGTCCAAAAGAATTAGAAAATATGGATTCACCATATGAAATTGAAGGCCCTCGTGAATTACATAGTCGTTTAACAACGAAAAATAATGAATTTGCAATTAGAGCACATTTGCAAGAACTTGAAGAACATGATATTAATGAAAACAAAGCTATCAAAGATATATCAAAACTAGTAAATGAAACGAAGGTGAACTTGGAGGATTTGTCTGATGTATCACAAAAAGAAAGAGCTAAAAATATGATTAATTTAATTAAGTATTCACATAAAAAACATAATGTAGAACGACCAATAGTGTTCATTAAAAAAGGAAATTGGAGAAGTAAAAAACCAAATAACGATGTTATTGAACACGTAGAAAAAGTTTTGAAATCTAATGAGAAAAATACACAAGCATGTTACAAAACAGCATTTCATGCTGTAAGTGCCTTACGGTCTCAAACAGATATTGATAATAAGAGAATATCCTATTGTGAAGGTATGGCTGTTCCTAAATATGGAGGTATACCTAATCAACACGCATGGTTAGAAGTAGATAGTGAGGTCATTGAATTAACATGGCCATGGAGTGGACCTTATCCTGTCGAAACAAGTTTATATTATGGGTTTCAAGTACCATGGGATAAAGTATATTCAAAAATGACAAACAGACCAACATATGCTTCTGTATTTATGCCAGATGAAGAATATTATTCTCAACCAGCCGTACAAAGAGCAATTCAAGAATTTCAGAGTAAATAATATTAAATAATTTATATTAATCGAAATACTTTACTTGTTTAATGTCTAAATTTCTTATATGGATAAAAATAATATATTAGATACCGATGATAATACAAGAGAAAAACGAATAAAAAAATCTTGTTAATGCATCTGAATTAATTCATGCCAAACTCAACGAAAACGAGAATACGAATGAATCATCCAACAATAATGAAAAATTAATTGTTGAAAAATTATTCTATCCATTTATTGAAAATATGCCACCCGTACGAAAATATTGTTCAACTGGGCACATTATTAATATTAACTTCAATACGAAATTTAAAAGAAAACTAAATAAAGACATAATTGAATTAGAAGAAAATAATGTTTCACCAAAATGGGTATCTTTTACGATTAAATTAAAAAATAAAAATAAAACAATATCTGAAACATTTAAAATTGAAAAAGATAAACTTACAAAATTTATTAATTATTACGGTGATACCAAAATAGATTCACTAATCGGTTCTGAAGTGATTTTAAAACCAGATTATGATGGTTCTGGACATGAAAAATACGATGTATTAATTCCATGTGAAACAGCTACGTCAAAAATAAAAGCAAAATTAATGAAATTGAGAACTGATATAGCTCCTATGAGCACGCAAGCTAATATTTTACCTAAATATTTTGCATTAACTTTGAGTAGATTACTTTGTACTTTATTAATATTATTTGTTACATTTGTTTATATATTTGCGATAGGATTAATGGGTGCCAATTATGGGTTATATGAGGCATCAACTTATATGATATTTATACCTATTATCTGTTTTATAAACGGGATTATCGTCGTGATTTCTGTATTTATCGAATCTAAAATAAACGCATATAAAAACATAAAGGAACAACATTATATAGGAGATATTGAACGTAGTCTTTTCACATATGTTTCTGACGGTATTTCTTACATAAAGAAAAAACTATACATCTTTGATTTGTATATAGGTCAAAGATTCTAAATCCAAATATTTATAATACCTCCACTCTTATTCAGGTCATGACTAAGCTCACACTTCAATGGCATTTACGTAATATTATTGAAGGGGTGCCAAATTGTGAAGGCGTACCGATTGAAGAAGATGAATTTGGTGTAACGGAATGGAATTACCCTAGAGATTATGCTTCTACAGGGAGTGGACCATATGCTAAAAAGAATAAGGATGTGAATGTATTTTATGATAAAACACTAGCTTCAAATGCTTTGAATTCAGATGATAGCGTAGCATATTTAGATGCGGTAGCTCATGACCCGTGCGTTCCATTTGATTGGCGTATAGATGCAGAAGAATTGCTTTCACATCATATTATGGAACGTCGTTTGATTTGTCTAGAAGAAAAACGTAGTATCATGAATGAAGGTTTGTCACAAATGAGAAAAGATTTTCTTAATTCTGATTTGCCAAGTAAAAGTATGCAGAGTAATTACTGGACATCTATTTCTTGTCCTGAATGTTTAGAAGGAGAATGTTTATTTGATGTTGATAGACCACAAGAACCAAATCATTGTCTTAATTGTGGAACAAAAATTTCTCGTCCTAAATATCCTTAAAATCCATTATTAAAGTTTACAAATGATTATTATGATACCACTGATAATCTGATATTTTACTATCATGGATTGTGTTCGGATTTTTAGATTTATTGCTCATTGATTGTAAACATTTATTAAGAATATTGAACGGTAATGGTTTATAACCAATTACTTCTACGCTCAAATTAATTTCTTTCTTGTTATAATTAATAAATGGAATATCTGAATGTCGATGACCTATTAAACGCCAATTATCCCAATAGGAAGGAATGTCTTTTTTGTTATGACAGCAATAATACTTGTAGCCTTTATGTTGTGTAGTCATACTTTCAACATATGGATAAGGAAATGTATATTCAGATATTGTTCCTTGGTCATGATTACCTCTTAATAAAAGTATATTTCCATTTAATCGTGAAATAATTTCTTCTACCCTATCTTGATTTGCCATAGCAAAATCACCGATATGAATTACTACATCAGAATCCGTAACTATCTTATTCCATGAATTAATCATCTGTTCATTCATCTTATTTATATCATTAAATGGTCTATTTTCATATTTAATAATATTTTCATGGTCAAAATGAGTATCAGAAATTAAATATCTTGTCATAAAATATTGTTTGGCTAGAAGATATTAAATCTTTTTATTAAGAAATTATATAACCATGTAGATTATATCTATATTTATGATTGATGACTCATTGAAAGATTCTGTACGAAGTTTTAATGATAGTAAATTGAAAGAAAAAATTGAAAATAAATATTATGACCAATTGAAAAATCAAATGCTTATGAATGAACCATTAGGTGATTTAAAAGAGGTAAGTACCTCTCACCGGAAATACGATTATGGACCGGCATCTGATACTACCGTGAACGAATCAGGGATAAAAATTGTATTCAATTCAGATGAAACAAAAATTGAAGATGTTCAAGATGGAGGTCGTATACAAAAAGAATTATATGATTTAATTAAAAAATACCCACCTTCTTGTGAAGTACGTAATATTGAATTATCTTTTGTAAAAGAAGATTCATATATAATTTGGATATTATATGATTTATAATATAATATTTCAAAATGTATTTTTGCAGTTTAATAATATTAATTAAAACATGCTACAACAGTAAATACAAATATTAAGAATTAATTACGAAGTTTATATAGTAAAATTACTATTTTTTAATAGTATATAAACTATTAATATAAGGTAATTTTACTATATAATTATAGTTTAATACTAAAATAGTATAGTTAATTTATTGATTCAATATGTTTCAAAGACCCTTCCAAAGCATCTTTAGCACATTCTGCAGCAATACCATACGGACGAGAATCTGTAATCGGTTCAGATTCTACATGGTTTAATTCGCTTAAAGCTACAGCAGAACCATATCTTGCTTCTCCATACCTGTGAATTATATCCATACCGTCAATATCTTCGAATTCCTCAATAGTCCATCCTTCATTTCTGAAAAATTTTTCAGCCGAATCAAATGGATTATCGAAATCTAAATTTTTTAATTCTGAAGTACCTTGTTCAAGAAGATGCTGGTTTAATTTTTCAACTTTTTGTTTAGCTATATTATATCTTTCTCTTCTTTCAAAAGTATCATACCAATCTGAATCTCTCGATAAATTTTTACACGCTTCAAACGCTTCTTCAACAAGTTTAAGTGTTTTACTATGATTTGTCATTAGATAATATAATAAATTACATTATATTAATTATTTCGATACCGATAAAATTATAATCTTTCAAACGTATCTTCAATAGGAATTATTGTATCTATCCAATTTAAGTTTGACCAAAGAATAGTATCAAAATCCCATGTGTGTAGATTATATTCGGTTGAAAAACTTTTTGTATGTGCTACATTACCTGATATATATAAGCCATCATATCCTTGAGAGAAAAATTCTTCAAAATTAATATATGTGTTTCTAGAACAAGAATAAGAACTTATTTCTGGTAACGTTTGTAAATCAGTAATATCTGTAATATATTTTATATTACAATTAGATTTTGGGATAATTTTCCATGCTTTGTCATCTTTTTTAATTAAAGCTCCATTTTCATATTTTTCATAACTGGACACATTATTTTTATCTGCAGGAGATGTCCAAAATCCACCTTTTGGTTTTGAAAAATCTTTTCTATTTTTTATAGGTCGAATTAAACTCGGTTTTGGCTTTTCTTTGTTTACATAAATTTGTTCTTTAACCATTATTTAATATAATATTATATCTGTACTATATATTTTGGTATTTAAATACTATCACATCAATTCCATCGATTATCTTCTGGTGGTATAATTACAATATCAAGATACTTTTCAGAATCAAATTGTTTTATTGTCGAGTCAATTATTACTTATCTATTTTTATTTATAAAATTTGTTCTGATGGCATAAGACAGATAAAATATTTTTCCTATTAACAGATGCATGTATTGGTGAATATGTTTTTAAAATTGAATTGTTATAATATCATACGAATTTATTTAATATCAAATAATCTAACTTACAGCGTTGTTAGTGGGATTTATGGACTAAATGTACCGTTAAACGTTGTTTAACGTTGCTTTAGTGGTAGACCTCACTCTAACGAACCCTTTTAATACAAGTTTACTTTAATTAGTATACAACCCTACTTGTATAAATTAGGTATTTTGGCTTATTTTGGTCGCTCACTAACACAACCCCACTAACAACACTGTTAGTGAGATGAGGTACATATCTAAAAGAGTTAGTGGTATATAGTGATTTGGATACAATCAAATTTCAACGGTTGAATTTAAAATTTATATTTATTCATGAATTATATTATACTTAATAATTAATAAATTCTATGACAAATACCTTAGATATAATTTGATTATATTTAAGTACCCACACGTAGAACCATTAGGCATGAAATCATACCGGTTAGATAAAGCAGGTTTGACAAAAAATGGTGTTCCGTTCTTCAAATTTGATACGCAACTTCATGATGGTATAGACTTAGATGGGAAATTCAAAATTCAGTTTGCAGCTATTGAAAAAGAGGGTGAACCACTCTTTACGATTAATAGTCCCAGAGGTTTATTGGCTATATTTAATCAACAGAATTCAAAACAGCTTTCAAACGCGCTATATGACAAAGGTGAATATATCGTATACGCAAACTATGAAAATAAAACATGGGAAGAACATGAGGGGTATACGAAACTTTTGATGGGTCGGGATTTTGGACAAGAAATTGATTATAAAGAAAAATATCAACTTGCAAAGAAAGAACATAATTCTGTAAAAGAAATTTCAGAATTAATAAACTCTTAAAATTTTAAAAAGTTTTTTATAATTAATATGTGTGTATGTCTATATGGATAGACTTTTCAAAAAATTACAAAATAAATCAAATGGTGAATTATATAATGAACTTGCACCTTTGTATGATTTCATTTATTGTCAACATTATAATTATGATAATCAGAAAGAATTAATTGATAATATTTCAACGGAAGATACAGACATTGTTTTAGAGGGTGCATGTGGAACCGGTCAGCTTACGAAAAGATTGATTCAAGATTATGAATTAATTAGTGTAGATTATAGTAAAGGAATGCTATCAATGGCTCGCAATAACGTTCCTAATGGAAATTATATACATGCTGATTTAGGTAATTTAGAATTGGATAAGAGTGTAGACATATATTCAATACTCGGAACATCAATACTTCATATGACTGGTGATGGCGAATTTGAAAAAGTTGCCTCAAATGCATATAACTCTTTAAACAAAGAAGGTAAATTTGTATTCGATTTACTTAAAAAACAAGATATTAAAAATGGTGCAACAGGAAAAAGCACGTTTGAAAGTGATAAATATACTGTTATAAGACGCTACCTCACAACAAAATCTACGGAAAATCTTTATAGATTTAATTTTTCTTTTGAAATTAATAATAATGAAACCGGGGAATCTGTAACTACTTCTGATAGTATCCCTGTGAAAGCATTCGACATTAAACATGTAGAAAATATACTTAAAAATATTGGATTCCAAGATATTAGTTTTACATCTTCATCTGAACATGAATATGGTCCAGAGATTACGGATTTGTTTATTGCAAAAAAATAGTATTTGTTTAATATATACAATATATTTATGTTTATGCTATATTTATTGTACGTATGGAATGGGATGAAATATTAAATAATTTAAATTTAAATATTAAAAATTATAACAAAATAAAAGAAGGAAATAATTTTAAGTCGTTTGTAATAGAGTCAGATTCAAAAAAGTATTTTTTAAAAGGTTATAGTAATATATCTGACGTATCTAAAGCTAATTTAGAAAGGGAAATAAAAATTAATAATATAATAAATGAAAATAATATTTTAGCACCTAAAATGATAAAAAATAATATTAATAAATATGATGGTTATATTTTATATGAATATATTGAGAGTAATCCTATATCATGGAATAAAAAATCTTGTATGGAGAAAACTATATCTAATATAGCTTTATTTTTATCAAAATTACATGCTATAAGTAATAAAGAAATACCTGAATGTCATTATGGTAGCAAAAAAGATGATTTTATTACGAATGTTTGTAATGAAACAATCAATGCCATTTCTAATACAGAATATAATAATTATATTACGCAAGTTATTACAGTGAAGTACCACGGTGACCCGGTGGCATCCGTGTTTAGTCCTGCACTGCAGACGCAACGAATTTTAATTCCCCTCGCACTTGGCTTACGCCTTGTGTCTCTTTAGCGTAGAGATAAACACCTGAAACTTGTAGTCCATGAGGGTCGGTCGCTTCACCACGACCCGACAACTCCCGTCTCACGCTCAGTGAACGGTTTTGAGAGGAGTCGCATTTTGCTAACCCGCAGCCAGCGTAAGATTAAGGTCTTTAATCCGTCTTTGATTGATTGTTATTCTGACTGTAATTACTTGTTAATACCGTACTATATTAAATGTTTTGATTGGCATTCACCCACCGTGGTACTCTGCCTAATATAACATATAGAACAACATAGAAATTTAACACCAATTGATAATTCAATATTGATTAAACAATTTAGAGATGCGTATAACTTAAATGAAAAATATATACCGAAAATTAATTTATATAAAAAATTATTAATAATACGAGAATTAAGTTTAGTTAATAATCATGGTCCTTTGGATTATTGGGATGAAGATAGAAATGATTGTGAAAAAGTATGCTTAGATTTATTAAATATTATTTAACTTCGTGACAATACCTACATCTTGGTTCATATTTTTCATTTCCACCTACATCTATTGTAGGTGAATCATAAGATGCAGGTTTACCATTAATTAACCTCTGTGTTTTTGTAGCAGGTTTACCACAACATTCACAGATTGCATTCCGCTTTTCAACTTTATCTGCAATAGCTAGTAAAGACGGTAAGGGTTCAAATGGTTCACCTCTAAACGTTTGGTCTAAACCAGATAATATAATTCTATGTTTATTCTCTGCTAATTTTTGAACTGTATTAACAAGGTCTTTTGTAAAAAAATTTACTTCATCAATAATAACAACATCCGTTTCATCTCTGGTATTGTTCATAATTTCTTTCATACCGGTAGAATTATTTTTTATAGGTATAGCATCAAGTTCAATTCCGGTATGAGAACAAATCGTATCTTCTGTATATCTATCATCAATTTCTGGTTTAAATGCTTGAATATTTTTTCCAGCTATTTTAGCTCTATTTGCTCTATGAATTAATTCTTCCGTTTTGCTTGCAAACATACATCCTGTTATCACCTCAATTCTCCCTTGCGGGTCTATAGTATTTACATCCATATTATATATTCATCTTTATAATATAACTCCATAACTAAAAACGCTTCTATGATATATTATTCAAAAGAAATATTTAATATAAATCCCCATATAAATTCTTCTACTTTATAATTACCCGTCATATCATCTTCAACTAATAATTCATATTTTGTTTCAAATCTATAATCTCCCGTAGGAATACAATTATTAGATGTATAATTGCCGAGAACATCTAATATTATATCATTTTTTTCTAACGGTCTAAATCTAGTTTCATATTGTGTACCTGAACGAGGGATATCTTGTGTTAATTGAAAACAATTTGTATCTTC
>SL_4KL_010_BRINEDRAFT_10000862_pt1 | contig 16266 bp, 20 predicted proteins | sample SodLak_010_BRINE_2_FD_10664 | JGI IMG/M metagenome (IMG submission 10664)
TTTGTGGGTGAGCGGTTTATTTGTTCTTGTTGATAAAAAGATTGTCTGTTATTTGTGGTTTTATGGTTTCAGAGAGCGATGTTTTTGGACAGTTGGAAGATGTTATTGATCCAGAGTTAGATATTAATATTGTTGATTTGGGTCTGGTTTATGAGGTTGATATTGTTGAGGGGTCTCGTGTTGAGGTTTTGATGACTTTGACTACTCCAGGTTGTCCTTTTCATCAGGTGTTTAATGAGTTAGTTACGCGAGAAGTGATGCGTCTTGATGAGGTTGATGAGGTTGATGTTGAGCTTACTTTTGAGCCGCGTTGGACTCCTGATAAGATGAGTGATGAAGCTAGGAACAAGATGGGTCATGTTCCTGGTATGGATACGTTCTAACAAGGGTAAGCATAATTTTTTCTTGGATTCAAATTTTATGGTCGTTTTAGAATAATTTTTTCTAGTGGTTTTTTCTCTTCAAGTAGAGTTTTTAGTTTTTTAATTGTTCTCATACACATATAACATGTTATAATGTATGTTTGGAGAATATAGATGCTTCTAAACAATTTTTAAGACATATAGACAATATTTCAAACATTTTTATAAACAGAATAACATACATGTATTACCAGAAGGTTTAGGAGAAAAATACCTAAGCCCAGAACACAAAGGTGATAACAATCTGGAACAGAATAGAATCAGACGAAAACGAACAACTAACCCACAAATGGGAACACAAAAACACAGGCGACACAGTAAAAGTCGAAAAATACGTAAACAACACATGGGACACAAAACACAACGAAAGACTAATAGAAAACTTCGACACACAAAAAGAAGCAATTCAAAGAAGTAAAAAACTAGTAGGAGAGAGCTAGAAAAACCTCTTGCCAAAAAAGGTAGTCCGAAAAACATGAACAAAAACAATACACTAGGAAGAAAAATAAGAAAAAACAAGATCTCTGCAAACCATCAAAAATGGGAGAAAGAAATACAAACAGAAAAACAGGAAATGGAAAAACTATGAAATAAGAATATTTAACGAAGATTTTGTCGATATCCTATATAACATTCTACTTTTTCTAAATCTTTGGCTAGAATTTTAGCGATTGTTCTATGGTTTCCGTCATTAATCATCCCCCATGTGTCTTTTATATCCCAGTCTTTCTCTCCATGGACTTTATTCATTCTACCTATCTTATTTGGTCTATTTCCAGGATTTATGACCCAGGGAAGAAATTCGCTCAAGATCTCAGGCACTTCTTTTAGATTATTGATATATTTTACATTCCTGTATTCTTCTGGGTCCTCCGCCCTAACAAACTTTACAACTTCCGAAAGTGTACCTGTGATTATTTCTGGAGGTATATCTCCTAACCTGGGTAGTGTCGTCCCTAAATCTTCTACCTTAACAGTTCTCTTCTCCCAAGAACAGCTCTGAAATATTTTGCATCTATAGTCGGGATTACTGTCTAGTTCCTTTAGCAGATCTATCTTCTCATCAATATCATAACCCTTTTCTTGATATCCCGTCTTGACTTTGTCTATAATATTCTTTAATTCCTCTTCTCCAGGAGAATCCTCAATAATAACCCTCCGAATATCTTCTTTTTGTTTGCAAAGTTGCCACACAAGATAATTATCGATAGCTTCACCGGCAGCAGTCATAAAGACATTTTAGTCTGAGGAATTATAGAATTAATCTCTATAACTTTGAGAAACTCGTCCTGTCTAGTTATAGAATGAGAAATTGCGGCGTCCGGGATTTGAACCCGGGTTGCTGGCTTGGAAGGCCAGAGTCTTAGCCACTGGACCAACACCGCTACATTTCTTCTGTTGTATGGTTATTTTCTTAAATAGATCGGAGGAATTAATTAGAAAAAGAGATAATTTGTATGAGAGTATAGTGATGTTTCTCTTTCAGGAACCCTGTTCTAAGTGTTGACCTATTAATATTTCTGCTTCGTCTAGTGCTTCCTCAAATTTCTCTTCATCTTCTTTGGATAGTGATGACAAGAGTTTCTGGAGCGGTCTTGTATTGGTATCTCTGACTTCGAGGCTGAGCTCTTTTTTTTGTTTGTCCCAGTTAATGTTGTGGTAAGGTCCTGTTGAAAACTCTACATACTTGTTCTGCTGTGAATCTGCTGTTCTTACCTCTTCTCCTGTATTTATGTCAAGCATTTTAGATCCTGAAACCGGTATGATATCTGCGTATTTCTTAAGGATTCTTTCGAAGTCTTTTTCTTTAATTTCTGTATTTATTTGTGCTCTGTAGAATCCTGGTATGCCTTTTCCGTTTCCGTTCGAAAATTTTATGGACAGGTATTCTTCGTCTTTCCCGGATAATGGTATGTCGAAGGTTTTTTCACCTGTTTCTGGATCTATAGAGCAGTTGTATTCTTCTTCAAAAGTCATGGATATAATTGGTAATTGTATTTCTACTAGATCAAAAGGATTTATTTACATTACAACAGACATCCACAAAAATGGGAGAGGAGTTTTTTCATCTTTCAAAGAGAATTAAAGGTTGCCGTGTCAAAACATTAACTATATGGAAGAAGGCGGAAAAGAATATCTTCGTGACAGAACCAAAGATCTATTGGAAGAACAACTTTCCGGAATGGAAAGAGAAGATAAGCCAGAAATGAAGATTAAGAGGAACAAAATGGATGAGAAGGTGGAAAGAAAGTCTACCTCAAAGATACCTTTCCACTGGGATCCTCGGGAAATAGAGTATTTTAACAAGAATAGGAAGAAGATGAGTAACGAGGAGGTCAAAGAGTTCCTAAAGAAGGAGTCAGAGGTACAGGAAAAACTTGAAGCAATAGATGATTGGAAAGAATTTTCACGCTGGGAAGAGCGGTTCCTAGTCCAAAAAAACAGTGTAAAAGACTTAGAAGAACTTTCAGAAGATCTCGGACGAGAAAAAGAGGAAGTAGAGCTGAAACTTCACATGCTTGGATTGAAAAACCAGTAAACCTGTCAGCACAGAAAGTGATAAAAACTATGGAAGATATAAGAGAAAAAGCAATAAAAAAAGGAAGAAAAAAACTGAAAGAATCACAAAACAGAGACAAACTAATAATTAAAGCTGTGAACTTCCTTGACCAGTCAAATAATAATTTTAACCATGAAATGGAGAGGTTTAGAGATTGGTACTCTCTACACTTTCCAGAACTAACAAAAGAAATAACCAAAGACGAACACTTAATCAAGATACTTTCTAATGGTGTTAAGAGAAACGAGATAAGCTCATTCGAATCAATGGCTAAGGAATCAACCGGAATGCCTTTGAACAAAAAAGACATCGAATTACTCGAAGAATCCCTAGAAATACTTGAGAGAAAACTAGAGAACCGTGAAAAAATCAAGAAATACGTTTCAGAAATTGCGGATGATGAAATACCTAATCTTAAACAGGTGCTGGGACCCTTACTAGCAGCAAGACTTATTTCTCTTACAGGAGGTCTAGAAGAGCTAGCTAAGAAACCTGCATCCACAGTCCAGATGCTAGGAGCAGAAAAAGCACTATTCAGATATCTTCACGGAAAAGGAACCCCTCCTAAACACGGAATATTATTCCAACACAACTTCGTCAACTCTCTACCGGAAGAGAACAGAGGCAAAATGGCGCGTTTCCTTGCAAACAAATCTGTTATGGCTGCACGTTTAGACCAATATGGCGACAAAAATAAGGGGGAAGAGCTTAGAGAAGAATGTCAGCAAAGATTCGAGGAATTGAAAGAGTAACACTTTTTGATATTTAGCATCAAATAATATACCTGTTTATGAAAAAATTACAGGAAGGCGTGTTTGAGAAGGGAGACAAAATATATACTATAGCCGCATCCAGTTCCCGTGTCTATGGTGAGAAATTTATTGAGATTGACGGAGAAACCTATAGAGAATGGAACCCTAATAGGTCTAAGGCTGCGGCAGCGATCAAAAATGGTATAAATATTGAATTAAACTCTAATAATCATTTACTTTATCTAGGAGCGGCTTCAGGCACAACAGTATCTCATTTTTCGGACATACTGGAAGAAGGCTTTATATACGGGGTTGAGTATTCCGATACCGTGTTCAGAGACCTTTTAGAACTAGCTGAGGACAGAGAAAATATTGCACCTTTCCTGGATAATGCACGTAAGCCTGAAAACTACGGCAACTTAGTTTCAGAAGTTGATATAGTGTTTCAAGATATTTCACAACGCGATCAACCAGAAATATTTATTAGAAACTGTAAAAGATTTTTGAAGAAAGGAGGTATTGGATTGTTAGCAGTTAAAGCTCGTTCAATCTCATCTTCGGAAGATAAAAAGGTCATATACAATGAAGTGAAGGATAAGCTTTCTGAGGAATTCCGTATAATTGATGAAACAGAATTGGAGCCTTATGAGAAGGATCATCTTTTCCTGAAGTTAGAGAAGAAAAATTAAAAGAAAAAGTAAGGGTTTTTTAGACAGTAACCAATTCTCTAAGATTCTTATCTATTTTCTGACTGCTTTTGTCCTCTAGATTTTTATAGTCAGGTTTTTTGCAGCAGTTTGCTGTCTTGTTTGCGTTTGTTAACGCGCCGAATACAGCGTGTTTCCCCGGTAAAATGTTTCTATTTTGTTCCGTCCCACAGTTTTGACATCTTATTTTAATCATTTTTTTAACGACCTCGCTTTAATCCCCTTTCAGATATGAACTTGTATTCTAACTTATGCCTCTGGTTGCTTTATAAAGAAGCCCGAGTTATTCCAGTAGTTCCAGTAGAAAATTTTTATTCCACAAAAACAAATAGTAGAAGGTAGAACGGAGGTAAGAGAAAGTTTTTATGCGGAAAATCTGGAAGTGCGGTTATTGTAATAGGAAAATAAACTCCAATATCGAGCCAAGAGAATGTCCTTGTGGTTCAGATAATATAGAGGAAAAAGAAGTGGTTAGTAGAACTGAAGAGTTTTTAAAGAGTGTTCTACAAAGGTTTAGGATTTAATTTTGGATTTCTTCTTTTATCCAGTCATATCCTTTGTCTTCTAGTTGGTGCGCTAGCTCCGGTCCTCCCGATTTGACTATTTTCCCGTCAACCATGACGTGTATGTGGTCCGGTTTTATGTGGTCAAGAATTCTCTGGTAGTGTGTTATCATTAGAATACCTCTTTCTTCTTTAGCCAACGTGTTGATCCCTTTTGCAACTACTTTGAGTGCATCTATATCAAGCCCTGAGTCGATTTCGTCTAGTATTGCATATTTGGGTTCAAGTACTGCCATCTGTAAGATCTCGTTTCTCTTCTTCTCTCCTCCTGAGAATCCTTTATTTAGGTATCTTCGCACGTATTCTTCATCCATATCAAGCAGATCTAGTTTTTCACGTACTTTTTCCCTGAAATCTTGCATGCTTATTGGTTCTTCGTCGTTTTCCTCTCTTTTAGCGTTTATTGCTTCCTTCAAGAACTCTGAAACTTTTACTCCTGAGATCTCGCTTGGGTACTGGAATGCTAGGAAAAGTCCTTTGCGTGCTCTCTCGTCTGTTTCTTCATCTGTTACATTTTCACCATCTACAAGTATTTTACCAGAGTTGATTGTATAGACGGGGTTACCCATTAATGATTTACAAAGAGTGCTCTTTCCTGAACCATTAGGACCCATTATAGCATGTATTTCTCCTTTTTCNACTTCTAGGGAGACTCCTTTAACGATTTTTTCATCTTCNACTGAGACTTCTAAGTCTTCAACTTTCAAACTCATAATAATATTCTAGATGCAACTAAACTTTCATTAATCCGTTTCCAAACTCTNTTGAAAAATTTTTATGTTGTAATTGTTCTACCTCGATAGATTTTTGTATATTAAGTATAAAACCTTTTTGTGGCAACGAATACTGAAGATTACAGATCTTACATATCTAGAAAACATGAGGCTTGTCTAACTCTGACAGAAGGATTATTTGAGTCAAATAATTATTCTCTTCATGATTCTATACCTCATGCAATTATGAATCATTTAGAGGAAGGCGATAATGATTTAAAAAGTATATTTCCTATTGAGAAACCTTGTAGGATATTGCCTGAAGGCTACCAGTTTGATAATGGTGTGGTTGCGGAAGATTTTGCCATTAGTGGTTCTTATGAAGGAGGGGAGATGGTTATAGGTCAAATAGTATCCTGTAATATGAAGGATTGTTATGGAGGTCAGCCTAGAGATGTCATACAGGCTAAGTATTTTGAGCAGAGGTTAAGGACAGATCATTCTATTCATCCAACTATAAAGAGCGTTTATACTGTTAGAACCAAAATACCTGAGGAAGAGGTTTCAGAAGCAGAAAAAGCTATTAGAGATATTTTGGAAAAGGAAGGGTTTTATGATCTGGACATAGAGATTTTTGAGGTTAATATTCCAGATGATCTGGCTTGGGAGAAAGCATTGGATACTATATCTTCTTAGTGTTTCTCTATTTGGTTTATCGCCTTTTTTGCAGCTTTTATTATTTTTTCAGACTCTATTAAATGTTTTTTATCTTTCATTTCTTTGATTGTCCAGAATTTTGCTTCCTTGGCATCACTACCTGGCTTGATTTGTCCTTTGACGTTTTTGAAGTCGATAGAATATGTATTTCCTACTACATATTTGTCGGGGTGTTCTAGTAAGATTGTGGTTATTAGTTCAAGTTGTTTTTCGTCCGCTTTGAGATTGGTCTCTTCTTCTAGCTCTCTTGCAGCCCCGGTTTCCGGTTTTTCATCATATTCTAGGTGTCCTGCAGGGTAACTCCAGGTGTTCTTGTTGGGTTCTCCCCCTCTCTTGATTAACAGTATTTCTCCTTTTTTGACAACGAATACCCCTGCTACCGGTACCGCGTTCCTGTATCTGAATTCTTGGCATTTACTGCAGCGGAACCTTACTCTGTCTTTATCTTGTTTTTCAACCAGTTTGTTTCCGCACTTGTGGCAGTAATTTAGATTCTTCATTTTTTTAGTCCTTTTTGCAGGGTTTCTAGACCTAGAAGCGCGCACTTCATCCTCATTGGACTGATCTCTATACCAAGCTTTTCCAGCATCCAGTCTTTATCAAGGTTCTTTATCTCTTCTTCTGTGAGTTTTGTGGTTTCCTCAGTTACTATAGATGTTGATGCTGTGCAGATTGCGCATGCATCAGATTGATGTCTGACTTCTACACTGTTTTCTTCCCTGTTTATATATAATTTTAAATGGTCTCCACAGCTAGGGTTTTCCCCTTCAATTACTACGTCCGCATCCTCTATTTTACCCGAGTTTCTAGGGTTTTTATATAACTCCAATATTTCGTCTCTATACATCTGTGTTAAACACCTCCGATGTCTCGTTTAGGGCGTTACACAGTTTTTCAACGTCTTTTTTAGTGTTGTATATGTAGGGAGAGATTCTTGCTGTACCGTTTATATCCAGTTGTTCATGTTGTGGTTGTGCACAATGGTTTCCTGCTCTTATTGCTATATTGTTTTGATTGAGAATTTCTGATACGTCGTGAGGGTGGACTGTTTCGAATGTGAAAGATATAATTGTCGAGTCCTTAGGTGATAGAATGTTGATCCCTTCTATATCCTGGATTCCGTCATAGATTTTTTCCGATATTTCTTTTGTATGCTCTTCTATTTTATCCATACCAATGTTTTCTAGGTAGTTAATTGCTGCCTGTAGCCCTATCGCCCCTGCTATATTTGGTGTACCTGCTTCAAATCTTTTAGGAGGATCTTCATAATTCACAGAGTTTTTTTGTACTGATTTTACCATACCTCCTCCTACTTGATAAGGTTCAATATTTTTTAGCAATGTTTTTTTTCCATAAAGCACCCCTATTCCTGTAGGTCCCAGCATTTTATGACCTGAGAATGTTATGAAGTCCGCATCAAGTTCTTTAGCATTTATTTTTGTATGTGGCGCTGATTGTGCACAGTCTAAAATTACTTTTGCATTATTCTTGTGTGCGATTTGTATTATTTCCTCTACAGGGTTTTCAGCCCCGAATACGTTTGATATATGGGATATAGCCACGATATCTATATCATTATCTATCTTTTTTTCTGCGTCTCTTACCGATATTTTTCCGTCTTCTGTTTCTAAGTATTTGATTTCTTTGTTTTCTCTTTCTGCTTTCTCTCTCCATGGAAGTTGTTCGCTATGGTGAGCCATTTCTGCTAGAACAATGTTGCCTTCGAAATCAAGTGTTGATGCCAGTAGGTTTTCTGCTTCTGTCGTGTTTCTTACAAAGATTATTTCATCTTTTTCGGCGTTTATGAAGTCCGCTATCGTTCTTCGTGCATCCTCATACCTTTGTGTTGATTGATTAGCCAGTTTGTATATCCCTCTTCCTATATTGGAGTTATGTTTTTCGTAGAATTCTCTAATAGCTTTCGTAACCTTTTCGGGTTTTTGGCTGGTGGCTGCGTTGTCTAGGTAGGTAAGTTCTTCCTTCTGTTCGAATATTGGGAAGTCTTTCTTGATTTTTTCTGGTTTCATGTATTGTTTGAGTGTTGAGAATCTTTTTTAGTTAGACTCTTTCTGAAGGTTTGTAAAACCCGGAGATATAACACTGTTATACCTGATGGTAGGGAAAGTATAGAAAACAGGATCAATTGAAGTCCTTATCTATCGAGTTTTTTCTGGACTTCGTTTCTTACTTTTTCTTTTAGATCTGGTAGCTTGATTTTTTGCATTACTGGTTCGAAGTATCCTTTGACTACTAGTCTTCTGCTTTGTTCTTCCGTTAGCCCTCTGGTTTCTAGGTAGTGTTGTTTTTCTTCCTGTATTTTACCTGCTGCGGCTGCGTGGCTTGCTTCTACATCAGGGTTTTCGATCATGAGTTTTGGTGATGCGTCTGCTTCGGCTTTGTCAGATAATAGTAGGGTTTCTTGGTCTTGGAAGCTTGAAGTGTTTTCTGCCCGTTGTTCGACTTGTTGTAGCCCTTCATATAGGCTTCTTGATTGGTTGTCTACAACTGCTCGGCTGTCCATATCGCACTTGGTATTTTCTCCTTGGTGGAAAGCTCGTAGAGAGATATCAATATGTTGGTTGTCGACAGGGTACCATACTCCGATCTTTTCAGTTTGTGCATTATCACCTTTTAGGATTGTATCTATCTGTGTACGGTTTAGTTCTGATTCGAACTGGCTGTTAAGCCATTTGATACTGGAATTGTTTCCTACTATCGCTTTCCTGCGACTATAGCTTAGCTGGGCGTCTAAGCTTTCTATTGCCCCATATTTTACGTGTGAGTTTTCTCCGAGGTAGAGTTCTGTGAAGCTGGTTTGTAGAGTTGTTTCTCCTCTAAACTCTTCTTTGATCTTAACGTCTGTGTTGTCTTTTGTTTCTACGACTAAATGGGAGAACAATGGTTTGTCTGTATTGTGTTTGATTGTTATGTCTGCTTTTCCATTAACTTTGACGTATACTAGGCTGTTTATGTTTTTTGAGTGCAGGGCATTTAGTTTGTTTTCTCTTGGTTTTATTGAGTCTAGTAGTTTTTCTCCAGCTTTTTCTTCTGCTTTAGTTCCTGTAAAGTGTTCAGCATCTCCTTCAATCTTGATTTCTGGTTCCGCTTTCTTTATTTCCGTTATTTCGTCTTGTAGGTCTGGGTATCTTGTCCACGTTCTTCCTGGTGTTCTGATGCTTTCAGGCATTTCTAAGTTTTTGATGTCTTTTTCAGTTATTTTGGCTTTCTTTATCATATCTCTGGATTTGTACCTGAATCTTTTTAGGCATCTAGTTTTCTAGGAGTGAATCAATATTTTTTTCATCAAGACTGAAGAATACGTTTTCTGCTATCTCCGAGGACATGTAGTTTATATCTTTGCTTTCATTTTGGTTGTAGATTGTTATCCTGTTGTCGTTAAGTCCTACCCAGTGGGTGTCTCCGATATTTTTACGTTCTTCTGCATCCAAAACTTCTCTACCATAATCTGTTATTGAATAGACCATTGGTGTTTTGTTTAGTACCCCTGTATGCAATTCAAGTATTCCTCTGTCTTCCATCTGTTTGAAGTATCCATTAACTTGTGGATGTGTTTTTCCTATATGTTTATCTAGGTGTATCTGGACTTGTCCCGGGTTGACCCCGTTCATGTGATAGGCTTCGATGTTTCTCGCTAAGGCTTCAACGTATAATGGAAAACTGGAAACTGATTCGTCTTCTGCTCTTTCAAGCTTCTTGTCTAATACCATGATTTTATAAAATGAATTAGTATTTAAATAAGGTAATATTGAAAAAAGTCCAGTTTATTTAAATTTAGCAAAATAAATTTTTATCTAATGCTGGATGAGACCGATCTGGAGATATTAGAAGAACTGAAAAAAGATGGAAGAGCATCTTTCAGCGACATCGCCGAGAAACTAGGACTAGCAACATCAACCGTAACAGGACGCTTCCAAAAGTTAAAACAGAAAGAAATAATCACAGGATTCAAACCTGTTATAGACTATGAAAAACTAGGTTTCGGACTAACAACAGTAATAGATATTAAAGCCGAAGCTAACAAAATAGTTGAAACAGCTAAGAAACTTGAAGAAAATAATAGAGTGATATCCTTCTTCGAAGTAACAGGAGACACCGATATGATGATAGTTTGTCGCTTCCAAAATAGAAAAGATATGAACCGTTTTCTAAAGAAACTTCAGACAACAGAAGGTATCAACTCGACAGAAACAAACGTCATACTAACAGAACCAAAATTAGACGACAATATGGACATAAAAAAACTGATGGGAGAATGAGGAGATCTATCCTAGACTTCCTTCCATCTCCAATTCTATTAATCTATTGAGCTCTACTGCATATTCAAGAGGCAGCTCTTTAGCAATTGGCTCAATGAAACCTCTTACAATCATTTCTTTAGCTTCCTCCTCTTCAATTCCTCTAGACATTAGATAGTGGATTTCTTCATCCCCAATTCTTCCTACTGTAGCCTCATGCGCCATCTCCACATCATCCTCTTTAATCTCAATGTAAGGCTCTGTATCAGAAGTTGCTTCATCTGAGAACATGAGAGCGTCACACTCAATTGATACACTGCTTCCTGAACTTCCTTTAGGTACTCTAACTAGTCCTCTATAGTTTGTTCGACCATCACCTTGTGAAATAGACTTTGATTCAATTGTAGACTTCGTATTTTCTGCGTTATGGACTACTTTTGCTCCTGTATCAATGTTTTGTCCATCTCCTGCGAACCCAATTGTTACGTGGTTGGCTCTAGCACCTTCACCGTTTAAATGACTGCTTGGGTAGAGCATTGTGACTTTTGAACCCATTGAGCCCGATATCCATTCCATTACACCATCTCCCTTTACCTTGGCTCTCTTAGTGTTCAGATTATAGGTATTCTTGCTCCAGTTCTGGACTGTAGAATACTGGACGTGAGCATCCTCTTTGACAAATACTTCTACACATCCTGCATGCAGGTTGGATTCTGTGTATTGAGGTGCTGAGCAACCTTCAATATAGTGGACTTTAGATCCCTCCTCCGCTATTATTAATGTGTGTTCGAACTGTCCCATCCCTTTTTGGTTCATTCGGAAGTAGGCTTGTACAGGTATTTCAACTTCTACGTCTTCTGGTACGTATACGAAGCTTCCTCCGCTCCATACTGCGCCGTGGAGTGCTGCGAATTTGTTGTCTTGTGGTGGGACACATTTGTTCATGAAGTATTCTTTAACTAGTTCTGGATGTTCTTGTACTGCTTTGTCCATGTCACAGAAGATTACTCCTTTTTCTTCCCATTCTTCTTTCATATTTTGGTAGACAACCTGGCTCTCAAACTGTGCTCCTACGCCTGAGAGTGCTTCTTTTTCTGCTTCCGGAATACCTAGTTTGTCGAATGTATCTTTGATTTCTTCTGGTACTTCATCCCAGTCGTCGCTCTGTTTTGCGTCAGGACGCACGTAGTGGCTGATTTCTTCGAAATCTAGTTCTGACAGGTCTGGACCCCATCCAGGCATAGGTCTTTTTTGGAAGTGTCTGAATGCTTGCAAACGTTTTTTGAGCATCCATTCTGGTTCGTCTTTGTCTTTGGATATTGCTTCGATTGTTTCTTCTGTAATTCCTTTTCCTGCGTCGTATGCTTTTTCGGTTTGGACTTTGTGCTCAAAACGGTCTTGGTTTTTTTCTACTTTTTCGGACATATATTATGTTTGAGGGTTGTTAAAGCTTTAAATTCGTGGTTGTTTTTATTTCGATCTTATTTTGGTTGAGGAGTAGTTTTTCAGTCTTGTTATACGTTTTACTTCTACTTTGTGACCTGTTGCTTTTTCTGCCATTTTTTTGACTTCTTTTTCGTTGTGTTTTTGGTCGTATCCTAATGTTATGGTTTGAGGATCTATTTCTTTTACTGTTGAGTATATATTGCCTTCTGATCCTAGTATTGCTTCGTCGACTATTTCTAGTGAGTCCACCATTTTCAGTCTTTCTTCTTCGTCGAAGTAGGTTTCTTTCTTTATTCTTGAGTCTCTGGCTATTACTACTTTGAGCTTGTCTCCGTGTTTTGATGATTGTTCGAGGTAGTGTATGTGTCCGGGGTGTAGTATGTCGAATGTTCCTTGAGCCATTACGGTTTTTTTCATTTTTTCTTTTTCACGTTCCTAGTGTTTTTTATGTGTTTTTTGTATATTTTACCTGTTTTGTAGCCTATTTTTGGGAGTTTTTTGGGTAGGTAGAATAGGGTTGTGAGTATTATGGATATTAGGAGTGCTTCTGTGAATCCTATGGGTAGTGGTATGGGTATGAACATTTGTTTGTTCTTATATTTGTGTTTTTGTGTTTTTGTGTTCTTGGAAGAATTCCTTGATTTCTTTCCATGGTGCTTTTGTGGTTTTTAGTTTTTTGTCGGAGGGTATTACTTTTCTGTAGTTGCTCCAGTCGTATCTTTTGTCCATGTATATTATTGCTCCTTTGTCTGTTTTTGATCTTATGCATCTTCCTGCTGCTTGTATGGCGCGGTTCATGGCGGGATAGCTATAGCCATAGTCCCATCCTTTTCCGAAGAGGTTATCATAGTATTCTATTAGTTCTTTTGTTTCAAGATCGGGTTTTTGGAGAGGTAGTCCTACTATGAATACTGCTTTAAGTATTTCTCCAGGGTAGTCTACTCCTTCTCCGAAGCTTCCTGCAGCTACTCCGAGTAGTACTGAGTCTTTCTTGTCTTTACGGCTGGCGAACCTGTCCAGTAATTCTTGTTTTTCTTTTTTATTCATTGCACGGTCTTCTACAAACATTTTTTTGTCTGTACGTGTTTCTAGGAGGTCTTTTATTTTGTGCATCATGCTGTAGCTGGGGAAGAATACTCCTGTGTTGCCTTCTACTGCTTCGAATGATTTTTCTAGGTACCATGCATATTTTTGCCGCATTGATTCATTTCTTTCTTTGTATTTGGTGGTTAATGTTGGTATGACAAGATTTAATTCGTTTTCCGGAGGGAAAGGGGATTTGAAAGATTTTTTCTGTGTTTTTGTTTTTTCTAGTCCTGTTAGGTCAATATACATTTGTTGTGGCGTTAGTGTCGCGGACATGAGGATTGATGCATGGCTCTGGTTTAGTGGTTCTTGTGTTGATATGCGGGGGTTGAGGCAAGAGTATTTTATTCTTATTTCTCTGTTTCCTCCTCCTGTTCTTGTTCTTTTTATGCATCTTACAAAACCCTCATTTTTACCGTTCCAGTGTTCTAAGAATTCTGCTATACCTGCACAGTAGCTTTCTTCTTGTTCTTCTTCCACTTCTTCTGCTAATTCTTCTAGATCAACTATTAGATCTTCATATTTCGTTATACTTTCTATGGCGTTTTTGAGCGTCTTTTTTTCAAGTTTTTCTTCGTGACTGGTTTGTCCTAGTTTTTCTCTTGTTATTTGCCGGATTTTTTGCTGTAATTGTTCTAGGTGTCCTTCTTCTTGGTAGTATCCGAATTTTTCGGCTTCTGTTTGTGCTTTTCTTATTTGTGGCACTGTTATTGAGCTTGAGAATAAGCTGCGTGTTCTTGATGGAAGATTGTGTGCTTCATCGACAATTATTATTGTGTCTTTTAGGTCTAGCCCGGATTTCTCTAGTACTATGTCTCGGACTCCTGGATGGAATATATGGAAGTAGTCTGCTACCACTAGATCCGCCCCTGAGATCATGTGCATAAGTATTTGGTATGGGCAGACTTTTTTGCAGCGGTTTTTGACTTCTTCTGCTGTTAGTGCTTGACCGTGGAATTGTTTGATTCTTTTTTTCGCTAGTTCGGTTAGTTCTCGGGATTCTTTGAATGTTTTGTCGTGTCTTGGGCAGTCTGGTCCTTCTGTACCCATTAGTCCAGGTTCTGCTTCACATAGGTGTGATTTTCCTATTAGATCTACTGATTTTATTGTTTCTTTGTGTCTTTCGTTTATTTTTTTTACTGTTTCTACAGCTATTTGGTGTTGGGAGTGGCGAGGGGTTACGAAGAAGACTGTTTTATTGTTTTGTTTGGCGTATTCTAGTGCAGGCGTTATGGATCCTGCTGTTTTTCCTAAGCCTGTAGGTGCGTGAGCTACCAGACTTCCTTTATTTTCTATTGCTTCTTTGACTTTTTCTATTAGTTCGTCCTGTCTTGGTCTTACTTGTTTGAATGGGAAGAGGTCCATTTATGATAAGAATGAGTTTATTTGTGAAACAATAAAAAAGGGTTCAAAGATTTTTTGGTTATGATATGTTGTATTGTTTTATTATGGATTCTTCTATTCTGTCTGGGTCTTGTATTTGTGGTTGGTTGAGTTTTTCCCATAGTTCGTCCATTGCTTCTAGCGGTACTGTGTATTGGTCAGATCCGAATTCAGTCATGTAGCCTTGTTGGAGTAGGTTGTTCAATCTTTCTTCGTTGTATGCTTGAAGTTCTTCTTTCATTTCTGTTTGTGTCATTGTTGGCATATTGTATTCTATGTCTGTTTCAAACCAGTAGTCTTCCCAGTCTGTTTGTTCGATGAATTCTCCTATGAGTCTTGCTTCACCGGCTTCTTGGATATTTTGGAAGAATCCTGGGACGTGAGGAAGCACCTGTTCAAAATAGTTGTTACTGCTTGATGGTTCAAGACTCATAGTTTAGATAAGAGGATTAAATATTTTTAAACACTAACGGAGTTGAACATAAAAATAATTAAAAATCCTGTAAACTAAACTGGCGGTCTCCTAAAAGCCGGCTCTTATCCTTTATTCTGCTGTAAAGGAATCTGAACTGTTTCGAAGTAACCCATTTCACTTGTTTAAATTCTTCTAGGACTTCAGAGTTATCAAAACTATTCCTTACTGTTTCTCTTATCACCCAAACCCCTAGAGGAGCCCAATAACTGGGTTTAACATCTCTTATAACCAGTATTTTTGCCTGACGGTTTCTCCGGTAAAGATTCTCTAATACTGCCAGCCTTGTTGCATAGAATGCTCCTGCTGTTTCCTCAGCGTAGCTGCTCCTGCCAGTATAAGATTCATAATTGTGGGCTATATAAGTTTTTTCTGCAGCGTTCCAGGTTGAACCTGGTCGCTTAAGTTCAAGAAGTTCGTACTCATATTTTCCAGGTATTAGGAATATATGGAACTCGTTTCCTAAGTATTCGTTCTGATAGTACTCTATTTGCCCGATTTCTTGATGTTTTTTCACGTTTTTCCTTAGTTTTTTGGATATTATGTCGTCAGATGCTGTTATACTCCATCTTGTTGGAACTAGTTTCCTGTTTTCTTCTTCGCCAAGCATTCCTGTTGACAGTGTTTGCTGTATTTTGTAATTATCTACCCCTTTCTTGTGTAGTTCTCTTACTGCGTTTTCTGCCTTCAGATCTGTATCGTAGAATGCTTTTTCAATTTTTCTTTCAACACTAGGGTTTTCTCCGAGCAGGAATTTTTTGATGCTTCCTGATGCAGATACAGGTTTTACTCTTCCTCCAGAAACATTGTTTAATGGTTTTTTCTTTAGTTCTACCTCTATTTCAACAGGTTTTTTTGCCATTGCGACTTCTTGACTATTCTTAAGGAATTTGCCGGTTTCCTCGATTTTGATCTTCTTTTTTGAGTTAACTAGGGATGTTCTAAGAGATGCTACTTTCTCTAAACTGTAGTTCTTATTATACCATTCACGTGGATTGTCTAAAAGTTCTGAAGAACCAAAGTGCTGCGGTGAAAGAATACCTGTTGAAACGTTAGGGTAACTGTGACTCCCTATGAATACACTTGGCGGTGAGGCTCCTTGGAACTTTCTTTTGTTCCTTGTCTTAGGCATAACTCTTTGCAGTCTCCGAGCCGCCTCCTCTGGAGACATACCTTTCGCAAGTTTGCC
>SL_4KL_010_BRINEDRAFT_10000863_pt1 | contig 16262 bp, 14 predicted proteins | sample SodLak_010_BRINE_2_FD_10664 | JGI IMG/M metagenome (IMG submission 10664)
ACATCCTCCACACGGCTAAAGCCGTGGGGTTCCCCCACTGGGGGTTGAATCCACGAGTAGCGGGAGGTTCGCAGGTTCGTCGTCACGTTGGACGATGACCTTCGTCTCGGGCTGTGCCAGTACAGCCCCCGCCTCGGACAGCGGTTTCGAGAACTTGCCCAAGGCTCGTTTGCCAATATTCAGCGCACCGTTCTTGTCCGCGTTGTCGTCCAGCCCACATTCTGGACACTCGAAACGTCCCTGCGTTGCTCGGACACCTTCGCACGCACAGCGGTTGCACGTCTGCGAGGTGTCGTATTCTTCTACCAACCGCACCTCGATACTCGAGTCGTTGGCCTTGTACTCGATGTAGTTCAGCAGGCGAGCGAACGGCATCTTGTGGGTCTTATCGTTGACGTACCGCCCTTTGTCGTTGTCCTTGCGAATCCCGCTGAGGTCGCCCACAACGATGACTGCGTTCCGTTCATCGGCATCCTCTACTATGTGGCGAGCGATCTTGTGGAGGCGGTCGTCCACCTTCCGGGCTTCGGCATCCCCGATCCGCTTGACTACCTGTTGTCCCTGTCGGGGTTTGGCTTTCCCGATGGACTTACGCAGTTGCTTGTAGTGTTCGCGGATGCGGCGCACTTCCTTGCCGTAGAATGTCGTTTTGCGGTCGGAGAGGAACGCACAGGTAGCGACCCAGCGTGCCCCCATATCGATAGCCAGCACGTCGTCGTACTCGTCTTGGACGATCACAGACCGTTTGACGACGAGATGCACGTACCAGTCACCGTCACGGCGCACTAACTCGCTATCCCGAACGTCCCCCTCACGGACGAGTTGTGCGTCCTTCTGTGGGACGTGAGCGGGACACCAGATGGAGTTGCCCCGACCCTGTTCAGGGTCGTAGACGGGGACTTTGACCCACCACGACGAGAGAACGGTGTCCTCATCGTGGGACACGTCGAACACGTCGTTGCGGAGGACGACGGGTTGTTCGGTGTCGGGGTTCGGGTCTTTCTGTCGCTGGACTTTCGACGCCTGTTGGTCGGTCGCGGAGTAGAGGTCAGAGTATCCACCGTGAACTGCGGTCTGGAACGCCTCATATTCGCGGGCGAGCAGGTCAGCCTTCCTGTTGGTCAGTGAGTGGAATTTAAGCTGCACCGTGGTTTTGACTGTCTGTTGCATGGCTACTCACCTGCTTGGGCGTCGATGTACTCCTCGATGACTTCCCTGGATACGTCACCCGCACTTGAGACGAAGTACGAGCGCGTCCACAACGACGGCAAACCGAAGTCGAACTCGTCCCGAAGTCGGCGCGAGGAGTAGCCCTTGACCTGTTGCATTATCTTGTTCGGGGCAAGCGTCGGGTCGCCCGTGATGAACAGGTGTACGTGGTCGGGGCGAATCGCCAACTCCAGTATCTCCAAGTCGAGTTCGTCGGCTTTCTCCTCGATGAGTTCTTCGAGGCGGTCACGTACTTCGCCCTCAAGCACCGATTTTCGGTACTAAGCTGAGCGAAGCTCAGCGAGGTCCGCAGGACCCGGTCCTGCGAGACTTCGGACACCAGATGAAGTGGTACTGGAGTTTGTGGACGTTGGTACGTTCCCTGTCGAACCCACGAGGCATCGTCAGTATATAGATGCCATTTACCTAAAGATGTTACGTAAACATCCAACCTCAGCCGGAACTACGAGCGTGGAATGGCCCCCAGTTGTCGGCTTCATCCACACCCGTAAACGGGTGGGCTTTCGCCTTGTTACCGCTGTAACTATCTCCCTCACGCACCGAATTTCACAACTATGTTAATAACTGCTTGCCGATTCCTTATATATGGGAACGGCCAGCAGTACTCTTATTTGTGGGTATGCAACGGTAGACCGCGGAACACACTGTTCCGATGGTTGCCATGGACATCTACACGGTTGTTATCATCGCGACAAACACGCTCACGCTGTCTGCGGGCGGGCTCATTGCCCTGTTTGCCTACCGGGCGTTCCGTCGAAGTCGGATTCGGGCACTCCAGGTGGTCGCGCTTGGCTTTCTCCTCGTCGTCACTGGTACGGCTCTCGGCGGCCTGCTGCATCTCGCCGCTGCGGATCTCATTCTCGGCGTGGCGATCCAGAGTGCCGGCACGGCAACGGGGCTCGTGGTGATCCTGTACTCGCTGTATACGGCCTCCGCGANATCTCTCGGCTCGGTTGGTGCCGACTGAACTCGCTTCCGCCGTCTCGCCCTCGCTGTCGAGACGCACGTCCAGGACTATCGAACCCCACCTGCTGTTCGATGAGTCGCCCCCGAACGGGATGACCCTCGGCGCGCTGTACGACCGTCTCGGCGAGCCCACCAACTCGCCAGCCGACCAGCAGTCCGAGGTCGCCGGCAACCGACCCTAACCGCCTGACCTATCGCTCCCGGCGACTTTCGTACCAGTCTCCAAATATTTCTACCAGGGTTTGGACTGTAGCGAGAGGATATGTGTTCGCTTCCCTCCTGGGTTTTCAGTCGATGCCCGTCGGCCCGAAGGTGACGAATGCGGACGTCTGGGATCTCAAACGTACCAACCAGTTTTCGGCCGAATGGCAGTGGCTTGAGGGGCGACTGACCGAAAAACACGCCGAGCCGACCTCTGTTGGGGCCGACGACGAGCCGTCTCCTGGAGAGCCAGATCATACGTCCCCGCCGGATGACTCCGAGCGCAGCCAGTAGCCCCCTCTCAATACTGTTTTGGGTCTGTAGCCCTGAGACTCACAGAATCAATGGCGCATTCATTCGGGTCGACAACACGCCGGGCACTGCTGGCTGGGGGGACAGCAGGCGTTGTCGGCCTCGCGGGCTGTGTGCGACGCGTTCGGAACCTTTCGGGCCGCCAGGAGACGGATCAACCCACACTCCTGATCAAGATGCTGCCCTCCGATACTGATCCGTTCGCCTCCAGGATCGCCTCACATCTCGCCGCCGGCCTGGACGCTGCCGGCATCGACGCTCGGCCCGTCCCGACCGAGCCCGAGGCACTCTCCCAGGAGATCCTGTTGGGTCGTAACTTCGATATGTACGTCGGCCAGTTTCCGTTCCGACCACACGCTGATCCCGATGTGTTGTACCCACTGTTACATTCGAGATTCGATACCGAAATCGGCTGGCAGAACCCGTTTGGGTTCAGTGATCTCGACGTCGATGAGCTGTTGGAACGCCAGCGAGCCCCCGGCACGGACCGAGCCGAAACCGTCACTGAAATCCAGTCGCGTCTTGCCACCGCCCAGCCACTGACGCCGATCTACCTTCCGGATGTGATCACCGGCGTTCGAACCGACCGATTCACCGGCTGGGAGACTGCCGTCGAGCTGCTTCCGTACGGGTTACTTCGGCTCACACCGGTTGCGGACGCCGAGCAGCTCCGGCTTGTCTCGACTGACAGCCGCATCACGACGAACTGGAATCCGATCTCGGCGGTCCACCGCGAGAGTCTCTCGCTGTTGGATCTCCTCTATGAGCCGCTGGTCGTCGAGGCCGGCGAGCGTCGCCTCCCGTGGCTCGCAACGGAAACCGACTGGGATGCGGCGGAATCGACGATTGCGGTGACGCTGCGACCCGGCCTCAGCTGGCACGACGGTGAGTCGCTGACGGCTGATGATGTCGCGTTCACCTTCGAGTTTCTGGACGACACCGCACTCGACACAGCCGCCGCTCCAATCGCCGCCCCACGGTTCAGAGGCGAATCGACGCTTGTCGAGAACGTCGTTGTCGAGACCGACCGTCAGCTTCGCATCGAGTGTCGTGATACTACCCAGACGGTCGCCGAACAGACACTGACCGTGCCGGTGTTGCCGGAACACATCTGGGAGGCCTACACTGAGACCGTCTCTGTCGCCGGCATCGAACTCGACAGCGAGACAACTGAAGCGCTCATCACCGACAACGACGAGCCGGTCGGCAGCGGCCCCTTCGCGTTCAGCGAGGTCGATCCCGGCGAGGAGGTCGTCTTTTCGCGGGTCGACAACCACTTTTTGCGCTCGACTGACGACGACCGCCTGGCCGACTTCCAGGACGGCCCCCAGTTTACGGAGCTCGTCATTGATGTCGGCTTCTCACATGGTGGTGCGGTCGAACTGCTGGCGACCGGCGAGGCCGACGCAACGCTGTCGCCGATCGCCCCCGAATCCGTCAGTCGGTTGGCCGACGAGCACGCCGTCACGACGCATACCCATCGCTCGTATGGGATGTACCATCTCGGCTTTAACACCCGCAACAGCCCGCTTTCGAACACCAACTTCCGGCAGCTGGTCGCTCGCCTCGTCGACAAAGCGTTTCTGGCCGACGACGTGTTCGAGAGATCCGGCAAGCCGGTCGCCAGCCCNCTTGCAGCAACCGACTGGCTGGCCGACGAGCTCCAGTGGGACGGCCAGCGGGACCCCGTGGTACCGTTTTTCGGCTCGAACGGTGAGGTCGATGTCGAGGCCGCTCGCGAGGGGTTTATCGAGGCCGGCTTCCGGTACAACGACGATGGCGAACTCCGGCTCCCGGAGACATAGATCAGCCAACAAGGATTTATGAGCGGACTACCTTCGATACGTGAATGAATAGACGCTCTCTCCTCGCCGGAACCGCTGCTGCCAGTGCAATCGCGCTTTCGGGCTGTCTGAGCAGTACGTTGAACAGCGTGACCAGCCTCGAGTCGACACCGGCCGGCGTCACGCAGTCCGCACTCGATTCGACTGGCTACGAGCTGGTCGGTATCGAGGAGGCCGTCACCGAAGAGTCGGTCGAGGCCGCCGGCCTCTCGGATACGATCGTCGTCACCAGCCATCTCACCGAGTACGAGAAATCGGTTGGCGTCACAGGAATCGACGAGCAGGCGACCGCAATGTTTACGCTGCTGTCGACGCCGAAAATCGAGATCGCCGGCCGGACGTTCAACCCGGTTGCCGAGATGTCGAGTGATGAACTCGTTGAGTTGATCGCCGACAACTACGATGAGATCGACAACCTCGAACACGAGGCCGACGAGGCAGTCACTGTCCTGGACCAATCAGTCGACAAAGCTCGCTTTGCTGCCGACGCCAGTCTCGGCGGCATCCCACTTGAGCTGAACATCCACGTCACCGAGGCCGCCGAGCGCGACGATGACCTCCTGGTTGCAATCGGTGTCTACCCTCGACTCCTCCAGTCCGAAGAGGAGACGAACATCCGCGAGCTCACAGAGGCTGTCAGCGACGAGCCTGTTGATATGGATGGCGACGACGAGACAGACGAAACGGACGATACAAACGAGACGAACGATGGGGACACAGACGACGGTGAGTCGACCGAAGATGCAGACGACGAGGGCGGAGACGATGATGCTGAGTCGACGGAAGACGACACTGACGAAGACGAGGACGACGGCGAACTGCTCGGTCTACTCGGCTAACACTGCGACTTTTTTTCAGACGTTGGCTCTGTTCTACGAATTTGTCGTTGGTGTTACGTTCAAGCCTCTCGCGTCCGATTTTTGCCACATCCGGTGCATTTCTCAAAGACCAACGATCCTGTGGTTTCAACCCCATAAATTTTATAATCGTGGTTGCAGATCGACTTTCGTATTGTCTTTATCATGTTCTCTGCTGCAAAACCAATGATAATAAAACTGGTGTTTAAACATATTTATATTCATAACAGTGTCTCAATACTCACTCGTCCAACGGTAGCGCTGAGAATCGCCACTCCGATTTCTACTGGTTTCTTCTGCAAGATACGCGCGTTATATTCAGCACCCGATTCCTTTCGAGCCTGAAGGTATTCAACAGAGCCGGCGCGTTCTACTCAGTTCGGTCGATATCACCGCCGAGTTCCCCGAGCAACTCGAAGAAGTTCGGAAACGAGATGTCGACGTGGCCGGCCTCCTCGACGGTCGTCGTTCCGTCGGCGACCAGCCCAGCAACCGCCAGCGACATGATAATGCGGTGGTCGTGATAGCCCTCGACAGTATCGCCAGTGAGCGTCGAGTCGCCGCCGTGGATCGTCAGCGTGTCGTGTTCCTCGGTAACCGAGACGCCCAACTTTTCGAGTTCACTCGCCATCGCGCTCACCCGGTCGGTCTCCTTGTACCGGACGTGCTCGCAGTTCTCGATGACGGTATCGCCGTCGGCGACCGCCCCCAGGACGGCGATGGTTGGCAGCAGGTCGGGCGTATCGCCCACATCGACGGTCGTGCCCGTCAGCTCGGAGCTCTCGATAGTGATTTCGCCGGATTCGCGGTCCCATTCGATTCTGGCGTCCATCGCGTCGAGAATCTCGACGATCGCGCTGTCGCCCTGCGCGCTTGGTTGGGCTCCTTCGACGACAACCTGTTGTCCGTCTGCGGCCGCAATCGCACCCGCCGCCAGCAGATATGAGATCGACGAGAAGTCGCCCGGGACGTGGTACTCGCCGCCTTTGGGAGCGTACGTCTGGCCGCCCTCGACGACAAACCCTTCCGCGCCGGCAGAACGTACCCCACCCGCCCCACTTGCGCCAACCGGCTCGGCAGTGACGCCGAAGTCCTCCAGGACTTCCAGGGTAATATCGACGTACGGGGCGGATTTGAGCTCGGTCGTCAGATTCAATTCGATCCCCTCGTCGGTCACCGCGCCGGCCATCAAGAGCGCGGAGATGTACTGCGACGAAACGTCGCCAGGAATGTCAACCGCCCCGCCCGTGAGTGGTCCCTCGATAACGAGCGGGGCTTGGCCGTTGCTGCGTGTGCTTTCGGCGCGCGCGTCGAGGTTCGTAAGCGCCTCCAGGAGTGGCCCCTGTGGTCGCGAGCGCAGCGACGAATCACCAGTGAGCACTGTCGCGCCGTTAGCTAGCGCGGCAGTCGCGGTGACGAGCCGCATCGTCGTCCCGCTGTTGGCACAGTCAATCACGTCGCCTGGAACCTCCGGAACGCCATCGAACCCCGTGATTTCCAGGCCACCGTCGATTTCGGTTACGCTACCGCCGAAAGCTTCGACCGCGCGCTGGGTGGCCCGTGGGTCCGCGCTGTTGAGCGGGTCGTAAACGGTCGCCCCATCGCTGTAGCCGGCAGCCAGAATCGCTCGGTGCGTATAACTTTTCGATGGCGGTGCGCGGGCACGCCCCGCGAGGCTCGACCGTGAAATGTGTGCGTCCATACACCGAAAAACGAGTCAAAGGCTATCAGAATACCGAAGCCGTCCCGGTCTACTGTGAGGGCTCGTCGGTCGCCGAGCCATCGGCAAACGGGTCTTTTATTGTTGGATCGTCGTCCGAATCAGTCGTCTCTGTGCCGTCCAGTTCGTCGGTGGCCGTCTCACCGTCCGACTCAGCCGCCTCATCGTCTTCCGACTTCGCTGTCTCATCGTTCGTCGACTCAGTTGCCTCCTCGTCTGCTGACTTCGCTGTCTCATTGGCTGTCGACTCAGCCGTCTTACCGTCTGCTGACTCGTCTTTGTCGGCATCTGAGTCATCCGTCGTCGGCTCAGCCTCGACGATCAACTCCTCGGGGTCGGCCGGATCGCTCTCGTCAAACCGAAAGCCGTGTTCGCTGGCCAGCGCCTCAGATCCGTCGAGCTTATCGCCGTCTCCTGGATCGCTCTCAATGCTGGCCTCGCCGTCGGCTTCAGCGGGAGTTTCGTCGCCGACCCCCGTATCTGCCTTGTCGTCTTCTTGGTGATCGCCCGACCCTGACTCCTCGCTGTCGTTCTCGGCGGACTGTTCGTCGACTGTGTCGGTGTCTGCTGGCTGGTCGGCCGGTTCGACTGCCAGCTCGCCGCCTTCGGTCTGGAAGGCGAGAGCTCGCTGTTGGAGCTGTTCGATTCGGCTGACGCCAGTGACGTTCGACAGCAGCACGGTTGCGGTCACGGCGGTCGCCTCAGTGTCGGGTTCATCGCCGGCCAGAATCTCGACGGTGCCCGTTTTGTCTTCGAGCAGCGACCGGCCCGTTTCGAAGCCTTTCCGCGAGAGCTCTCTGGGTGGTCCTGACAGAATAAGCAACACCCGGTCTGCGGTCGAGATATCACACGGCAGCGTGAGCTTCGAGTCGACTGCACGCTCGACGAGCTTTTTGATCGTCGTCGCGTCGGTTTGTGGTTCCGGCTTTTCGGTTCCGAACCCAAGCAGCCGACGGAGTGTATCCAGCCAGCTGTCGGATTCGATTGCGAGTTCGGTCTGGGCGTAGCCGATCGTCGAGAGCCCACCGACACCGAGTGTTCGGTTGATGTCGTTGGGGTCCATCCGCAGCTCCGACAGCGGAAGCCCCTCGCGCTCGCCCGCCCCGAACAGCGAGACGATCCTGGTTGCCACCGCTTCGTTGACTGCGTCGTACGTCTCGTCGGTGTGCCACGCCTCGTTATCGACGGGCAACACCGCATCCGCCATCGGGACGAACGTCCGAACCGCGCGGGCCGCACACCAGGCTCGCTGGTCGGGCTCGTCGGCCGACGGCAACACGCCCAGCACGTAGATCGGAATCTCGTAGATCGAGACGAGCTCTTCGAGCAGCACCGACCCCACCCCACAGCCTGTTCCGCCGCCAAGACCGGCGACGATCATCGCCGCGTCGACCTCGGTGTCGTCGACCGCATCGAGCGCACGCCGGATTTCGGGGAGGTCCTCGTTGGCAACCGCCGCGCCGAGTTCGGGGTCGCCAACGACACCCTCTCTGCGGTCGGTCGGTTCGGTGGTGTCCTCCTCGTCGGTTTCGCTACGCTCGCCGGGCTCTTCGGGCTGATACACCGCTGGGTGAGTATCGCCGATCAGCACCTGCTGGCTTTGGTCGACGTGGTCGAGTTCGGCGAACGTCGAGGGCGTTGTGTTGAACGTCAGCACGTTCCCGTCGGTGATCGGCGTCTCGGTCCGCTGTTCGGCTCCACACAGTTCGTCGACGAGTCGAATCCCAGCGTTGCCGACACCGAATAACGCGAGTTTCATTCGGTGAACTCCATCGTCCAGGAGAGAACCCTAGACGATTGGATCGAGTTCATTGTCATCGTCGGTGATCAGCGACGTGATCTCCTCTTCGCGGACGGCATCCAGCTCTCGGATCTTGTTCTGGGCGTCGACGGCCTGGTTCTGGATCTCTTTGATCCGTGGTGTCTCAGTCACGTTCGAGAGCAACACGACCGCCGCGAGGGTATCGGAATCCTCGCGTGGGTCATCACCCGCCAGCACCTCGACAGTGTCGGCTTCGTTTTCGAGCCACTCGCGGGCCGACTCGATCCCCTTTCGAGAGATCATCGAGGATGGTCCTGCAAACACGATCAGCGCGCGGTCGGCGCTCGAAACCTCACACGGGATAGTTAGTCGGGAGTTAACCGCCCGTCTGACCAGCCCTTTGATTTTCGCCGCATCCATCGAGTTGACCTCCTCGTCTTTGTCCTTCGACTTATATTTCGAGAGCAACCCTTCGGCCTTTTCGAGGTCGGTCGAGGCGTAGCCGATCGACGAGACACCGCCCGTATCCAGCGTCCGCATGATGTCGCTCGAATCCATCGCGTTCTCTCCGACCTCAGTGTCGTCGACCTCGCCGGCTGCCAGCAGAGTGACAATTCGGGTGGCGAGCTCGCGGTTCATCTCCTCGTAGCCCTCTTCGACTGTCTGGCCGCGCGACCGCCAGGCGTCATTGTCGAAGGCGATGAAGTTGTCGACTTTGGTGACGAACGATTGCAGCGAGCGGGCTGCGTTCAGCGCGGGACGACCACCCTCGTACTCACCGGGGAGCACACCCAGTCCATAAATGGGCTCGTCGTACATCTTCTGGAGTTCATCGATGACGACCGGACCCGCCCCGCTGCCGGTTCCACCGCCCAGTCCTGCGGCGACGAGAATTGCGTCGACTTCGTGTATTTCGACATCGTCGAAGACGCGGCGAATCTCGTCGATATCGTTTTTGGCGACCTCCGCGCCGACCTCGCCGTCGCCGCCAACGCCGTGGCCCTTTGCTTTCTGGTGGGTATCGCCGATCAGCACACGTCGATCTTTGGGGACGTATTTGGGTTTAGCCAGATCCGTCCGCGCGGTGTTGATCACAAGGACGTGCCGACACAGGTCCCGACCAGTCTCTTTTTCAAACGCCAACATCCGATCGATAAGTTTGCTGCCGGCGTTGCCGACGCCGATAGTTGCGAGTTTCATTTATTTAGTCTCCGAATGCCGACATTCAGGGCTGCCGACTCAAATACTTCGCGCTGAAACTGGCCCGACTCTGGCCGTTGAATTGGGGACATCATTCTACGCGTTTGTTATAAATCCACACATATGAAGTTGTGTCAGACATGCCGACACTCACTGACACGAACGGTGTTGTCGGTGGCTGTCACCTTTCAAGTGGCGAGGCTAACTACTTTGGGCGGCGTCTACTACAGCCCGTATGAACGCGGATTACTCCCGACTCGACAGCCATCTCGATTCGCTGGACGTTGACGGCTACCTGCTTGATGCCGACAGCAGCAACGCAACCCAGCGGTATCTCTCTGGATTCGATGCCCCCGACCCGTTTATAAGCTGTTATACGCCGTCGTCGCTCTCGTTGCTCGTCTCGGGGTTGGAGTTCGGCCGTGCGAAAACCGAAAGCCACGCCGACCGAATCAAACGCCCCGTCGACTACAACAGACGCGAGTTAGTCCAGGCCTACGGGCCAGTAGAGGCAAACTACCGCGTGACGGCAGCGTTTCTGGCTGACTGTGGGGTCGACAGCGTCGCCGTCCCCGAGCGGTTCCCGGTGGGGACTGCTGACGGTCTCCGCGAGCAGGAAATCGAGGTTGTCGTCGACACCGACGACGTGCTGATCGATATCCGGGCGGTCAAAACGCCGACCGAACTCGACTACATTCGGACGGCTCAGGAGGCCAACGAGGCAGCAATGGCTGCCGCCGAGGAATCGATTCAGGCGGCCACAGTCGACAGCGACGGCCGGTTACTACTTGACGGCGAGCTCCTGACCAGCGAGCGCGTCAAACAGCGTATCGAGACCACTCTCCTCAGACACGGCTGTGGGCTCGACGATACCATCGTCGCCTGCGGCCAGCAGGCGGCCGACCCCCACGACCGCGGCAGTGGCCCGCTGTACGCTGGCGAGCCGATCATTATCGATATTTTCCCGCGGAACAAGTCGACGGGCTACCACTCGGATATGACTCGCACCTTTTCTAAGGGCGAGCCAACGGAGACGCTCGCCGAGTGGTACACGCTTACCGAGGACGCGCTGGCGGCGGCACTCGATGCGGTCGAGCCGGGAAACACCGGTGCGGACGTGCATGCGGCGGCCTGTGAGGTCTACGAGGAGGCGGGGCTGCCGACGCTTCGGGGCGACCCCACCACTGAGGTCGGCTTCATTCACAGCACTGGTCACGGTGTCGGCCTGGCGGTCCACGAGCGACCGAGCCTGAGCACTGAGGGCGGTGATCTGGTCGCCGGCCAGGTGATTACTGTCGAACCAGGACTGTACGATCCGTCGGTTGGCGGCGTCCGAATCGAGGATATCGTAACTGTCACCGAGGATGGCTACGAGAACATCACTGAGTATCCTATCACTCTCGTCGTCGAGTGAGCTGTCAGGCTCGTGCTGAGAGCTGACCGGTCAGCTCCGCGTATAAAAATGGGGTCGCAGGAACCGGCAGCTACAGATTGTATGTGAGCCGTTGGCTGGTCGGCCGTCCACGGACTGCAACTGTTTGGACGACTTTCGCCACGCCAACGGGACCGGGTAGCTGTTCGACCGGCGTGATAACCCGTGCGCGACAGCCCGGTTCGATCTCGACCTGTGAGGGATAACAGCCTGCGCCCAACTGTGCGGGATCGAGCGAGATGTGTGCCCGGTTGTATGTGTAGCCGTCGGTCCCGATGAATTTGGTCCGCCTGGTAGTCCAGTTGATCGGGGCGCTGCTCGTGTTCTCGACATCGAACAGCGCGCAGGGGCGTGTCGGATCGCCGAGCCGCCGGCGGTGGTGGCCGTAGACCAGATCGTCGATCCGAACCTCCGGGACACCGACCAGCGTCGCCCGCACAGCCCCTGTCTCTATTGTGAGTGGGTCGCCCGCGTGCGTGCGAATCCGATCAGTGACATCGCCGACGACTGCGTCCACACCGCCGAGCTGGTCGGGTTCGACCGAGATATCTCGCCACTCAACTGGGTCGGACGAGTCGCTCTCGGCTGTCGGTTCAGCAGCCCGCTCGCGGTCCACAGCGTGGAGTCGGTTGAGAGAACGGTCCATATCTATCGATTATTACGGGATGTAATAAGTAATATGGTAATAACTACCATGATATGGTTACTAACTTGTTCTCAAAAAGAGCCACCAGAAACAGTCAGTCCCAGCTTGGTCGACCGTCAGGCGGTAAACGCATGGGGGTCTAACCAGAGCGTAAAGCCGTCGTCGTCCTTAAGAAAGCCACGCAGCAGATCGTTGTCGGCGGTGCTCTCGGTGTCGATCTCGCTGTCGTCGATTGCACTGACATCCGTGACGGCCGAGACAAGCCAGCCAGTCGAGGAGTCGGTGCCGAGTGCCTCCGAATCCAGGACGACGATTCGGTTCGTCGTCTGGCCGCCGTCGGTCACCAGTTCACCGGTCTCGACGTCGAGCAGTTCGCTTGGATCGACGATGGTCGTTGTCTGGCCGCGAAGGTCAGTCACGCCTTTGACGTGGGAGGCGGCGTTCGGCACCGACTGGACTGTCTCGTCGCTGACGATCTCCGAGACGTAGTCGATCGGCAGACAGTACTCGCTGTCGCCGAGCCGGAAGCTGAGCACCTGTGTTGCGTCGTTAGTCATCTTATCGGCTGGCCTCGAAGTCGGCCTCGAAGTCGTCGCTGAACCGCTCGACGAGCTGTGAGATTTCGGTGACTTCAGCGGCCTGTTCCTCGTTTGCGGCCGCCAACTCGTCGATCTCGGTGGCGAACATCCGTGCCTGGTTGCTTGCGTCGTTCGTCATCGAGGCGATCTCCTCGGTGCTGGCTGCCTGCTGGTCGGTTGCATCGGACACTTCGGCGATCCCGTCGTTGATCTCGCCGACGGCTTCGACGATCCGGTTGAGGTTCTCGATGGCGTTGTCGACCTCTTCGAGCCCGTCGTCGACGCTCTCGTTGGCCTGATCGATGCTCTCGGCGGTCTGTTTCGTGTCGGATTTGACCCGGCTGGCCATCTCTTCGATGTCGACGGCCTGTTCTTGGGTCTCTTCGGCCAGCGATTTGATCTCGTCGGCGACCACCGCAAAGCCGTCGCCGGCTTCGCCGGCACGGGCAGCCTCAATCGAGGCGTTGAGTGCCAGGAGGTTGGTCTGGTCGGCAATATCTTGAATGACAGTGACGACCTGGTCGATCTCGTCCATCCGTTCCTGAAGTTTCAGAATGTCGTCCTCGACATCGCTGGTGGCGGCGTCAACCTCGCCCATCGCGTCGATCGCATCGCTTGCGGAGGCCTGGCTTTTTTCGGCCATCTCACGGGCGTTGCGGCTTTCGCTTCGTACCTCTTCGGAGCTGGAGGCGATCTCCTCGATCGTTGCACTCAGATCGGAGGCCTCGTCAGCCACCTCCGTCATGTTGTCGGCCTGTTCGGTGGCGACACCGCTGACCTCATCGGTGCTTTCAGCGATCTGCTCGGCGGCTGCCGTCAGTTCGTGGGTCGAAGACTGGAGCTCTTCGAGCCGGTCGCGCTCGATGACAACCATCCCGTCGTCGGCTCGCGCCGCCTCGACAGGGGTCGGCGGCTCCGGCGTTCCCTCGACGTTTGCGGATGGCTGTGTCTGGACGCCGCCGTCCGAAGCCAGTTGTGGTGGTTCGCCCGCATTCACGTGGGGTGTTGGCTCGGGCTGTGGCGGTGTCTGGGGGTCCGCTGCCGAGTCTGTCCGCGCCGTTGCAGCACTCATGCGTGCGTCTGCTGCGTCGGCTACCGTGCTCTCGACGGGGGACTCCTCATCGCTAGGTTGACTGTCAGCGTCCGATGCTGTCTCGTCGCTCGACGACAGCAGTGTTCTGAGTGTCTCGAACATATTCATCTAAACGCATCTATTGCATGTAGTGATATTCACTATGTAGAACGGAAACGGCACCGCAGGCAGTACCCTATCAGTATTGGTTGTTAGGCACTTCCTACCGTTCGAATGGCGTTTCTACCGCCGCGGCTCCGTCTCGTCGTTCTCTACTAGCAGCGTGATGATCTGTCGTTGAGCCGTCCAGAAATGTTCGGCGAACGTCGGCTGGGTGATTCCCAGCAGTTCGGCGACCGCGTTGCTTGAGGCGGCATGTGGCCACTCGAAGTAGCCCGCGTGGTACGCTGTTTCGATGACTTCGCGCTGTCGGTCGGTGAGTCGGTCGTCCAGGAGACGCTGAATCTCATCGAGCGACCGAGTTGGTCGGGTTCGTTCGTGTCGTGAGATCGGCCGCACACCGGGAACTCGCTCGGCGAACCGATCGACGACCTCTCGAACCGTCGCTGTCGGTGGCAACTCGATCCGGAGCGTCGCGGTCGCCGCATCAGCAGCCGCCTCGCCAACGCGCGCGCCGTAGATACCGGTGAGCTCGGCCCACCACGGATCAGTCGAGACAACCGCCAGCTCGTCGGCCGCCCCACCATCGAACAGCTGGACAGACTCCGCATCGAGCAGTGCCTCGACGTCGTCCACATGGTCGACTGTGGCGTCCGTCAGTGCATACCGCGTCAGTGCGGTTCCGTTGCTCTGGGTAAGTGTCTGTGTGAGCCGCACGCGGCAGCCCAGCGTCCGGGCGAGCCGGACGAACGGTAGGTCAGTCTCCGAGACGTCGAACTCGATGTCGACGACCTGCCGGCTCGTATCGCCCTGTCGGCGTTCGCTGGCGGCGATCGCGAACGCCGTGAGATCGGCCAGCGAGTCGATGAGTTTCGCCTCTTCGGCGGAAAAGCCACCTGCTCGGTCGGTGTAGACGCCTAATACGCCGTACGGAATCCCCTCGTAGCTGATCGGTACGCCGATTGCGGCCTGCTGGCCGCTTTCGGCGGCGGCCGCCGCCCATTTGCTGTCGTCGTCGCTAAGCTCGGCGGTTCGGTACTCCCCGGTCGCAACTGCCCGCTCTTCGACGGTCTGTGGGTCGCGCGCTGTCGAAAACGAGATCGACTCCCGTACCCTCTCGTCGCCACACCACACACGGGGCTGAATCGCACCGGTGTGTGCGTCTCGCTCGCCGATCCAGGCAGTCGAAAGGAGCGGGCTCTCGACGAGCCGGTCACAGACGCCCTGCTCGATCGTCTCGCGTGTCGGTTCCTCCAGGACCGTCTGTATCACTGTCTGCCGAAGCTCGCCAAGCGTTCGTCTCCGACGCGCCTGGTTGTGGGCTCGGTACTGTCTGACGAGGTTCTCGATCCGGTTGGCGGAGATGGCGTACTGTTCGGGCGAGCCGTCTTTGACGATGTAGTCGCTGACACCTGCAGCGATCGCCTCCTGGGCGACCCCGTCGCCGCCTTTGCCGGTGAACAGGATAAACGGCAGCTGTGGATACTGCTCTCGGACCCGCTTGAGAAACTCGATGCCGTCCATCTCGGGCATTAGGTAGTCACTAACTATACAGTCGACTGCATCCAGATCAGTTTCATCGAGCACCCTTTGGGGACTCGTTTCGGTCACCGTCTCGATGGCCCTGCTCTCGCTTTTCAGTAGTGTGGCCGCAAGCGTTGCAAAATCCTCGTCGTTGTCGACAAGCAGTACCTGCATAGGTCCGGTCTCGTCGCTCGGAACCACCGATTGCGTATGTGTCGGCTGCTGATTGCTCAACGGTGGCTCTGACATCTCTGGTTGGCTACTGGTATGACTGGTGTTATATAAAGGCTTACTCACGGCTGGACTGTGCGGCGTTTCGAGGGCCAATCGGTATGCCGATATTATTCGGCCGGAGCCGTTTCGTCGACGCCAGTGATCTCGAAGCGCGCGCCGCTGGTGGCCGAATCGGTGACGGTAACCTCCCAACCGTGGGCCTCGGCGACGGTACGGACGATCTCTAAGCCGTAGCCCGTCCCTGCATCCGCGGTGGTGTACCCCGGCTCGAAGATCTGCTCGCGGTCGGCCTTGGCGATCCCCCTCCCGTCATCTTCGATATAAAAGCCGTTGGAGAGTGTTCCGACTCGCACGGTGAGCTCGTCGCCGCCGTGGTCAACGCTATTGCGCAGGAGGTTTTCGATGAGCTGTCTGAGTCTGGATTCGTCGGCAACAACGCGACAGTCGTTTTCGACAGCCAGCTTGGCGTCTTCGGTTGCGACCGTCTGCCAACTGCGGCGGACGACCTCAGAGAGTTCGATTGTGTCGAGATCGGTTTCGGCCATCGTCTGGCCGTTGCGGGCG
>SL_4KL_010_BRINEDRAFT_10000866_pt1 | contig 16227 bp, 11 predicted proteins | sample SodLak_010_BRINE_2_FD_10664 | JGI IMG/M metagenome (IMG submission 10664)
GAGGTTTTAGGTTTCTGAGTTCCGAAGAACTACCCAGCAATTCAATGTCAGAAAGTGATACGCATGCGGTGAGTGAGCTCGAAGCGGAGATCGAGACGCTTGACGATCCGACAGCAGTTGACGACGAGGAGCGGGGACAACTAGCCGAGACGCTCGTCGCACTCGCAGACGCCTACGGCTCCCGTGGGGAGTTCGACGCCGAATCGGATACGATCGACCGGCTCGAAGAACTCTGCTCGACAGACTCGGAGGTCGCTGTCTACGACCAGCTCGCAACGGCACTCGCTAACGCGACGGCGGTCGACGACCGGGACGACGTGTACGAGACGGGTGTCGAACCGGAACGCATCGAGACTCACCGCGCTCGGTTGGAAACCCTGTATGGCAGTCATCCGGAGTCGGCCGTCGCTGCGGCGCTTGCCCGCGGGACAGCCCAGACCGCGCGTGCATACGGCAAGGCCGAACGACCAGACCGGATCGAGGCGTTGCTCGACCGACTGGAGACGCTGTACGATGACCACCCAGAGACAGAGATTGCGAGCGCACTCGCGACTGGGCATGCCTACGCCGAACTGTATCTGGACGACGACGAGTCACACGCCCGCATCGACCAGGCCGAGGAGCTGTACAACAGCCATCCTGACGGGTCGGTCGCGGCCGGGCTGGCGGGGGTACTCGCCGGCCGCACCAAAGACGACGCGCGCTTCGAAGATGTCGAGGCGATCGAAGAGCGGATCAGCCGCATCGAAACGCTCGCCGAGCAACACCCCGACGACACAGCCGAGATCGAACGCTGGCTGCCAGTCGCGTGTACGAACGCCACCCGCGCGAGTTTCGAACTCGCAGAGAAATCCCGGACCGACCACTGGGCGCGCCAGACCGCAGCGTATCACAACCAACTCGAGACGCCGACCAGCGCGACCTGGGCGGCGATGGCGATCTTCTACTCCACGCGCGCGTCCTTTTTTGCCGGTGATATCGAGGAGGCCGAGGAGAAACTCGCCCAGCTGCGAGAGCTCGAAGAAGCGTACGATAACCCCGTCTTCGAACACTGGCTCGCCCGGAGTCTGTTCGACGCTGCCCGTGGCTACGCCGAGAACGGCCACTACGAGCGCGCCCGCGAGACGACAGACGAGATCGAAGCCTACGCTGTCGGTCACGAGGAACAGGAAGAGATCGAAAGCGGCCTCGAAGCGCTCCGGGAACAGGCCCCCGGGCTGTTCGACGACACAGTGCCCACACCCGGCGTCGACGATCATCACTGTGAGGAGGAGGGGTGTGAGGACGGCGAGACCAAGGAGGCGTCAGCCGAGTCAGCGACAACTGCACCGACTGGGACACCGGCAGAACCAACGACAACCGACGTCAACGAGAGTGTGAATCAGTCGACCGATGGCTCGCTTGATCCACAGGCAGTCGGAGCGAAGACACGGGAACTGACCGAGGCAATCGACTCGCTAGATATCGACGGCCAGGACAGTTCTGGTGGCTCCTGTCAGTCCGGCGGCTGTGGGAGCTGTGGGAGCGGAGCATCCAAGCCGACCAGTCGATCTGTCGAGGCTGGCACGGTGCTCGCGGTTGTGCTCGTCGCTGCCTCGGTTGTCTACGGCACCTATCGGGCGATCAAGATCGGACTCGCCCAGTTGAAGTAGTTCCAGCGGTGTGCTGGTAAGACAGTGCCCATGTTCAGAGGAGACGTTTGCTGTTCACAGTGGTCGCAGCTCATTTACACCGAAAGTAAACACCGTCCAGTGCGAAGTATGAAACCTACGACTCAAACTGGGACGAAAGCAGTTCGACTCCGCTCCGTATCGGGGGGTCGTTCGAAGCCGTTCCCGAACTCGAAATACAGGACGGCGAGAGTGGAAGCTTCACGATGCTGTTCAGAGACGGTGACGACGATCGGTACGGTATCCAGTCGTCCGAGTTCTTCGTCATCTATCTGCTTGCGGATGCGGGTGAGGAGCCACGGGTCTACGAACTGCAGTACTTCGTGAATCCGACCGCCTCCTGATCGTTCGTGCTGATCTCCCCCAACGCCGATACCCAGTCCTTCCGATCTGTATATCCGATAACACGGTACGATATTCATCCTGATCAAGCCCAACAGCGCTGGACCAACAGTTATGACGATCTGATAGCTTCGATTGCTCCCCTTTCAGTGAAACCAGCTGCCAGCCCCCTCGTTGTCTCCTTGCGGAAGCGAAAGAGCAAATACTGCACCTTCGGTGTCGGTGTCTTCGATCCAGACGCTCCCCCCGTACCTCTCGGTGAGCGTCCTGACAAGATACAGACCGAGGCCGGTTCCACCGCTCTCTAATCCCTTTTGTCCTTCTTCGAAAATCTGCTCCTGTAGCTCCTCGGGGACGCCGGGGCCGTTATCAGCGACTCGGACTGTGACATTGTCTCCGTCAAGTTCGACTGCCACCACCAGTTGTGGCTCTTGTTTGTCGTTGTGCTGAACGGCGTTCTGGAGCAGGTTCCGAAACACAGATTCGAGCATCCCGTCTGCCTGGACGGTGACAGCCGGAACGGTCCCATCGACGGTGATCGTCGCTGTCTCGAAATTTGCCCGTACGTCACGAATCTCATCGAGAAGAACTGACTGGAGGTTGATCGCTTCGATATCAGCTTCGGACTGTAGCATAACCTCCGTCACATCTTTCGCCGTTTCGGTGATGTCGATGGCGTCGTATGCTGCACTCTGAACCTGCTGGAGATACTCGCTCCCGTCTGTCTCGACATACTGCTCGAGTGTTTCCGTGTAGAGTGCGACAAGCTGGAGATCGTTGCGAACATCGTGGCGAACGACTTTGTTGAGCACCTCCAGACTGTCCCGCTGGCTCTGCAGTTGTTGTTCGGTTCTGATGCGTTCGGTGATGTCCACGAGATAGCCGAGTCGGTGTGTTATTTCCCCATCAGTCCGGATATTCTTCGTATTATCGAGGACCCACCGTTTTTCGCCATCGGCAGTCATGATGCGATACGGGGCGTGACTGAACCGGTCCGTCGTATCCCCACTATTTGCTGTCACTTCTCTCGTAACCCGAGCCGCATCCTTCGCGTGGATGATCTCTCCGTACGAGACATCCCCGGTCGTAAGCTCATCAGGCGTGTAGCCGAGTACATCTTCGACGTTTTCCGAGACATACTCGACCGGCCAGCCATCCGCGTCCTTCCATTTGAACACGACTGCAGGCCCCTGGGTGAACATATCTCGCTGCTCACGGAGCGTCTGTTCGATCTGTTTGCGGTCGTCGATATCGACGTGAATGCCAACCGCACGCACCGGCTCACCGGCCTCGTTACGCTCGAATATCTTCCCGACATCTCGAATCCACTGCCAGTCTCCATCGGCCGTTTTCATCCGGTGTTCCGTGTCGTAAAACGTCGTCTCCCCAGCCATATGCTCGTCGAGTGCCACCTCAACCGATCCGATATCGTCAGGGTGGACTCGCCGTTCCCACTCTTCGAGACGTGAATCAATCTCTTCGGGAGCGTAGCCAAGCATCGTTGCCCAGTTGTCGTTGAACGTGACCTCGTCTGTCTGCAGATTCCAGTCCCAGACACCAAGATTTGCCCCGTCAACAGCAAATTCGAGCCGTTCTTTGAGCTCCTGAATCTCCCGTTCACGGCGCCGCCGTTCAGTGATATCACGATACACCCAGAGACGACCGTACTGTCGCCGTTCGTCCGTGACTGGTGTGGAGTAGAAGTGAAATACTCGCCCGTCTTCGAGTGAGAGTTCGGTGCTGTGTTCCCTCTCGGGCTGTTCGTATAGCTGCTCGATCAGATCAGCAAACCACGCCGGATCTTCGAGACGATCCAGTACGTCCTGTAATTGCTGTCGTCCATTGTCGTGGATCATCTCCTCGCTGGACAGTCCCCACATATCGGCAAACTGTTCGTTTACGTGCAAAATATCCCAGTTCGAGTCGGTCACAAGCAACCCATCTCTCGACGCTTCGGTCATCGCCTCCAGCAGCGATTCTTGCTGCTCGAGTTGTTCCTGGCGACGTTGCCGGTCGGTAATGTCTGTTGCGACCCCACAGAGCCCCTTCACACTGCCATCTGGCCCGTACACTGGTGATTTCCGTGTCAGATACGTTGCGACGCCATCGGCGGTTGGTACCGACTCTTCAGTTTCGATCGTCTCCGCCGTTTCGACAACGTGCTGGTCGTCTTGTCTATACTCTGTGATCTGTTCTTCAGGAAACAGCTGTTCGTCAGTCATCCCAACGATATCTTCTTCATCGTCAAGTCCGAACAGATCGCGACACGCCTGGTTCATCAGGTGATACTGTCCGTCGGTATCTTTCAGAAAAACGACCGTGGACATCGTTCGCAGGATCGCCTCGAACCGGCGGTTTGCCCGCTCGAGTTCCCGGTGCCGTTCTTTTTGTTCGGTAATCTCTCTGGCAGTCCCGACGATTTTGGTGACATTACCTGTTTCCGTAATTGGGGTCAGTTTTGTCTGCCAGTGAGTCGTTCCCGCAGGGAACTCGAGTCGCTCCTCGTACTCGATTGTCTCGGCCTGCGCCACGCATTCACGGTAGTTTTCGGCCACCGCCGTGCCTCGTCTGTCCCCAAGCAGTTCGGTCGGTGTCTTGCCCTGTAGTTCCTCCTCGGCAAGCCCAGTAAACTCCTGATGCGAGGCGTTGCTTCGCAGAAACGTGAACGTGTCCGTCTCGCCATCAGTTTGCACATCAACGAGAAAGACCGCGTCATCGACCGTCTGGAAGATCGTTTCGTAGATGTCTATTGACCCGCCTTCGACGCGTTCCAACGGTTCATCGTCGGCGGGACTGGTTCGAGACTGCTCGGTCATTACTACCTATTAGTTGGCGTATATTTATTGATTGGTTTCCTATTTCAGATTCTGAGAGTGGATCGATTGTATTCGAAAACGAGGTGCTGGCCTCGGTCACGCGGTCAGTTCCGTTGGATCGAGCCAGATCAGAAATCCATCGTCGTCATCTCGTTTGACGACCCCTCGAACCATCGGCGCATCGGTGATTCCTTCGGCTTCGATCTTCTCGATTGGAATTTCAGTGACCCGAGAGACTGTCGAGACCAGCCAGCCGATCGCACCCTCACCGTCGACGAGCGAGGAATCGAGCATGATGATCCGGTTCGACGGTTCACCACCGTCTGTCAGCAGATTATCCGTATCGAAACTCTCACCGCTCTCAAGCAGGACCATCGGATTGACGATCGTCGTCGTCTGTCCACGGAGATCCATGACCCCTTCGACGTGGTCAGCAGTACTGGGCACCTGTGTCATTTCTCCGCCGTCGATTATCTCTGTGACATAGTCCAGTCCGATACAGTACGATTGCTCACCGATTCCGAAAGTGAGTACCTGTGTTATCTCTGCCGGTGTTTCGTCTGCTGGTTGCTGGATCGTGCTCATAGCTCGGTCAACTCCATGACGGTCTCGTTGATCTCCGACACTTTTGCAGCCTGTTCCTCGTTTGCTGCCGCGACTTCTTCGATCTCTTCGGCGACTGCTTCGGACTCTTTGACGAGTTCGTCGATCATGCTTGCGACCTCTTCGGTGCTTGCGGCCTGGTCGTCTGTCGCGCCGGCAACTTCCTGGATCCCCTTCGAGGATTCCTGAACGGCAGTGGCAATCTCCTGTAAGGTTTCCATCGCGGATTCGACCTGCTCGATCCCTTCCTCGACCCGTTCAGTCGTCTCTTCGAGGCTCGCAACCGCGTCGGCACTCTCTGCTTTGATGTCACCGACCATCGATTCGATCTCGCTGGCGTGGTCTTGCGATTCGCCGGCGAGGGCTTTGACTTCGTCGGCGACGACAGCGAATCCTTCCCCTGCCTCGCCCGCGCGTGCGGCCTCGATCGAGGCATTCAGTGCGAGCATGTTCGTCTGATCGGCGATATCGTTGATCACCTCGACGATCTCGTCGATTTCGGTGATGTTGTCCTGGAGGCTGTCGATATCGGTCGCGACTTCCTGCGTCGACACGTCGATATCATCCATCACGTCGATAGCCTCTGTTGCTGCCTCACGGCCCTGTTCGGCGAGTTCTTCGGCCTGCTGGCTCGTCGCTGCGACCTCGTCGGCTGTCGAGGCGATCTCCTCGACAGTGGCGGACATGTCTGCAACTTCACCCGACACCTCGTTCATCGATTCCGCGGAGCTTTGAGCGTGTGAACTGATCTCCTCGGCACTTTCTGCAACGTCGTCGGAGGTCTGTTTGACTTCCTCAACGCCTCGCTCGACCTCTTCGGCCACCGCCTGCTGGCGTTCGAGCTGGGCCTCGATCTGGTCTCGCTTCTCCCACTGGGAGACGTATCCCTCCATGAACGAAACGATTGTATCGAGGAGTTCCTGTTCCTCATCGATCCACGGCCCGTCGTCTTCTTCGGGACGCTGTTCGGTGTACACGACTGTGACACGCACGGGCGTACCCTGGTCGGAGAGAGCCTCCGTCGAGAGCGGATGTGAGGTTCGACGGTACCCACGTGACTCCACAGTCGTCTCGCCGATGGTAATCTTTGCTTCTGTGACATCCGGGTACTGGAACCACTGTGGGAGTTCTTCACGTACGTCTCGATGAGTTTTTCCGCGGGCTGGTCCAGTTCGTTGAACATCTCCGCTGCGCGTGTGATTGCGCCCAGCTCTTTCGTCCGCTCCTGTAACATCACCTTCGCCTCGGTTTCACTCATCTCCCTGTACTCGCGGTCCAGATGGAAGTGCTTCGAAGGCAATTGTTCACGTTCAACGCCCTCCCCAGACTGTGACGGAGCAGTGTCTTCAGAGACATCCGACCACTCGACTGCGTCTGCCGGTTCTTCGGTCTGTGCCGCCTCACCGTCGGTCTGATCGTACTCTTGTGTCCCCATATTTTATGATTAGACACATATCCCATCAAATGAGATGATAATCAGTTATGATCTGTATTCAATATAGGGCTAACTATCTAGCCCCTTATTATCAGCTGTCTACAATCGAGGTTTCGAACGCTTCCTCCAGTATCGTTCGGTGGATTGCCTGCAGGTGATTGTACACGACCGGTCCGGAGATATCGAAGCTTTCGGCGAGCTGTTCACCGGTTACACCTCGTGGGGTTTCGTAGTAGCCGCCGTGGTAGGCTGCAGCGAGGATCTCAAACTGGCGTTCGGTAAGTAGTTCCTCTACTCTCGTTGGCACTCCTGTAGTTGGCCTCACTGCCGATTTCTGCGAGCGGAGTTCCATCTCCGGATACTGGTCGGAAAGAGCCTCGATGAGTGGTCGAAAGGCGATCGTCGACGGTAGCTGGATGCAAACCGAGGTCGATCCGTTCTCCGAGACTGCGTCCACGAGTCGCCCGCCATGTGTCTGGATTCTGGTTGCAAGAAACGGTCGGTCGACTGCGATATTCAACTGCTGGGACTGTTCGTCGCCAAACCAGTCAGCGTCGGAGATGCGAGTGATCTGCTCTGTCGCTTCCAGTACCTGTTCGGGCTCTCCATTCTCAACCGTCACGAGGAGACGGACTGTCTCCTCGGTCGTTTGCAAGACTGTATCGAACCTGACCGTGGCTCCGGTCGCTGCCGCAATCTGCTGTAACGGATACTGTGTACTGCTAACTTCGAACTCCAGTTCGATAGACTCGGAGCCAGCGACAGACGACTGCTGGCCGAGCAGGCTAAGCGAGTTGCCGAGCAAGGAAGCCAGATCCGCGAACAGATCCTGGTACATCTCGCCAAACGCATCGGCTTCGCCAGCGTAGGCCGTGAGTACACCGTAGAGGACTCCGTCGTGGACGATAGGCAGACTGATACCAGAGTCGAATCCACAGGCGAGGGCTGTTCTGGCCCAGTTTTCGCGCCGAGCGTGTTCCGAAACCGAGGGAACGTTGACGACCTGTCGCTGCGTTGCTGCACGCTGTGCAGGGAGCTGTCCGCCATGAGTCATCTCGACTGTATCCAGATAGCCGCTATCCTGTCCTGCCCAGGCCTCCGGAGAGAGCTCCGTGTCCGTCGTTCCCGGGTGACCGATCCAGACGAAGTCGACGATCGATATTGTCGCGAGTTCGTCGGCGATTCCCTGCTCGAACGTCTCCCGGGATCCACTATCTGAAAGATGTTCGTAGATCTTCTGAATCGACTCCATTGCCTGTTGCAGTTCAGCAACACGGTTTCGGTGACTCTGGAGCTTTTCTGAGAGTGTGGCGGACTCGTGTTGTTGTTGCATGCGCTCAAACACTGCCTCGCCGTTCGCAGCGAGCAGTTCGAGCGACTCGACTGTCGACCGAGAGAAGCCGTCCGCTTTACCCGTTGCTGCCAGTATCACACCAAACCCGCCGACAGGAATGGCCAGCGCTGCAGTGAGTGTTTCGCCTCCGTTCTCGGCAAAGAGCTGTCCGCCGTCGCCATCGAGTGGTGCAGTCTCACCTGTACTGTAGGCGTCCCAGATTGGATTATCCCCCGGTTCGATTACCGGCCGACCGGAGACCATCGTCGACTGTGAGCTGACACTCTCGTTCAGGACGAGCTGCCCCGCTTGGTTGTCGAACCGCATCACGGCGGTCGCAGGCAAGGCAAACGCCTCCTCGAGATGCTCGGCGAGTGATCGACCCAGGGCGCGTTCGTCATCGACAGTCAACAGCTCCTGTGTTGCGATGTGGAGCTCCTGTAATGTCTCTGTTTGCTGTTTGAGTACTCTCTCCTGTTCTTTCAGATCCGTAATATCTCTCACGGTGGCCAGGACGTACTCCTGTTCGCCGTCAAGATCAACGTAGGCGGCGTTCACCTCAACCGGAAACGTCGTTCCGTCCTTGCGGCGATGCATCCCCTCGAAGGTTCGCGCTCCCTGCTCACGCAGGTCAGTAACGAACTGCTGGTACTCGTCGTGTGTGGCGATACTGTCGTCGATCTCTGGAACAGTCAGAGCAAGCAGTTCCTCACGGGAGTAGCCGAGCTGGCGGGCCGCTGTCTCGTTTACATCGAGAATCTCGCCGGTGTCGGGGTCTTCGACGAACACACTATCTGTGGACTGATCGATCAGCGATCGAAACAGCTCTAGTTCCCGCTCGTGTTCCGTTCGCTCGGTGACATCCTGCTGAAATCCGACGTAGTTCGTTACGGTTTCATCGTCGTCGTAGACAGGTGCGATCTGTACTCTGTTCCAGAACTCCGTCCCATCTTTCCGGTAGTTCAGCAGTTCGACGGAGACTGGGTGATCAGCCTCTATTGCCGTCCGAATCCGGCTTACGGACGCTTCTGCCGTCCGCTCGCCCTGGAGATACCGACAGTTCTGTCCGATGGCTTCGGCTTTCGAGTAGCCCGTAACCTCCGTAAACTGGTCGTTGACATAGATGAGTGGGTTATCCTCTTGCGCTGGATCGGAAATGACAATCCCGACCGGTGCATTGTCGAGTGCGCGTGTTTTCATTCGGAGCTCCTGCCCGCGCTGGAGCCGTTCGAGCGCACTTGCGGTCTGTTCACCCAGAATCCGTGCGAGTTCGAGCGTCTGTTGGTCCAGTGACTCCGTCTCGTCTGCAGCGATGCCAAACACTGTCCGCTCGTCAAGTTGCATCCCGAACTGCGCGTAATCGGTGAGATCAGTGTCGACTAGCTCGGGCAGCTCTACGTCTGAGATGTCCTCGAAGACGAGCTCCTCACCGTGCTCGACCACTCGCTCTGGCAGGCTATCTTCCGGGAACACGTCCGGCTCACCTCCGAGCAGTTCCACCAGTTCCTGTGTCAGTGAGACTGGGACGAACCCATCGACCGCTCGGTCGTAGCGCGCAACCCCGCCAGCAGCGATGTCGAGCACGTCCGTGATGGCATCACAGACGATCTCCCCGATCGTCTCGATGCTCTGAGCCTGCATGAGTTTTGTCGTTGTTTGATGCAACTCGGCCAGTTGCTGCTCGTACTCGACGCGGTCGGTAATATCCCGACCGATACCGACGACCCCGTCGATACTGCCGTCGGACCGACGAAGCGGACCACCGGTCAGCTCGTAGGGAACGCTGTGACCGCTTTCTGTTTCGATTCTCGTCTCGATCTGTGCCGGCGTACCGGTGTCGACGATACTCGAAAAGCTCTCTCGGAGATGCTCGCACTCCGGGTCGGTCACGAGTGCTGCTGGCTCCATCCCCTGCAGCTGTGCTGGATCGTAGCCGGTGACCGCCTCCAGTTGCTCATTTGCGAGTATGAGATTTCCCTGTTCGTCGAACGCGTAGAACGCGTCGGGAATCGCTTCGATCGAACTTTCGAGAAGCGCACGTTTCTCCTGTAGTGGCGCACACTGCCTTTTCTGTTCACCAGTATCTCGTACCCGATACAGTGTCTTGCCACCAGAAATCGAGACAGGTCGAGCAGTAACGATGACGTGGCGTTTTTCCCCGTCCGCAGTCGTAACTGTCGTCTCTGTTGTGTTCGGTTTCGTCCCGTTCGTCTCCACCTGCATCAACTGGCCATCAAATAGACGTTCGACGCTCCTCAGTTCCCGTAGTTCACTCGGAGTATGACCGAGAATCTGCTCGGCGTTCGGACCGATCCAGGTGAACGCGCCATCGTCGTCAACAATAAAAATGGTCTCTGGAAGCGCCTCGAGTACTGACCGGTGGTTGGCGGCGGTCCGTCGTTCTGTCTCCCGTTCCTGGTAAGTCTCTGCAACGGTCGAAACCAGTTCGACGAGAGCGGCAGACGCTCCCCTGTTAGTTCGTTGTAGATAGTTAGTCGCACCGGCCTCGATCATCTCGGCAATCCCATCTCTGCTATCGGTGTAGAGAACGACCGGTAGCTGTGGATCAGTATCACGTAGTGTTTCCAGCAGCTCCGTGCTGTTCCAGTCCGGCGAGGACGGATCGCAGACGAAACAGCATGCGTCATCCTTGCTGAGATAGTCGATCACTGCCGACGAATCGGTAGATGTTTCGACGGAGTACGCAGCAAGGCTAGCATCAAGCTGGGAGACGACCTGTCGGGTTGTCTCTGGATTCCCGTCGAAGTACACGACAGTTGACCGCTCGTTGCCCGTCGGTGGAGGCTGCTCGCCAGGTTCGCATTCGACACGTCGGGAGTCCATTCTTCTATATTATCCCGTCTGGGATAAAACAGTCACCCCACAGTTATCAGACCTGATTTGCGCGACAGTGTCTGATGGTACCGGTCAGGCAATCACTGCTCCCAGCTTTCGATACTCACACGCCTGCACACAGCAGGTACGGACGTGTTATCGTCGTAACACCTTATCTGTCAGGTACTAACTATAGTACCATTCCGATCCTACAGATCAACAATGTCCGAGACAGAAGACAAAATCGACGAGACGACAACGTGGCCCGAACTGGCGATTGGCCTGTACGAGAGGCTGACAGACCGCGGCGCAGAGATCATCTACGAATTCGAAGAGATGGAAGTGCAGGTGCCAAGCGGGACTGGTGAAGACGCCGAACATGCCGAATGGCATCTAGATGGAAAAATCACCATTACGACCCGAGAACGTGAGTGAGTCACGAGACAACACCCCGCGTGCACCGCTATCGGTGGAGGCAGATCTCGTCATTCGCATCAACGGGGCCACAGCGGAACTCGAGTCGACTGGCGAGCGACTGCTCGTCCAGTTCGAGTCGGTCCCCGACACGCTCAGGGCGGTTCAGAGCCAGCCCAGAGAGTTGGTTTCTTCGCTCACAGCAGTGCTGCAGACGACTGATCTGACCGTCGAGATTCGCGCACGAAACAGAATCGTCGCCGTCGCTGGAGCCAACGCTCGACCCGGACTCGTCTCCCGGTTCATCGGTGTCGATCCGATCGAGGTGCGGCTGAGTGGCACTGTCGGCGCAGTCAGTGCAGAAATGAGAGATGCAGTTGCGGGTATTTTTGGCTGATGTGACAGAGCTGTTTTCGAGCCAATGAAAGCGCGTGTCGACAGCGTCTGTCAACTTCCCAACAGTGCTGTGTATCGGCCAGTCGGTTCAGCTGTCGGGAACTGACGCGATGGAAAATAACAGACGACGGCAAGAAAACTCAGTTAGTTGCCTCTTTGTACTGGTTGACAAGCTCCTGCATCGACTCCTTCGCGTCACCGAACAGCATACTGGTGTTGTCCTGAGCGAAAAGCGGGTTTGCGATCCCGGCGAAGCCGTGACTGAGGCTCCGTTTGTTGACCACGACGTGGCGAGCCTCGTCGACGTTCAGGATCGGCATCCCCGAGATTGGGCTGCTGTCGTCTTCGTTCGCCCGTGGGTTGACGACGTCGTTTGCGCCGGTGACGATCACCAGATCTGTCTGTGAGAACGTTGGATTGACCTCCTCCAGCTCACGCATCTTGTCGTATGGCACGTCGGCTTCCGCAAGCAGCGCGTTCATGTGACCGGGCATCCGACCAGCGACAGGGTGGATCCCGAACTCGACGTCGACACCGTGTTCGTCGAGGAGTTCGACGAGCTCTGCAACAGCATGCTGGGCCTGTGCGACTGCCATTCCGTAGCCAGGCACGATGACGACCCGGTTTGCAGTTTCGAGCAACATTACCACTTCCTCGGGCGATGTTTCGGTGATGTTGCCCTCGTAGATATCGTCCGTATCATCGCCGTCGCCGTCGTCGGTGCCGAGCCCACCGAAGAAGACGTTCGTCAGCGAGCGGTTCATCGACTCACACATGATGACCGTCAGTATCATTCCCGAGGCACCGACAAGCGTCCCCGCGATGATCAGCGCGGAGTTGTCCAGAACGAATCCAGTCGTCGCCGCCGCAAGCCCCGAGTAGGAGTTGAGCAAAGCGATGACGACGGGCATATCCGCACCGCCGATAGGGACGACGAGCGCAACGCCAAGCAGCAACGACGCTGTGACGAGTAGCCAGTAGACGGGTACCCAGTCGGCAAGCGGTTCCTGACCAAGGACAGCAGTCTGGATCACGAGGAAGAGCCCAGCACCCAGTGCAGTCAGCAGAAACACTGTCTTGAGCAGATGGCCGAGATTTGCACTCACTGGTGAGTCACCGACCAGCCCATGGAGTTTGCCGGCAGCAACAAAACTCCCCGAGAAGGTGACCGAGCCGATGATGCCTGCGATCGCAGCGGTCGTCGTCAGTTCAGCTGACAGCGAGCTCCCGTCGGCGAGCACGTCGATCAGCTCTGCGCCGGCGACGACCGCCGACGCGCCACCACCGAAACCGTTGAACAGCCCGACGAGCTGGGGCATCTCCGTCGTCTCCACGGAGACAGCAAGACCGGCACCGATCGCACCGCCGACGAGCAGCCCCGCAGCGAGGACGGCTGGCGAAAGAATCTCGAACCAGAGGATCGTGACGACGACAGCCAGAAACATCGCTGCCGAGGAGATGAGATTGCCACGGGTCGCTGTCCGGGGATGGGTCATATCCCGAAGCCCCTGAATGAAGAGGATTCCAGCGACGAGATAGGTGAGTTCCAGGGTCTGTGGCGGTAACAGCTCTGCGAGGATCCCGGACATGTTACCGCTCCCCCCTGCTGAACTCCGAGAGCATGAAGTGGCTGACGAGATAGCCGCCGACGACGTTGATCGTCGCCATCACGACTGCGACGAATCCGAGTACTGTCGCGAGCGTCGAGGAACCGGAGCCGGCGACCACGACAGAGCCAAGCAGCGTGATTCCCGAGATGGCGTTCGCGCCGGACATCAACGGTGTATGCAGATTCGTCGGGATCTTCGTGATAATCTCGTAGCCGACGAACGCCGCGAGCACGAACAGTGTGAGATTCGTAACGAAGCTCATTGTCTCACCTCAGGCATCTGTCTCACCCGTCTGTTCGCCACCATTCTCCGAGGCGTCCGGAGCGTCGTCTGTGTTCTCGTCGCCCGATTCCTCGTCGATGTGTGGATTCCGAATCGTGCCATCGTGTGTCAGCAGTGTCGAATCGATGATTTCGTCCTCGAAATCGATCGCCAGTTCGCCGTTTTCGAGCATATTTCCGAGGAAGCTGGCGAGATTGTTCGCGAGCTGCTGGCTCGCAGTCTGGCTGATCTGTGAGGGGAGATTCGTCGGCCCGTAGATCGTGACACCGTCGTGGTGAACTGTTTCGTCCGCGACGGTCGGCTCACAGTTACCGCCAGTCGGGGCGGCGAGATCGACGATCACGGAGCCGTCGTCCATCGCCTCGACCATCTCCGTCGTGACGAGCTCCGGCGCTTTTGCACCGGGGATCGCGGCTGTCGTGATGACGACATCCGACTCCGGGACGACTTCCTGCATCTGTTCGCGCTGGGCAGCGTAAAACTGCTCGTCCATCTCGCGGGCGTACCCTTCTTCGTCGCCGGAGTCGTCGGTTTCGAGATCGAGTTCGACGAAATCCGCACCGAGACTCTCGACTTCACGTTTGACCTCAAGGCGGATATCGTACGCACGGACCGACGCGCCGAGGCGTTCTGCGGTGGCGATCGCCTTGAGCCCGGCAACGCCTGCGCCGATGACGAACACTTCGGCCGGACGGATCGTTCCGGCGGCAGTCATCTCCATCGGGAACATCTTCGGCAGCGTTTCCGCAGCCAGCAGACAGGCCTTGTACCCACCCAGGCTGGCCTGCGAAGAGAGAGCGTCCATACTCTGTGCACGGCTGATCCGTGGGAGTAACTCCAGGGAGAATACCGAGAGATTCCGGTCGGCCAGCGCCTGTAACTGGTCGTCGGTGATCTCGTATGGGCCGACCATCGCGACGACAGTCTGCCCCTCACGGTACGGATCCAGCTCCGTCTCGGGCGCAGCACCCAGAATCTGGACCTGAAAGAGAATCTCCGAGCGGTCGAACAGTTCGTCGCGGTCGTCGAGCACTGTGCAGCCGGCTGTCTCGTACTCGGTATCGGCACAGCCGGCAGCGTCACCCGCACCGGACTGGACGTAGATCTCGTGGCCGTCGTCGACGAGATCCGCTGCGACAGACGGAACGAGCGCAACCCGGTTTTCACCGTTTGCACGCTCCGTCGGAACGCCAATATTCACGCCAATACCCCCCGGAGCAGCCGAGACCGCTCCGTAACGTTGCTGCTGTGGCAGCTGCTCTGCATCAATCCATTGTTTGTACTCCTGTAACACCATTTTTATGATGACAATATGATATTTAGAGGCGAGAATACAGCACCATTCAGGCGGCCTGTCCATCTGATTCGAAGACCGCTATCCTCGAGAGCCACACGAGCAGAAACAACGTCGACTCGGAATACAGCTATCGACTGCTGTATCGTCCGCGACGCATGCCGAGCACGATGACTGCGATCACTGCAACCAGCGTGACAGCGACACCGAAGCCAGCACCGTCGTCGTCTGCTGATTCGTCTGGTTCCGGTTCTGGCGCTGGGTCGGGGTCAGCCTGTTGGCCCGGCTCGGTGACAGTCACAGAGATTGGCGAGAGATCTCCGATGGTGACCGCATAGGTTCCTGCCGTCTCGAAGCTCGTTGTGAACGTCACTGTCTCGCTCTCGCCGGCGTCGAGCTGGAGCGTTTGTGTCTCGGTTGCGACGCCATCCACGAAGCGGGTGGTCGTGTACGCACCGCCAGCAGTTCCGTTGTTAGCGACGATCTCCCGATCGCCATGGTGATTTTCGACGACCGGATCGGCATCGGTGTCCACAGCGAGTCAATGGGAGCGCCGCTCGCGTGGATCGACACTGACGATCCTGACGCGCTCGCCTGGGGAGAACGGCTCTTCGAACAGTATCAGTCCGAAGCCACCACGCTCTACTGACACCACGCAGACAGAGATACGTGCAGGAGAATTACCAGCTCCAGCTACTGGAGTGAGAGCATGTAAATTTTCTATAATCATAATCTAACAAATAGTTAAGTAAGGTGATAGCATACAGATGCCATGAATCCGGCAGTATCACGACGGCGGTACGTACAGTTTCTTGGAGTCTCGGCTGCGGTGGGGTTGGCGGGGTGTTCCGACAGCAGTGACGACTCGGAGACAAACGGTGCGGAGCCAGAAACACAGGAGTCTGGAGACGACACACAGACGACTGGTGAGGAACCAGCCGACGATCCCGAAACAGGGGAGGAAGAAGACCGGACAGACGACCCAGCGGACGATGAAGACGACACAGAACAGACAGGCAGCCCTCGGCTACGAGACGTGTTCAACTGGCAAGACTCCTACATTATGGAGATAACGTCGACCGAAGGAACCGGACAGACTGTCTACTACCAGGGAGACAGCTACTCGACGTTTTCGAGTCCCGAGGGTCAGTTCGAATCGTATCAGATCGATGGCGATTTTTACTCGGTCTTCGATGG
>SL_4KL_010_BRINEDRAFT_10000867_pt1 | contig 16221 bp, 18 predicted proteins | sample SodLak_010_BRINE_2_FD_10664 | JGI IMG/M metagenome (IMG submission 10664)
CGAGCGCGCAGAGTAGTACGGGTTGAAGCCGCCGCCGGAGAGCTTCACCTCACCGCCGGACGTCGTCACCGTCTCGATGACGGTGCCGGTCTTCCCTTTCAGCGAGTCGCTGTCGCTCGTCTGTTGTTGACCCTTCCCGCCGTAGAGGTCGAACTCGTTGTACCCGTAGAAGGCGGCCGCACCGAAGACGAGCGTGAGCATCGCCATGATCAACGTGAGGCCTGCGCCCGCGATCCCGAGCGACGCCAGCAGGAGACCGCCAAGTCCCGCTCCGATCAGCGCGATCCCGACGACGATGAAGTTGGCACCCGGAGCGATCGCCTCTGCCATCGAGAGGAGCAATCCCGCCGTCAACAACAGAAGGGGAAGAGTGTCCGGAGCCAACAGGCCGGACTGCAGGAGCACATCCATGTCGGGAGGTACGGCCGCGTAGTGATAAGTTGTTGTGCGAATCGGTTGTTCTGCGACCCCCGCCGCGAGCCGGTGGGGCCTCCGCGGACCGTGTCTGGTGTCGGTCGCGTTAGAAGCCGATCAGAAAGACGCCCACGGTGAGGGCCACCCCGAGCACGACGAAGACGGCGTGTTCGGTGTTGATCGATCCGGGCTCGATCGGCTCTGATTCGGGCGTGTGGGTGTCCTCTGTGACCCCGTCCGGCCCGACGTCGTCAACGGCGAACCGCCACTGGCTTTCGTCGTCGCCGTCGTCAGCGCTTCGGGTCTCGTTCGCCCGACTCCGGATGTCGCCGTCGGCATCTTTGTCGTCGCTGCTCATACGCTCTGTAGGCGGCTCGATAATAAAGGACTGGCGGGTAGCACTCCATCGACGCTCCTGTGCNCCGTGTCGCTGGCGATACCGACTACCGATGTCGATCCGGCGTCAGTCAGCGTCGCTGTGCCGGCGCGATGACNTCGCCGTCNTATATGATCCCACGCTCGCCGTCGAGCGTCACCACGGTGCCGTCGGTGACGCGTTCGGGAAGCGACGCCCCCGANACCATCGGCACGCCGAGCTCGCGGGCGACGACTGCGGGGTATCCAGTCATCCCCTCACGGGCGTCAATAATCCCGGCCACACCGTCCAGATCACCGGAGAACTCGCCTTCGAACCCGTGGCCGAGCGCGACGATCGACCCGTTCGGAATCCCACTCAAATCGCCGTCGACGGTCCGGTACACCGGCGCCGCGATCCGACCGGCGACGGCCGCCTTCCCGGTCACGAGCGTCTCAGCGGCGACGTGGACTTTGAGCGTGTTCGTCGTGTTCGTGCCGCTGAACTCGGTTAACATTCCGGAGAGGACGACGAGCGTGTCACCCGACTTCGCCCCGCCCGTGTCGAGTGCAGCGTCGACCGCGCTGTCGAGGATCGTCTCCATGTCGTGTGCGTACTCGGTCAACACTGGGCGAACGCCCCACGAGAGGGCGAGCTGTCGTCGGATTCGGTTTTTCGGTGTCGTCGCGACGACGGGGACCCCCGGCCGGAACATCGCGGTTTTGCGGGCCGTGTAGCCGGATTCGGAGACAGCGACGACCGTCGATGCTCCGATATCGCGCGCGAGATATCGGGCGGAGCGTGCGAGCGCCTCGGTCCGCGATCCCTCCGCGGCGGCCGGCACGCGCTGTTCGCGCGTCTCGGCGTACTCGTCGCTGGACTCGACCTCCCTGACGATCCGGTCCATCGTCTCGACGACGTTTACGGGGTCGTCACCGATGGCCGTCTCGCCCGATAGCATCACCGCGTCGGTGCCGTCGAGGACCGCGTTGGCGACGTCGGAGGCCTCTGCCCGGGTCGGACGGCGAGAGTGGACCATCGAGTCGAGCATCTCCGTCGCCGTGATCACGGGAACGCCCGCGTTGACGCATTTGCGGATGATACGCTTTTGAATCACGGGCACGCCCTCTAACGGGCACTCGACGCCGAGGTCGCCGCGAGCGACCATCACACCGTCGGCGGCGTCGATGATCCCGTCGAGGTTCTCGACCGCGCCGGCCCGCTCGATCTTTGCGACGATCGGGATNTCCCCGCCGCCGCGCTCCTCGAGTGCGTCCGCAATTCGGTAGACGTCCTCGCCGTCGCGCACGAAAGAGGCCGCCACGAAGTCCGCCTCCGCCCGGGCGGCCAGATCGAGTTCGGCCTCGTCTTCCGGCGTGATGAGGTCGACGTCGATGGCGACGCCGGGGAGGTTGACCCCCTTTCGAGAGCCGAGTCTCCCGCCGGAGAGAACCGTCGCGACGACGGATTCGCCGTCGACACGCTCGACGCGACACTCGATCCGGCCGTCGTCGAGGAGGACGGTGTCGCCCGGTCCCGCGGCCGCGATCGAGTGGGTGAGACCGACTCGGTCGGGCGTGGCGTCGTCGCCCTCGGCGAAGATCACCTCGGACCCCTCGGCGATCGAGATCGGATCCTCGATTTCAGCGGTCCTGACTTCGGGCCCCTTCAGGTCGACCATCACCGCGAGCGGGTCCTCACGGGCCTCGTCGACGGCCCGTGCCCGTTCGATGACTTCCTCGCGGTGTGCCGTCGTTCCATGGCTGGCGTTCAGCCGGACGACGGACATTCCCGCCTCCGCGAGGTCACGGATCGAATCCCGGTCGTCCGACGCGGGACCGATCGTACAGACGATTTTAGCGTTGCGCATACCGCCGGATTCGGCGGAGGGGCGCAAAAAGGCACACGGTTGAGTCGTACACGAGTGAACGTTGATGACTGTTGTTTTATCTTGCTGCGCCCCTGACGAGTGAAACAGATGCGTCGCCGCCGCCTCCTCGCCGCGATCGCGATCGCTCCGGCGCTCGCTACCGCCGGGTGTACCGACGACTCGGGCGAGGATATTTTAGAGCCGCGAGCGCGCGTCGTCGAAAGCGAACTGGTGCGTGAACACGAGGGAACCGATGAGGAGTCAGTTGTCGTCAAGGGCGTCATCGAACGGACCGATGACAGAGAGATCGCGTACCTCGAGGTCCGAGTCCGATTCTATGACGCCGAGGGCGAGCAGTTAGACAGCACCATCGAACAGGTGAGCGACGTGACCGAGGGCGACCGCTGGGAGTTCACGGTCGCCTTTCCCGACACCGGTGAGCGAGCTGCGCTCGTCGTCGACCACGACGCCGAAATTGTCAGAAATCCCTAATATGGACCGTACTGCCGACGAAAATCGAAGCAATCCCCGCCACAGCGAACCACGTATGTGCCCGGAGTGCGGGTCGTGACGCAGGAATCGACACCGGACGCGCCCGCAGAGAACGAACCGCAGTCGACACCGGACACGCCCGCAGCGGATGCGTTAGAGCCGGGCACGGTTCCACCCCCCGAACCGAACCCGTCGACCGAAGTGCGTGAGGATACGACGGACACGTCCGTACCATCCTCGAGCACCGGTGACCAAACGATGGCCGAGCAGGGTGGCGTCACGTTCGCNGGCGAACTCATTAAGAAGGGGTTCGGCTTCCTCGTCGTCGCCGTGATCACCCGGCTCGTGAGCCCCGGCGTCTACGGGCTGTTCGTATTGTCGACGTCGGTGCTCCATCTCACACAGGTGTTCGCCAGCGCGGGGTTACACCGTGCGATCGACTACTTCGTACCGCAGTACCTCGACCGCGACGAGCCGGGGCGGGCCCGCGGCGTCACGATACAGGTGTTTACGCTCCTGCTTCTCACCTCGACGGTGACGGGAGTCGGACTGTTCTTTGCCGCCGATACGCTCGCGGCGGCGTTCAATGAGCCCGGGGTCGCAACCGGTCTCCGGATGCTCGCTGTTGCGCTCCCATTGCTAGCGATTTTCAACGGGCTGATGGCGTCGTACAGCGGGATCAAGCGACTCAGATACCGGGTCTACGTCCGCGACATCACCAGACCGACGATACGGCTGATCGCGACGGTCGGACTCCTACTCTTCGGCTTCGGTCTCGTCGGGATCGTCGGCGGCTACATGATCGGGCTCGCGGTCGGGATACTGCTCGGAATCGTGCTGTTGGCCCGCCAAGACGTCCTTAAAGGGGGAAAGACTGCGTTTACGCCGGTCCGTGAGATCCTCTGGTACGGGGTCCCGCTCGCGCTCGCAGGCGTCATCTACGTGGTGATGGGGCAGGTAGACTACTTCGTCGTCGGCTACTTCATGTCCTCGGAAGACGTGGGTATCTACCGTATCGGCTACATGCTCGCGGCCAACCTCCTCGTCTTCTTTTCGTCGCTCGCACCGATTTTTAAGCCGCTGATCGCCGAAGAGCGCCAGGATCGCGACGCCGTCGCCGAACGGTACCAGACCGCAACCCGGTGGGTACTCGCGCTCTCGCTCCCGGTGGCCGCGATTCTCGTGCTCGGCGCCGAGGCGTACCTCGCACTCGTGTTCACGCCGCAGTATACGGCCGCAAGCGGAGTCATTCTCGCCCTGATTGTGGGGTACCTCGTGAGCGTGACCGCCGGCGGTCCCGATGGCGCCCTCCTTCAGGGGCTCGGCTACTCTCGGTTGGTGTTTTTCAACTCCGCGCTGTTGCTTATCGCCAACGTCGTGTTCAGCGTCCTGCTCGTACCGCGGTACGGTATCCTCGGTGCGGGGCTCGGGACGATGCTCGCGCTGACGCTCTCTGGAACCGCCGCGCTCCTTGAGGTGTACCACTATCGGCGGATCCACCCGTTCACGCGCGAATTGGGCCTCGTCGTCGTCGCGTGGCTTCCCGCGCTCGCGATCGGAGCGCTGGTCGTCGCGGTGGTGCCGAGCAACGTAGTCGTGGCCCTCTTGCTGCCCGTCGCCGTTATCGGCACGTACGCGGCTGCGGGACGGTCGCTCGGCGTCGTCACGCCGGCGGACGTCGAGGTCGCTGGACAGGTCCTTCCGGAATCAGTCGTCGAGCGGCTCCGTCGAGCCGCCGAGGCGTAGCGTGGTCGGTCAGCGCCGAGCGATACGCGTCGTTCCGACTCAGTACGCCACGCCAACCGCGACGGCCGTCGAAAGCACGCCGACGACGAGAAACATCCAGTTCGCGCGCGGGTTCTTCGCCGGCGTTATATCGAGCGTGTAATGCGCCGCCGACAGCGGTCTGAAGGGTTGGATACCCATCGGTGTAATCGCGTCCCCGGCGATGTGCGAACACAGCGAAAGCGTCACCACTCCGCCGACGAACACTGGCGTCCATCCCGGAAGGGATTGTCCGACGCCCGCTTCGACGAGCGTGACCGCCGCGAGCGCCCCTGTGAGTAGGCCGATAACGGCCGCGAACGCGAGCGTGTGTGTCGGCCCTCGGTGCGGGATCGGGAGCGTCTGATCGGCGTCGGGGAGCGTGGCGGCGGCGACAGCAAGAGCGCCTCCGAGAACCGTTAGCTCGGGCTCGCCAATCGCAAGAGTCACCGCTGCGATCGGGGCGTACACGAGCAGAGCAATGCCGACGTGTCCGCGCCAGTACATGCTCGATGTGGGCTCATCACGGATAAAAAGGCGTCGTCGAGCCACCGGGCGTCCCGCGATTCGGCCTCGCTCCCGTCGTCGCTCAGTCGTCGGCCGGAGCCGGCGCACCGCCGGTCGACAGCCGGACGTCGCCCGCCTCGAACTCCAGCTCGTCGAGGGCGGTCTGTGCCGCGCGTTTTCCGGAGACGAGCATCGCGCCGAACGTCGGGCCCATCCGCGGGAGTCCGTAGGCGGTCGCGACCGCCATCCCGGAAGCGATCAGCCCGTCGTGGACGACGCCCGTGTGCTCGACGACGGCGTCCTCGCTCTCGCCGACCCACATCGAGTCGTGGCCGGGCGAGTCGTGACCGGGCGCGCCGTACTCGTCGCTGCCCGTCTGGTCCATCCCGGTGTTGTGCTCGTTCGCGTGTTCGATCCCGGGTGCGGAGAGGACGCCCCGCTCGTCGAGTTTGTTGATCGCGACCGCGTCGTGACCGGTCGCGTCGATCACGAGCTTCGACTCGACGGCGATCGGGTCGACGCAGGTGATCTCTCGCGGCAGCGCGTGGACCGGCGTCCAGTTCATCACGATCCCGCCGACGCGGTGATCCTCGCGGACGACGAGGTCGGTGAACTCGGTCATGTTCTGAATCCGCACACCGGCGTCGCAGGCGGCCTTTATAAGTCCCGAACACGCTTCGGGGCCGGCGGCGGTGTAGAGCCCGTCCACGTCCTCGACCGATTCGTAGTCGACGTCGAGGTCGTCGAGGATCTTCTGGGCAGGGTCTCGGACCGTCACTGTGTTCATCAGAAAGCCGCCGAGCCAGAATCCGCCGCCGAGGTAGTTGTTCTTCTCGACTACCATCACCTTCACGCCGCGCTCGGCGAGCTCCTTTGCGGCCATCAACCCGGAGGGACCACCGCCGAGGATAATCACGTCCGACTCGGTGAAATCGAGGAACCCGTCGGTCCACTCGTTGCCGATCGCCTTCGTTACGTCCGTCTCGCTCACGTCGCTGAAGCCGTCGAAGCCTTGCATACAACCTAGTAGTATTACTAAGTAGTAAAAGATGTTGCGGTCGGTGACGCCGCGGTTCTAGACACCGACAGGCGACATCGGCTGACACCGACGGACAGACGACCGCCGCGTTCCGGTCGGATCGGCGATCGCCGACGCCCCCAACTCGCAGCCTTTTTACCCGCGCTGACGGTACACAGACTCACTATGGCTGAGGACAAGGCACGAAGCACCGGCAGCGCGGGCCGATTCGGCGCTCGCTACGGCCGGGTCTCCCGCAAGCGAGTCCAGGACATCGAAGAGGAGATGCGCAACGCGACCGTCGACGGCGACGACGTGAAGCGAAAAGGCACCGGCATCTGGGTCAACGAAGAGACCGGCGAGACGTTCACCGGCGGCGCGTACCGCCCCGAGACGCCGGGTGGTCGCACCGTTCGACGCTCCATCCGCGCCGCACTCGCCGACGAGGAATAGCCGCGATGAGTTACAAGTGCTCCCGCTGTAAGCGCGACGTCACCCCCGACGAATACGGCGGCGTGCGCTGCCCGTACTGCGGCCACCGCGTCCTCCTCAAAGAGCGCGGCGGCGGCATGAAAGAAGTCAACGTCGAGTAGGTGATCGGCCCGACCGTGACGGGACCCCGCGCACACGAGACGGTACTTTCGTTTCAGTACTCCGCCGAGCGGCGCGCTCGTCTCGTCGCCGACGCACTCGCTCCCGAAGTCGGCGAAATCGACGACGCCCGGTCGGCGGCGACCGTCTCTCACAACGGCATCACGGTCCGGGTTCGAGTCGTCGCCGACGACCTCGTCGCCCTCCGCGCCGGGATCAACAGCTGGTCGCGACTCGTCGAGGTGGCAGAGCGCGTCAGCGACCCCCGTGAGTAGTCACCAAAGAGCCTCCCGAAAGCGACGATTACGCCTGTCTGACGCGCCCTACCGAGCGTCTCTGCCGCTGGGAGAGAAGTCGGGGGTTTTTCCGTCCGGGTCGCCTCGTTGCGTCCATGCAAGGGAATATGCCGCCCGAGGCACAGGAGAAGATAGAGGATCTTCAGGAGCTGCAGGAGACCGCACAGCAGGTCGCCGAGCAGAAAGAGCAGGCTCAGACGGCGCTCAACGAGTCCAAGACCGCGCTCAGCGCGCTCGAAGACATCGACGAGGACGCCGGAATGTACCGCGAGATCGGCGAAATCCTCGTCGAAACGGATTACGACTCCGCCTACGACGACCTCGAGAACAAGGTCGACTCCCTCGAAGTCCGCGTCGAGCAGCTGAAAAAGCAGGAGTCGCGCGTCGAAGAGCAGTTCGACGAGCTACAGGGCGAGCTTCAGCAGATGCTGCAGGGCGGTGCAGGCGGCGCCCCGACTGGCCCCGGTGGTCCGGGCGCGGGCGGCGCGTAAGCGATCGATGACCGACGGCGCCCAGACAGACGATGAGCCCAGCGATGAGGAAGTCGTTCGAACCGCTGCAGCGGCGGCCGAGGGCGTCGTCTTCACCCATTATGACCAGTCCGCAGTCAGGGACCTCGACGTTACCGTGACGTTCGAAGAGGGCGTTCTCGACGTCGACGTGTATCTGAACGCCCCTGACGACCCCGACCCCGACGCGGTCGCCCGCGAAGCGGCCCAGACCGCCGGCGAAGCGGTCGACGAACTGTTCGGGGCGTAGCCGACCCCGGCGCGGTCGCGTCGGCGCCGATATGTTTCTACGACGCGTCCTCGAGAGACCGCCAAGCGCCGTCGGTCGACGTGTGTGAACCGTTCTACGAGTGAGAACACGTTCAGTGGATACCGGTCAGTGCCGCGATCAGTCCGGCCTCGCGTCGGACTCCGAAGCCTCCGAACTCCGAGCCGCGCGTCCCCGTCGATTTCCCGATAGCTATTAGTGCATCCTTGTGTAATGGTACCACATGTCATCTAGATACGGTGGCACATCAGCGTTCGACAGATACCGAGAGCGGCTCGCTGGACGCTCGCACTCCTGTAAGGGGTGTGGTTTCGTCGAGGAGACGGGAGCGTGGGAGGCCGCAACGTCGGGGGCAGCTGTCGAGTACCGACGAGAGTGTCCCAGCTGTGGAACCGAGCACGTCCAGCGCTATTGGCTCTGAGCGACGACGGTGAAACCGGCACGACCCCGATCCCGGCGCGTCAAGTGCCAGTGAGCGGCCGTGCACTCTGTACTTGCTAACAGTTAACATCTATCAGTGCATGGCCCAGGCCACCATGTACGACGCGATACTCTGTCCCACCGACGGGAGCGCCGGGAGCGACGCCGCGGTCGAACACGCCTGCTATCTCGCCGATCTGACTGACGCGCGGATCCACGCGCTGTTCGTCGTCGACGAGCTGATCGCGGGTGCCGACAAATGGGACATGGTCGTCGAACGCGAGGAGGAGCGTGGCGAACGTGCCGTCGAGGCGGTTGCCGACGCAGCTGCAGACAGGGATATCGCGGTCGAAAAACACCTCCGCCGCGGCCGCCCTCACGAAGAGATCCTCGACGCGGTTGGCTCCTACGACGTGGATCTCGTCGTGATGGGAACCAACGGCCGGACGGGGCTCGGGCGGTTTCTCGCCGCCGGCTCCGTCGCAGAGCGGGTCGTGAGACATAGCGAGGTGTCTGTGATGACGGCGCGTCCCCGAGAGTAACCGACTGTCACGCCCTGTCTTCTTGCGTTCAGGCCGACTCGCAGATCGAAACGAAGTTTTCGAACACTTCCTCGCCGCGCTCGGTGTGTGCCACTTCCGGATGCCACTGGACGCCGTAGCGATCGGCTTCGACGTTGGACATCGCCTCGATGCCACAGACGTCCGAGGTGGCGGTGTGGGTGAACCCCGCCGGAAGCTCCTTGACTTCGTCTGCGTGAGAGGCCCAGACGCGGGTTTCGGGAGCGAGCGAGCCGACAAGCGGGTCTTCGTCATCGACGATCTCCACGTCGACGTCGGCGTAGCCGCCGTAGTCTCCCTCACCGACAGCGCCGCCGAGCTCCGTCGCGATCAGCTGCATCCCGAGACAGATCCCGAACACCGGTACGTCGAGATCGAGGTAATCGGGGGCGTTGCCGACGCGGTCCATGTCGGGGCCGCCCGAAAGCACGATCCCGTCAGCGTCGATCTCGTCGGGCGACGTGTCCGCCGCGAGGATCTCGGTGTCAACGCCGATGTCGCGGAGCGCACGCTGCTCCAAATGAGTAAACTGGCCGTGGAGGTCGATAACGACGATTCGAGTCATGGCGTCGGTTGGCGGCTTCGGCACAAAAACGGCTCGGAACGAAACGCACTATTGTGGTGGTCTGAGCAGATTTTATTGAAGCCTGATCCACCGCTGTGGATCACTCACAGATCGAGCGGCCCGCTCTTCGAGAACTCTCGGAGCAGCACGGTCGCATACGAGCCGCTCGGGAGCGCGAACGCGAACCGGGGGTCGCCCCCGTCGAACGTCACGTCGAGGTCGGTCCGCAGCGCGATCGCCCGGCGAGTGCCCGACGAATCGAACTCGCCCGGGAGCGCGAAGTCGTCGGGTTCGATGCCGACGGCGTCGAGCACCTCGCGTTCGATCTCACCGGGATCACCGTCGCCGAGTTCCGTTTCGGTGCCGACGAGCGGTGCGGTGACGAACGCTCGGCCGCGCTCGCAGTGCCGCGAGACGATTGATACTCGGTCGGCGTCGACTCGCTGTAGCCGGTCGATGTCGGGCGCGTACAGCTCTTTTGGAGCGGTACCGTCCGCGAAGCAGACGACGTCCCCGGCGACGGGACGGTCGAACGGGAGCCCGCGCCGGAGGCGCTCGCTCAGGATTCGGTTGAAGATGAACGACTGTGCCGCGTTGACGAAGAGCCGCTGGAGGTTCGAGGGGACCGCCTCCAGCGCGTGCCACCAGTCGTCGTGGTCGGCGGGAGCGTCGGCGTCGACATCGCGCTCGGCGAGTCGATGAACCATCGAGCGCTCGAATCGGAGCTTCCCGGGAATCGCGTCGAGACAGTCCTCCCAGTCGCCGTCGCCGGTTCCGTCGGCGCTGACCGCAGGGAGCGGATCTGACTCGCCATCCTCCCCATTTTCATGCGCACCGATGCCTCCCGCAGCCTCCGTTCCGAACGCGGCGTCGACCCGGTTGCGTGCTGCCCGCGTGTCGTCCGGCTCCGTCGCTGCGGGGTTCCCGGCGTACAGCCGGACTGCCTCGCGAGGGTCCGATCGAGCGATTGCGAGCCCGACGACGTGGGTGACCGGGCGCCGGCTTCCAAAGCGCTGCTGGCCGAAGTAGTTGGGGACGCCGACAGTAGCACCGGTGACCGACTCGGGCTCGTCTGGGCTCGCGTCGTTGCTCGCGTCGCGAGCCGTACTGGCATCCGCGTCCTCCCCCGCGAACGCCCGCAGATCACGAACCACGCCGGCGACGCGCTCGGGCGCCTCCGCGACCGTGTCGGCGACGCGGATCTCGAACGCGTTACCGGCGAGATCACCGAACGAAAGCCTCCGGCCGGCACGGCCGAGCGGTTCGATCTCGGCGCCGCGGATGTCGGGGAGCTCCTCCGGGTCGATCTCACGGAGAGTAAACAGCTGCGTGGTGACGGCGCGTTTATCTTTCGTGCCGGCCCACGAGACGCGCTCGCGGCTGATGCCGAGCGCGTCAGAGATCCGCCGTACGAAATCGTTGGTGTCCCAGTTGCGAAGGGTAACCCGGACGACGAGCTCGGGGTAGCTCCCGCGATCCGCGCCGAGCGGTTCCGAACCGAACGCTTCCAGCTCTCGGACGCGAAAATCTTCCGGCGACTCGCGGAGGCGGCCGCCGATCCCGTCGGCGGCGCTGACGTAGTAGTCGATGCTCACAGCGCGCTCGATCGGGTGCGCCTCGCGGAGCGAACCAGCCGCCGCGACACCGGCGTCGAATCCGCCGTGTTCGTCCGCCATCAGTACAGCGAGAGGTCGCCGGTCACGCGGTCAACGCTCTCATCGCGAGCCGGCCCCACGGCGAGTGCGGTGACCGTCCCCGGCTCCAACTGCGTGTGACCGGCGTCGCGAATTATCGCGTACGGGAGCCCCTCCTTGTCGGCTTTGTCGGCCAGCTCGAACAGCTGGCTCTCGGAAGTTCCCTTCAGCACGACTTTCTTCTGTCCCTCGCCCTGCCACTTCTTTCGGCTGCGTCGCCCGGCGTCTTGGTACGCCGACAGCGATGCGTGTGCGACCTGCGCGGCGAGCTTCCCTTCGCCCATACCGATATCCGTTCGGGCGACGATGGCCTGTTTCATACCCTGAATCACCGCCGCCGCGGGTTTAGCTCTGTTCTCTCGGGAACCGCGGGAGGGCGGCGTCGAGAGGTGGCGGTCTCCCGATCGAAACCCGAGCGCGCGTCGGCCCGGGAGTCAGTTTCGCCCACCGAACAGCCGATCGAGGACGGCCCGTTGGATGAACCCGGACTGCTGCTTGTCCGGCGGCTGCACCATCACCGCGGTACAGTCGACGCTGTCGACGAGTCGGTCGCCGGGCCGCCCGAAGACGGCACCGCGGATCCCCCGACGCTCCGTCGTCGTCACGAGGAGATCTGCGCTGTTCGCGAACCGGGAGAGCCCTTCGACGCGGTCGTCCGTCTCGAGGATCCGCGAGTCGGCGGTGACAGTCAGGACCCGTCGCAGCTCGTCGTGGTACTCCTGAACGACCTGGCGGCGATCGTCGGAGACGCCCTCCGGAACGGCCTGGAGTAGCGTCAGCGTCGCTCCGGTCTCCTCGGCGATCGCGTCCGCGACGAGCAGCTTCACCGGGTCGTACACGTCGCTGTTCGTCGCGACGGCGATCTCGTCGGCGCCGTCGAAGCCGCGGTCTTCGACGAGCAACACTCCGCACGGCGCGTTCTTTAACACGTGTTCGTTGAGCCCCTCGCCGTATAGCTCGTGGAGCTCCTCGACCCGGCGTTCGAGCACGATGAAATCCTCTTCCTCGAAGGCGGCGTACTCGACGATGGCGGGGCCGATCGTCTCAGTCTTGATGTCTTTGAAGACGACGTCGGACACCGGGCGAGCGCCCGTCTGGTCGCCTTCGAGCGGTTTCTGAACGCCGCCGTCCGGTCGCTCCCCGGTCGTGGACGGGAGCGAATCGGCCGCTCTCACCCAGTCAGGGGGTTCGGTCCGCGTCGACGTCGTGTCGCCGGCCGTGAACGCGCGGTGTGGTACCTTCTTGAAGTTCCCGACCGTTACGGACCCGTTTCGCAGGTTCGACAGATCCATGGCGATCCGGAGCATGTCGACCCGGCTCCGTTCCGACGTGTCCTCCGTGATCGCGACTAGCGTGTCGTAGCGCTGCTGTTCTCCGAACAGCTCCTTGGTGCGCTCGATAGCCGCCTCGCTGACGTTCTGTCGAACGCCAGTCAGCGCGGCGCCTTCGCGGTCCGTGCGCGGCCGGACGTAGAAGTAGAAGTACACGACTGAGACGCCGGTGATCAGCGCTGCGCCCGCGAACGGAACGAGCCCGACCTGCGTGAGCACGACCACGCCGCTCGCCATCCCGAAGATCTGCATCCACGGGTACAGCGGTGAGGTGAAAACGGGGTCGTAGTCGTCGATCGCGCCCTCGCGGAACCCGATGAGCGCGAGGTTCACGAGAATGAAGACGAGGATCTGGAACGCGCTCCCGAACTTCGCCACCTGGTCGATCGGGAGGAACACGATCATCAACACGATGATCGCGCCCGACACCGAAATGGAGAGAACGGGCGTGTTAAACCGCTCGCTGACCTGCTCGAATGAGGGCGGCGCGAGGCCGTCACGCGCCATCGCGAACGGGAACCGCGAAGCGGAGAGCAGTCCGGCGTTCGCCGTCGACGCGAGCGCCAAGAGCGCCGCACCGACGACCGCCGCCGTGCCGATCGGACCGAGAACCTGCTGGGCGGCGAGCCCCATAATTGGTCCCTCCCCGTCCGGTTGCAGCCGCCCGTCCCCGACTGCCGCGTTCACGTCGACGATCCCGATCGCGACGTAGACGACGGCCACGTACAGTGCGGTCGTGAGGACGAGTGATCCGATCATCGCCCGCGGAATCGTCTTCCCGGGGTCTTTCACCTCCTCTGCGACGGCGGCGATTTTGATCACGCCCGCGTAGGAGATGAACACCAGCGCGGTCGCCGCGATCAGACCCCCGCTTCCGAAGTTGAACGCCCCTTCGGTCTGCTCGGGAACGATTTCAGGCACCCCACCGATAATGAAGTAGCCGAGCACGACGATCATCAGACCGACGATGACGAACTGTAAGCTGCCGGCACTTTTCGTGCTCACGATGTTCACGACGGTGAAAAACACCGCCAACGTCACCGCGAGCGGAAGAATGTATTCGGCGATCCCCGGTGCGATGAAGATGAGGTACGGGACGCCGCCGACGAGCGCCAGTGCACCTTTAAACGACAGCATGAACCAGTTCCCGACGCCGGCGATAGTGCCGAGGAGGGGCCCCATCCCCCGCTCGACGTAGACGTACGACCCGCCGTCTTCGGGCATCGCCGTCGCCATCTCCGAGGCGCTGAACGCGGCCGGGAGAATCAACACTCCGGCGAGGAGGAACGCGAGCACGACTGCCGGCCCATCGACAGTGACGTACGCCACGCCCGGAAGAATGAACACGCCCGATCCGACCATCGCGCCGATGGCGATCGCCATCGTCGAGAACAACCCAAGATCACGTTTAAGTCCTGTTGGCACGTATATGAAACCTCAATTTCGACAAGGACAGGTAGGGTCCGAACCGGCTTAAAAAGCACTCTTACCCACGTTAGATCCGCGTCGTCGACAAGGGGTCTCTCACCGGGCGTTCGGCACTGAATGCGGGTCTCATCGTCTTCGGCAGGGATCCTCAGTCGTGCGGATGGACGCGCTTGATCGCTTCGTTCACGTCGTTGCTGTCGCCGAGGAGCGTCACTCGGTCTCCCGGCTCGAGTACGGTTTCGCCGTCCGGAACGAACGTCTCGTCGTCGCGGCCGACGACGGCGATCAGCACGCCGTCGGGGAGCTTCTTTCCGAGCTGTTGAATCGTCTTCCCGGCGAACGTCTCTGAGGTGATCGTGACTTCCTGTGCGTCGTGGCCGTCGCCGAGCTGGTTCATCCAGTGGCTCAAAGTGGGTCGTTCGATCTCGTTGTCGAGCGACCACGCCATCGCCGAGGAGACGTCGATCGCCCGCACGTCGAGCGCGTCGAACGCGTCGACGTTGTCCGGATCGTTGACCCTGGCGATGACGGTCTCGACGCCGAACTTCGAGCGTGCGAGCTGCGAAACGAGCAGGTTTGTGTCGTCGATGGCCGTCGCGGCGACGACGATCTTCGCGTCTTCGGCGCCGTGTTTCCGCAGGAATGCGGCGTCGGTTCCGTCGCCGACGATGGCCTGACGGCCGTCCGCCTGCAGGCTCTCGACGACGTCCGGATCGCGGTCGATGAGCACGACGTTTTCGCCTCTCTTCTCCAGTCGCGTGGCGAGCGTCCGGCCGACCCGGCCGCCGCCGATGATGATGGTTTTCATTGGTTGGACGTCGAGGAACTCGGCGATCTGTCTGGCGAGTCCGGCTTGGAGGACGACGGTGGCGAAGATAACGAGGAAGACGGTGCCGACGAGCGCGTCGGCGAGCGCGAACTCGCCCGCGGCCTGCAGTTGGATCGCGAACAGCGTCGCCACCGAGGCGGGGATGATCCCGCGCGGCCCAACGAAGCTCAAAAAGAGCCGCTCGTTCCGCGTGAACACGGCTTCGCGGGTCGAGAGGAACATGACGATCGGACGAATAACGAGCGTTACGACCACGACGACGCCGATGCCGCCGAGCCCGAGCCCGATGACGGTGCCGAAGTCGATGAGCGCGGCCAGCGAGATGAACACGAACGCGAGCGCGATGAGCGTGAGGTCGCGCCCGAAGCTCGATACCTCCTCGCGGTGCGGGAGGTCGACGTTGCCGAGCGCGATACCGGCAGCGGCCGCGGCGGCGACGCCGGTCTCCGGCGAAATCGACTCCGCGAGTCCGTACGAGACGAACGCGCCCCCGAGAGTGACGAGCCGAACGGTCCGCTTCCCGTCCGCCCCGGGGAGACTTATTTTGACCAGCGCGGCGTACACCACCACCGCGACGACCAGTCCGACACCCACACCGGCGACGACTCGGGTGAGGAAGCCACCAGGCACCGCGGCCGGCTCGTTCGCGAGGACGAGGGTTTCGAAGACGACGATGGCGAGTACCGCGGCCGTCACGTCGTTGAGAATCCCCTCCGCTTCGAGCGTCGAGGCGACGTGTTCACGCACGTTGACGACCTGTAGGATCGGCGTGATGACGGTGGGGCCGGTCGCGATGAGCAGTGCACCGATCAGGAACGAGACGCCCCAGTCGTCGATGATAAACGCCTGGACGGCGAGTGCGGTCCCGACGAACATCAGTAGGGCTCCGGCCGTGGTAACGAGGAAGATCGTTTTTGGTGCGTCCGCGAACCGGTCGCGTTCAAGATGAAATCCGCCCTCGAAGACGATGATCGCCACCGACAGTCCGACGACGGTCGCTAACCCGTCACCGAACGTGTCGGCAGTGACGAATCCGAACCCTTCCGGACCCATCAGGACGCCAACGACGATCAAGAACAGAACGCTCGGAACCCGCAGGCGGGAAGAAACTATCTGAAGCGCGATCCCGATGCCGAGGATCGCCGTAATAATCGGAAGTGTTCCGCTCACGGTGAATAAATGTAAGCAACCGATCGACTAAAACGCTACCACTGTCCAGTACGGGCCACTCACCGAGCGAGAGAACTAAACGGGCTTCGCTCCAACTACGTACATGTCGATTCTGGGGCGCTACTTGGCGTGGTTCAGCG
>SL_4KL_010_BRINEDRAFT_10000869_pt1 | contig 16194 bp, 11 predicted proteins | sample SodLak_010_BRINE_2_FD_10664 | JGI IMG/M metagenome (IMG submission 10664)
CCCCAAGCTTCCGTTTTGCCCTCGGATCGGCAAGCCACTCATCGAGTAGGTCGTTTTCGCTGATGGTGTCGAAGTCGAGGAACGCGAGGTCGAACCCGGTCTCGGCGAACACACGAGTGATGGAGTCCGCTGGCGGCCCGTCAAGCGACCACGTGCTGAGTTCGCTCTCAGGGGTCAAATCGATGCCAATCGCGCTGAACGACCCACTGAGGAAGTCGAATCCGAGCGCGAAGTAGTCGTCACAGTAGCGTTTAGTGAGATAGCTCCCCAGCGACGGGGCTGACTCCACTACCGCACCGAAGTTTACCGTCCGGCAGATGTGGCTGTCGTGTGCCCAAAGCACGGTGCGGTCGGCGGCCTCGTACTCCAGCACCCACGAGAGGTTCTCCGCCATCGCCTCATCTCGGACAACCATCGAGGCCTGTATTCCATCGGTCTCTCGGGCGATTCGGCGGTGCCGTGCTTGCACGATGACGTGGAGACAGCGACGAGCCATCGCGGTTTCCCGTTCGCTTGTTGCCGTTACGAACTCCTCCTTCCGTTCCGCAAACGCAGTTCCGAGTCGGTCGAGCAGTCGCTCAGTTGCCTCAGCATCGTGGTCGCTCATGTACTGATTGTTCGTGTTCCCCTCGTCGTTCGTCGCGGCGAAGTCCGCCTGTAGCTCCTCTTGGAGGTCTGGGTCGGCGCTGGCGAGGAACTCGTCGAGGTGCTCGACCGCGCCAGTCGTATATTGAGCGTCGATACCATAGAACCGAACTCGGTCGTCGAGCGGTCGATCAGTGTTAAACTCGCGGAGCCACTCCACGAGCGCGAGCACGGCTTCGGTCCGCCAAACCCAGAAGTGCGTCCCGGCGAGTGCTTCGAGCGCGTCGCCTTTGCCGTGGACGACGTAGTCGTCGAGCGCCATCGTCTCGGGCAGATTCGCCTCTATTGCGAGCAGTCGCAAGCCCTGCTTTTCAACGAGATACCTGAGTATGCGGTGTTTGAGCTGGAAGAACTCTCTTGTTCCGTGGGTCGCCTCACCGAGGCCGATGATGCGGGCGTCCGCGAGCGCGTCGCCTACCGGAGCGAGGTCGGCGTGATCGGCAGTGGGGTCAGACGTCGCAAGTTCGACACTACTTTGCTGGAGTCGTGCAACGAGTTCGCAGGTCGCGGTGTGGTCGGTCGTAGTCCATTCGTTCGTCGGTGTATCGTTCGTCATTGTGGTGTGTCTAAGATGGTCAAAAGCGAGTCGTGCCACACCCGTTACGACCGGAGCGGACGCTGGTCGGTGTGGAGGATAGATTCGCCAGATAGTGGCGTCGCTGTGAGCGAACGACCACCGTGGAGTGAGGCGAATCCCACTCAGACGTGACGCAGATACATTTCGTACTCTTCAGTACGAGACTGGTCACTTAGCTGTTTTGGGAAATCTGAACGACGGTGCACCCAGTGAGTGAACTTCCGAAGGAACTCACCATATCAGGACGGATTCTCACCAGTGGATTTGGTTTGAAACAACCGCTCTATAGGTATGCTGTACTGAGCGTTCGACCATCGGCGGTGACCGACTCTCGATCTGTACCACATTCGCGCCCGCTATTCAGCACGATGTTCGTGTCAGCACTAGAGGGGTTCAACAGAGCCGGTAAGCCACTTTTTACCGACGACCAGGTTCGAACCTGAGTAACGAACTGCTCTCACCACTTATACCGGTGTTCTCGAGGGTTGGGAATCAGCGCCATTTATCACCAATACAGGGATCCTACATGCAAGCGGGTGAATACAGTGACTTGGACTATCGTCGTTGGCGTCAAGCAAGTGCCGGACGCTGACGAGGTAGGGATCGACCCCGATACCGGACGACTGGATCGGGCGAGTGCCCCTGCCGTGATGAACCCGCCGGATAGAGACGCCCTCGAGGCAGCCCTCTCGATCAAAGACGAGGTCGAGGCTCGCGTAATCGCGATCACGATGGGGCCGCCGATGGCGACACCAGTGCTCGAGGAAGCCATCGCAATGGGCTGTGATGACGCCGTGTTGATCACAGACCGGGCTTTTGCCGGGAGTGACACCTGGCCGACCAGCCTGACCCTTGCGCGGGCAGCTGAAAACCTCGAGGCCGATATCGTTCTGTGTGGCGAAGAGACGACGGACTCCTCGACGGGGCAGGTCCCGCCGGGGATCGCCGCCCACAACGGGTGGGCACAACTGACCTACGCCGAGGCCGTCGAGCCCCGGCCTGAGGAAGGGCGACTCGTCGCCAAACGTGACGTCGAAGGCGGCCACGAGATGGTGGCTGCTGAGCTCCCCGTGGTCGTCGCCGTGGCATACGGCGAGTTCGAACCACGTCCGGCACCGTTGCATCGAAAGATTTACGCCGAAAACGAGTTCGAACCGGTCCAGCTGACGGCTGAGGACCTCGGGATCAAAGACGAGGTCGGACTGGCCGTCTCACCCACCTCCGTTGGTGGGATGGAAACGGTCCAGCCGGTCGAACGAAAGGGAGAGGTCGTCGACGAAATCGACGAGCTCGCCGACCAGATTACGGAGGTACTCTCATGAGCGACACGAACGACGCCGGGATCAATCCCGACGAGTACGAGGACGTCTGGGTGTTCATCGAGGAACACGCCGGAGAGGTCATGCCCGTCTCCTGGGAACTGCTCGAGGAGGGCAAAAAACTCACCGAGCAGACCGGTGAAAACCTCGTGGCACTCGCCATCGGTGAGGACCTCGAGGACGTCGCCGAGGAGGCACTCGAGCGCGGTGCAGATCGCGTGCTCGTCGCCGACGACCCCGTGTTCGAACCGTACCGGGCTGACCCGTATGGGGCACAGTTCCGGGCGATGGTCGAAGCGCGAAAACCAACGATCGTGCTCATTGGGGGAACCCACACTGGTCGTGACTTCGCCGGCCGAGTGGCGGTGCCCACACACGCGGGCCTGACCGCGGACGTCACGGAGATCGACGTCGACGAGGATGGCCTCTTGCAGGCTCGACGACCCGCCTTCGGGGGTGACATTCTCGCGACCATCCTCTGTGAGGATCACCGCCCACAGATGGCGACGATCCGCCCGGGCGTCTTCGAACCCGGCGACCGAGACGAGAACACGGCGGTCGATGCCGACGCGATCCTCGAGGTCGACGTCGTCGTCGACGAATCGGAGACGATCAGCGAAGTCCTCGAGCGCGACGTTGGGGATACCGCAGATATCACCGAAGCCGAACGAATCGTTGCCGTCGGTGAGGGCGTCGAAGGCGACCTCGAGCCGGCGCTTGAGCTCGCGGAGGCCCTGGATGCGGACCTCGCCGCCAGCCGTGCAGCGGTCGATGCCGGCTGGGTCGATGGTTCGCGACAAGTTGGTCAGACGGGGAAAACCGTCCGACCGGACCTCTACGTCGCCGTCGGGATCAGCGGGGCGATCCAGCACGTCGAGGGAATGAACAAATCCGGAACGGTCATCGCGATCAATACGGATGCAAACGCGCCAATCTTCGAGCACGCGGATCACGGCATCGTCGGTGATTTCGCGGACGTGTGTCCGAAACTGGCCGAGACACTTGCCACGGAAGCCGTGGTAGAGGTGGACCAATGACTGACGACACAACCGAATCAACGATCGTCGACGGCGCACAGCTCCTCGAGGACCGTGCCGGAGACGCCGCCCTCGAGTCACCGAACTACGATGGCGAGTTCGATGCGGTCATCGTCGGTGCGGGCCTCGCCGGGAGTGCGGCCGCGCTGACGCTGGCCAAACGGGGCCTCGAGCCACTGCTCATCGAGCGTGGCACGTACCCCGGCGCGAAGAACGTCTTCGGTGGCGTCCTCTACACGCCGACGATCCGCGAACTGACGGACCTCGATGGGGCACCGCTCGAGCGCTACATCGGCGAAAAGCGCTTCAGTATGTTGAGCCACCACGACGAGACGGCCGTCTCGCTGAAGCCAGGCGACTGGCATCGCGAACCACACAACGAATCGTTCACCGTCTTCCGTGGTGACTTCGACGAGTGGTTCGCCGAGCAAGCCGTCGAAGCGGGCGCGACACTGATCACCGAAACGACGGTCACCGGCCTTATTCGAGAGAAGGGGACCATCGCCGGTGTCGAGACCGACCGCCCCGACGGCGAGATTCGGGCTCCGTACGTCATCCTCGCCGAGGGTGGAAACTCCCTCGTGAGCGAGGGCGCTGGACTCAAAGAAACCGAGTCACGTGAGAACATCGCCGTCGCGGCGAAAGAAGTCCTCGAGTTCCCCGAAAACGACGAGGCGATCGAAGACCGCTTCAGACTGGTCGGCGACGCCGGGGTTTCCTACCACTACTTCGGCGAGGGAGCCGTCGGCGAAGCCTTCGGTGGTGGCTTCATCTACACCAACGACGACACCGTGAGCGTTGGTGTGGCCTACAGCCTCGAAGACGCCGCAACGAAGCGTCAGTCGCCCGAGGAGACGCTCAACCTGTTCAAGAGCCATCCCGCAGTCGCACCGCTGCTCAAGAACGCACGAACGGTCGAGTACAGCGCGAAGACGATCCCCGAAGGCGGGGCCGAAACCATGCCCGACCTCGTCCACGATGGCGCGCTGCTCGTCGGCGACACTGCTGGGCTCGTGTTGAACAACGGCGTCCACCTCGAGGGGACCAACATGGCCGTCGAGAGTGGCTATCACGCGGCGGCAGCCATCGCTGACACCATAGAGGGTGACGGACACCTCTCCCAGTACGCCGACGCCCTCGAGCAGTCGTTCGTCGTGCAGAACCTCGAGCGATACGCATGGCTCCAAGAGCGCGTCGAGGAAGACCGCGAACTCCTGTTCGAACGGCTGCCGACGGCGATTGCAGACGCGAGCACGGAGTACTTCGAGATGGACCGGAAGCCGAAAGAAACCCACGCCAAAGCCGCGAAAGCCCGCGTCCTCGAGACGGTGGGTGGCTTGAAAGGCGCGACGAAATTGGCGCTGCGCTACCGAAAACTGGTGAGATAATCATGAGTGTATCCCCACGTATTCCCGACACCGACATCCAGAACGACTCGATGGAAGACCGCCTGTACACGGTGAAGTACGACGACCCTGGTGACTCACACCTGGACGTCAAAGTGCCGAGCATCTGTGCAGACTCCTGTGAGACTGCCGACTGTGTCTCGATCTGCCCCGCCGACGTGTGGCGACGAGACGATGGCGAGGTGCCCACGATCGCCTACGAGAACTGCCTCGAGTGCTCGAGCTGTCGGTTCGCGTGCACCTACGACAACGTCGTCTGGGAGTACCCCACGACGGGGTCGGGTGTGTCCTACAAGCACGGATAGCGTACTGACGCCACACACCGGCGACACTCATCACCCACCGTTTCGTCCTCGGCTCACGCTGAGTGGATCGAAGACCACCGTCTTATTCTCGGCTATCGACCCTGACACACCGTTCCGAACGGCCAACCCAGGAGCCACCAGTTGTTCTCGAGTGTTGGGAATTGCCGACCTATTTCATGGCTATCCGTGTCTAGAGTTCACACGAGGGGACACCCATGTCGAACTCGCTTACACCACGCCCAGGATCGAACCAGATCACGTCCCTCGAGTCCGCGTCTGTCGCAGCCTACGACGCTCTCGAGGCGGCCGGTCACACCGATATCGAACTCGAAATGCCACACCAGACCCGCGGGACGTGGATCGTTCCAGCGACGACGGCGACGTCTCGCTGTCACGTTCACATCGACCCACGCACCGGTCACACCCGGATTTCTACAGCAACAGGAGATTAGCTCCCTCGGCGGCCCACTCGAGTTATCGTTTCATCGTTCTGAAGCCGTGGTTACGGTTCATCCGGGCCGTCGACCTCCCGGTCCGCTGGGTGCTCGACGGACTCCATCAACCGTTCGATTTCGACGCCTTCGTCGGGGAGTTGTTCCGGAAAACCCCCGAGTAGCACGATGGTGTCGTCTTCGTTAGCGAACGAGGCAACCCACAGGAGGACGGTGATATCCTCGCCCTCGAGCGTCGCCTCAGTCTCGTATTCGTCGATCGTCCGGACGTCCCCAAGAACCTCGAGTTCGATGGTATTTCCGGTCGGTTCGGGTTCGTCCAGGTCCTGATACTCACCCTCGAGTTCCGACCCGAACTCCTCGAGAAGCTCGTCGGTATCCATGTCAGCCAGTGGGTTGAGTGCAGTGCCAGCGATCTCGACGCGGGGCATCGAGATACAGGCGAAGAGTGCTCCTTCCTGGGTCTGATCCTGGATGGTAATATCGTTGGTGTAAGCTGCCGTCCACCCGGCGATTTCGACTTCGCGGCCAGCCACCTCCTCGCTAATCCCTTCCCACCCCTTGTGCTGCTCGGTGTAGCCTGTCTCCTCGAGTGCCTCTTCGGAGGGGAGAACCGGGTCGGCCGCAACCTCCAGTGGTGCATCACCGCGAATAAAGTCGAGACACCCAGCAGTGAGCGCAACCGTCGCTGTCCCCCCGGCCACGAGGAGCGATCTCCGAGTAGTCATTGCCGAATATATACCAAAGAGTGTGTAAATGTGTTCTGGCTACTGGTTACTGAGCGGACAGTTGTCCGAGAAAGCGGTGACGTATGAACAGTTATCGGGATGGGGGTCGGGACTACACATATGACGGAGTTTTCCAGTCGCGTGGAGGCGGTGTCGATCAGCGGCATTCGAGAGGTCTTCGAAGCGGCCGGCGAGAACGCGATCAACCTCGGCATTGGGCAACCCGACTTTCCAACACCGGCGCACGCTCGTCAGGCGGCTATCGATGCGATTGAAGCCGGAAAAACTGACGCCTACACCTCGAATAAAGGGACCCTCGAGTTACGCACGGCACTCGCCGAGAAGTACGACCGTGACTATGGGCTCGAGATCGATCCCGAGGAGGCGATCGTCACTGCCGGTGGGAGTGAAGCCTTACACCTGGCGCTCGAGGCCCACGTCGACCCCGGCCAGGAAGTGATCTTTCCCGACCCTGGCTTCGTGTCCTACGACGCCTTGACCCGTCTCGCGAGTGGGACGCCGAAACCGATCGGACTCAGAGCCGACCTGACCATGGACCCTGCTGCCGTCGAAGCGGCGATCACCGACGAGACGGCAGCGTTCGTCGTCAATAGTCCAGCAAATCCGACGGGTGCCGTCCAGAGTGAGGCAGACATGCGCGAGTTCGCACGCATTGCTGACGAGCACGACGTTCTCTGTATTTCTGACGAAGTGTACGAACACATCGTCTTCGAGGGCGAGCATCGCTCACCACTCGAGTTCACACAAACGGACAATGTCGTCGTCGTCAGCGCCTGTTCGAAAACCTACTCGATGACTGGTTGGCGACTGGGCTGGGTGATCGGTGCCCACGAGCGAATCGAACGGATGCTGCGGGTCCACCAGTACTGTCAGGCCTGTGCCTCAGCCCCAGCGCAGTATGCCGCCGAAGCCGCTCTTCGCGGTCCCCAGGACTGTGTCGAGGAGATGGCGACAGCGTTCGAGGAACGTCGAGACGTGGTCCTCGACGGACTCGAGGCGGCAGGACTCGAGGTTCCCACGCCAAAGGGGGCGTTTTACGCCATGCCGAAGGTTCCTCAGGGGTGGTGTGAGGAAGTTATCGAGCGCGGCGTCGTCGTCGTCCCCGGTGAGGCCTTCGGTGCAAACGGCGAGGGCTATGCCCGTCTCTCGTATGCGACGAGCATGGCGGAACTCGAGGAGGCCTTAACGATCATCGAAGAGGCGACCGCGGCTGTGCAGTAGGCTGACACCGGCTATTCCGTCCCCTCGAGCACCTGCCTGCACAATGACAGTGCCGCTTCGAGATGGGCGTCTGCTTCCTCGTGACCAGCGTCATCGGCTTCCTCGAGGAGGTGTTTCACCTGTTGGATCCGTTTTTTCGTCGTCTGCTCGTCGAGGTCCGAAAGTGCAGCGTCGGCCGCAACCGCCTCGGCCTCACCAAGCCAGCGGTTCGTCCGGTGATCGATCGGGAGTTCTGCGGTCGACTCGAGGTGGCGGTGAATTTCGGTAACCCGTTCTCGTTGTGTCGTGTCACGGTCCATACCGTGATTTCGGACTCGAGTGTCCAAACTGTTCCCCCTGGTCAGTGCTTCGAATCGAAATTATCAGGTAGCTCCCCTGGTTCCGGACAGATGTGAGTGTCCATCGGTATCGAAATCTCGCCCTCTTTCTCGTGCTTGCTGGTGTGTGGGGAACGGCGTTCGTCGCGATCAGAGCCGGACTCGAGCACTTTCCCCCTGTGTTGTTTGCGGCCTTGCGCTACGATATAGCCGGTCTTCTCATGCTCGCCTACGCAGCGACGGTTGTCGACGACGTACTTCCACGGGGACGAGACCAGTGGCTCCTCGTCACGATCGGATCCGTGCTCCTGATCGCCGCCTATCACGCGTTCTTGTTCATCGGCCAGCAACACACCACCGCTGCCGCCGCGGCTATCGTCGTCAGCCTCTCACCCGTGCTCACGACGGGTTTCGCCCGGGCACTCTTTCCGTCCGACGCGCTCTCGAGTGTGGGCCTGGTTGGGGTCGGTCTCGGGTTGATTGGCGTGGCCGTAATTGCTCGTCCCACGCCTGACGACGTGCTCGCCGCCGACGCGGTCGCCACGGGCCTCGTCTTTCTCGCAGCCGCCTCATTTGCCCTCGGCAGCGTCCTGACCCGGCGTGTAGAGGGGCACATGCCTATCGAAACCATGGAAGCCTGGTCCATGCTCGGCGGGGCGGTTCTCTTGCACCTCCTAAGTCTCGCGATGGCCGAGCCCATCGACCCGACCAGTTGGGCGAACGCCGAGGCAGTTGGCACGCTCGCCTATCTGGCCGTCGTCTCCAGCGCCATCGGGTTTCTGCTGTATTTCGATTTGCTCGAGCGCCTGGGTGCCGTCGAGATCAATATGGTTTCGTACGTCGCGCCGATCTTCGCCGCCGTGTTCGGCTGGCTCTATCTGGGAGAAGGGGTAGATCTCACAACGCTCTTCGGTTTCGCCCTCATCGTCGCGGGCTTCGTGCTCGTCAAACGACGAGCGCTCCGTGAGGAGTTTGGGTACGTCACTGGCAGCAGCCAGCGTAAGTGACGCGAGTAAGACTCGAGAAGCGCTTACTCCTGTTGGGCGTCGACGACCGCCACACCAGCGAGGTTCACGATATCCTTGACCTCGTCACCACGTTGGAGCACGTGGACGGGTTTGTCCATGCCGACGAGCATCGGTCCGATCGCCTCCGCGCCACCCAATCGCTGGAGCAGTTTGTACCCAATGTTGCCCGACTCGAGGTTGGGGAACACGAGCACGTTAGCTGGCTCCTCGAGGGTTGAAAACTCGTAGGTTCCCTGCAAGATCTCCTCGACGACGGCCGTGTCGGCCTGCATCTCACCATCGACCGGGAAATCCACGTCAGGGTCCTCCTGTAACATCGTGGCAGCGCGACGGGGTTTGCGGGTTCCCTCGTTGTCCACACTGCCGAAGTTCGAGTACGAGAGTAAGGCCGCTCGCGGTTCGACGTTGAATCGCTCAGCCAGTTTCGCCGTCTGTTTGGTGACTTCCGCGAGGACGTCTTCGTCGGGGTCCTGGTTCACCGTCGCGTCGGCACAGAAGACGATTTGGTTTTTAAATGTCAGCAGGTAGACGCCGGCAGCGTACTCGACGTCATCGGCCGTCCCGATGACCTGCAACGGTGGACGAAGGGCAGATGGATAGTGGTGTGTCAAGCCAGTGAGCAAGGCGTCGGCATCCCCCTGTTCGACCATGACGCTGCCGAAATAGTTCGTGTCCCGTCGGATGAGGTCCGTCGCCTCCGAGCGCGTGACCCCTTTTCGTTGACGGAGTTCGTACAGTCGTTCGGCATAGGACTCGTAGGTCCCGGCGTTGGGATCAGCGACGGTCGGGCTGAAATCGAGGCCGAGGTTGGCCGCCGACTGCATGATCGTTCCCTCGTCACCGATTAACACGGGATCTGCAATGCCCTGTTCTTGGATCTGGTACGCTGCACGGATCATCTTCTCGTCTTCGCCCTCTGCGAGCGCGACGCGCTTTGGCTCACTTTTGGCTTTGTTGAGGACGACGCGCATCATCTCGCGGGATTTGCCCAGGCGAGCCTCGAGTTGGGCTTCGTAGCTGTCGAGGTCGATTTCGACTCGTGCCGCTCCTGAGTCCATCGCCGCTTCGGCGACGGCCGGGACGACGCGAAAGAGCACGCGCGGATCGACTGGCTTCGGGATGATGTAATCGGGTCCGAACTGGATGGGTTCGTCACCGTAGGCCTTGACCACGGCATCAGGGACGTCTCGTCGTGCCAGGTCCGCAAGGGCTCGAGCGGCGGCGACTTTCATCGCTTCGTTGATTTCGGTCGCCCGGACGTCGAGTGCCCCGCGGAAGAGGAAGGGGAACCCGAGGACGTTGTTGACCTGATTCGGGTAGTCCGATCGGCCAGTGGCCATGATGACGTCGTCGTCCCGGGCCTCTTTTGCATCGTGATAGCTGATCTCGGGGTCCGGATTGGCCATCGCAAAGATAATCGGGTTGTCACCCATCGAGCGGACCATCTCTTGAGAAACGATGCCACCGATCGAGAGCCCGACGAACACGTCGGCACCCTCGAGTGCATCGGCGAGGTCACCAGCTGGGAGATCACGTGCAAACTCGCGTTTGTATTTGTTGACATCTCCTGCTGCCACTCGGTCTTCGGTGATGATCCCCGAGGAGTCACACATGATGATGTTGTCACGGCGGGCACCAAGTGAGACGTAGAACCGAGCCGTCGCGATCGCGCTTGCCCCGGCACCCGAGAAGACGATCGTGAGGTCCTCGAGGGCTTTGCCAGCGATTTCGGCGGCATTGATGAGTGCTGCCCCCGAGATGATCGCCGTTCCGTGTTGGTCGTCGTGGAACACGGGAATCTCCATCTCCTCGCGCAGGCGCTCTTCGATCGTAAAGCAGTCGGGGGCCTTGATGTCCTCGAGGTTGATTCCGCCGAACGTTGGTTCCATCATCTTCACCGCGTCGACGATTTTCTGCGGGTCGTCTTCCTCGAGTTCGATGTCGAAAACGTCGATGTCAGCGAACCGTTTAAAAAGGACTCCTTTTCCTTCCATGACCGGTTTCGATGCCTGTGCGCCGATATCACCGAGACCGAGGACAGCGGAGCCGTTCGAGACGACCCCCACGAGGTTTCCCTTTGCTGTGTAGGTGAAGGCGTCCGTTTCGTCCTCGTGGATCTCCATACACGGAGCGGCGACACCGGGTGAGTACGCCAGCGAGAGATCACGTTGTGTATTCGTCGGTTTCGTCGTCGAAATCTCGAGTTTCCCCGGTGGATCGGTGCGGTGGTACTCGAGTGCGTCTTCGTCGAGGGTCATACGGAGGCATGCACGGGGAGGACCAAAAGCAATGCGAAGGGATTGTACGACGATTGTCGATGTTCGGGGAGACCAGGATGGAACTGACCGACGATTCGACCGTTTTATACGGACCTGCCGATTGTCCATTGATATGGACGTCGCGCTTGGTGGGACGTTCGACCCCGTTCACGATGGCCATCGGCGACTGTTCGAACGGGCGTTCGAACTTGGAGACGTGACCGTCGGATTGACGAGCAACGACCTCGCCCCGAAAACTCGACACGTCGACCGCTACGTTCGCCCGTATGCCGAGCGTAAGCGCGACCTAGAGACCGAACTCTCGAGATTTGCCGACGAACAGGACCGGTCGTTCGAGATTCGCACCCTTACTGAGCCGACCGGTATCGCGACGGAGCCGCAGTTCGAGTACCTGATCGTCTCACCGGAGACCGTCGATGGCGGCCACCGGATCAACGAAATTCGTCGCGAGCGCGGACACGACCCACTCCAGATCGTCGTCGTTCCACACCTCGAGGCCGAAGACGGGGAGATTATCTCGAGTACGCGGATCGTCCGTGGTGAGATCGACGAACACGGTAATCTCACACCGGAGAGTGCGGGTCGCGGCGCGACCCAACCATCGGACGAGTCCGGTTCCGAATAAGGGGATTCCTTCCACATCCTCGATATACCCTCGGATAGCGATGCCACCGTAGGACAGTACTCGGAGGGTTTATACCGACAATGAACGGTCGCCGGCGACACGCTCGAGAAACAGACAGTGCTAAGTGTGAGGAATAATTACACCCTATTTGTAACTCCGTTCGAGCTGGTGACACGGCACACGTTCTCGAGGCACGACCCCGGTGGCTCGAGCACCACTCGACGGCTCCATCAGACATGAGTAAACAGACATCAGACGCGACGGCAGTGAACCGACGGACAGTGCTTGGCGGGCTCGCGGGACTCGGTGCGATTGGCCTCTGGGCGGGCACTAGCGCCGCTGTGGACGACTACGCCCCCGAGGATCTCACGGCAAGTGGTATCGAGTCGTTTCACCCCGGCCATCCCCTCTTCGTCGAGGTCGGCGAGAAACTGTGGAACTCCGCATGGGTCAGCGAGGAGTTGATCGGTGGTCGCGACAACCTCGCCCCGAGCATTCCAGACGCGACGGCTAATCCCGACAACTACGACGCAGACGACTTCACGTGGTCGATCGCCGAAGCCCCGGACGGCAGTGATGCCGAAATCACGTACCAGTCGTCACTCCTCAAGGACGAGCCCCGATACAACGAAGGGCGGGACAACGTCGCCGAATTCGAAGCCGACGAGCCCGGCACCTACGTCCTCGAACTCGAGGTAGCTGAAACGGACGAGAGCTACGAGCTAACGGTGTATGCCTTCCCTGAGGCCGACGGCCCCGCGGGAGGACCACCACGACTCGAACTCGAGGCCGAATACGATGGCGGTGCCTTCCACATCGAGACGAACGCCCAACTGGCACCGAACACGCGGGCAACCCGTGACGACCTCGAGGTCGTCTTCCTCGCCGACGATCGGGACGCCCTTTCGACCGACGACATCGAAGTTGACGATGAAGCCCTCACAGCCAGGGTGGACGTAAACGCCCTCGAGGGCGACGTGGCCCGCGTCCACGCCGTTGCGTACGACGGGGATCAACACAGCGTCATCGACACCGTCGAACTCGACCCCGATGGCGAGGTGTACCTGCCGAACCGTGCCCCAGCGTGGATGGAAGACGGCGTCATGTACCAGATCTTCCCCCGCTCGTGGGCTGGTGAGCGCGGGGAAACCACGTTCGAGGACCTCATCGATGGCGTCGAGTACCTCGACGAGATGGGTGTGAACGCGGTCTGGCTCACTCCCGTGGTGCCCGCCGAAAGCGTCGACAAACTCTTCGGCAACAACAATCTCTCGAACTTCGACGAGGACGAGTTACCCGGCGGCGGGCCACACGGCTACGACACGAACGATTACTTCGGCATCGCCGAAGACCTCGCCATCGACGGCATGGACCCACTCGAGTCCTATCAGGCCTTCGTCGACGAGTGCCACGACCACGACATCAAGGTCGTCTTCGACCTAGTGATCAACCACGCTGGCCGAGGTCACCCGTACTTCCAGGACACGATCGCCGACCAGGACGACCGGCCGCCGGCCGAAGACTGGGAGTACCCACCCGTCCACGAGTGGAACGAGGATTCGAAGTACTTCGACTGGTGGGACCGGTTCGAGACCGAAGACTTCCACGGCGACGAACGGTTCGAGCCGGAACCCCGCGTTTCCGGCTTCTGGGACCTCCCGTCGATGCCCGCCTGGAACTTCGACAACGTCGCCGTCCGTGAACACTTCCTCGCCATTGCAGAGTTCTGGTCCGGCGAGGTCGGCGTCGATGGCTTCCGTTGTGACATCGCTTGGGGCGCACCGCATAGTATCTGGAAGGACATCCGTGAGGTCGTTCGGGACAACAACAGCGAGTACCTCATGCTCGACGAGGCCATCCCGAAAGACCGAGCCTTCTCCGAAAACGAGTTCGACATGCACTTCGATACGGACGGGTTCACCACGACCACCCACGACGTTGCAAACGGACTCGCCTCTCCGGAAAACCTCTATGAAGACGTTCGCGCCCGCCAGCAAGATGGCTTCCCCGACTACTCGCTCATCCTGAACGCCATCGAAAACCACGACGAAGTTCGGCTGATGAACCAGACGGCTGTCGACATGGACGACCCCGATCACGACGCCGTCAGCGACGAGGAGTGGGAATCCGCCGCCGCCCTCCAGCGTGCATGCTGGGCTGCTGGCGTTACCCTGCCAGGCGTCCCCTTCGTCTACTACGGCCAGGAACGCCAGATCAGTCGCTATGGCGAAGGCCGTCACATGGGCGAGGACGACAACCGCGGCCTCGAGAACGGGACCATCGATATCGGTGCCGACGTCCGCCCCGGCGGTCGCCAGCGTGCGTTCATGAACTGGGACGAGTACGACGAAGACCACCTCGAGTTCTACAAAGCGCTGATCGACGTCTATCACGACCACGATGTCCTCAAAAACGATGCCGCGCTCGTCGGCGAGTGGTACGAATCGGAGGACCGCGTGCTCGTCTTCGGCCGAGATGCGAGCCACCTCGATGACGTCGACGGCCCTGACCAGGTCGTCGTCGCGATCAACTTCGAGGAGGACGGCGAGCCAGCACGGATCGATTTCCGTGCCGATGTCGAAGGCCAGGACCTCATCACCGGAAGCGACCTGACCGAGGAGGCGGATGAGGAGCGCCGCACCGTCGAAGTCTCGGACATCGCGATCCTCGAGACACCGACCTTCTTCGCCGTCGGGGACCGCATCGCGAACCTCTCTGCCTCACCCGGGACAGACGACGGTGACGGTCGATACACCTACCCGGAGGGCGAGGAGTTCACCGACGGGGCGTTCGACCTCACTGGCTTCTCGATCCACGATGGCGGTGAAACCTATCAGTTCCAGGCTGAAATCGGCGGGGACCTCCTCAACCACCGCGACTTCGAGGGTGGGTTCTCCGAACAACACCTCCAGATCTACCTCCACGAGGAAGGCCAGGACGGTGAAACCGACGCCAGAAACGGCGTCAACGCCACACTCGAGGAACCGTACCAGTATCGGATCATCGTCGACGGCGAACACGGCACCCGCGTCGAATCCGCCGACGGCGAAGAGTTGGCCACTGGCGACGTCGCTGCCAATCCGGCCGATAACACGATCCTGGCTGAGTTCCCCAAAGACGCCCTCTCGAGCGCACTCGAAGGGATGGCACTGGCGGTACTCATGTGTGGATACGACGCTGACGCCGAGGGCAACGTCCGTCCCGTCGAAGCAGACCGGACAGAGACGACCTTCGGTGGGGCACGCAACGAGTATGCACCGAACGTCATCGACGTGTTGACCCCTGGTGATGTCCAACAGTTCCAGGCATTGGCCTACGACGAAGGGACGCTCGCGTCGATTCCATACATCCCACTGGCAACTGATCTCGAGGAAGTACACACCTTCGAGGTACCAACTGGTGAGGGGTACGGCCCCGGCACCTACGAGTACCCGACGAGCGACGACTTCTACGAGGGGGCCTGGGACCTCGAGGAACTCACGGTATCGGCCTCGCGGGATCACGTCGAGTTCGCGTTCACGATGGAAACCGAAGTCGAGAACCCCTGGGCGCTACCACGGCCGTTCTCACACCAGTTCTTCCAGGTATACGTCTACGATCCGGAGAGTGATGGTGAAGAAGGCACCGAGGGTCGTGAGGGGCTGAACGCGAATATGGCCGGTCCATATCACTACCGAGTCGTCGTCAACGGTGAGACGACGAAAGCTGTCGAATCAGCAGACGGCGACACGGTCACGTCCGATGTCGATACTGACGTCGAAGATCGGACCGTGGCGATCCGTGTCCCCGCCGACTCGATCGGGTGGGATGAAGACGCCGATGGTGGTATCGGAATCGTCGCGCTGGTGGCCCCGTTCGACGGCTTCCCCGAGGGAAGTATTCGGGCGATCGCGTCCGAGCCCGATGAGTACGTGATCGGCGGTGGGACCGGTGAAAACGACCCCGCAGTGATGGACATGGTCACCCCCGAAGACGTTGACCGCACGGAGGTCCTGTCGGCATACGACGAGGATTCAGCCGTCGAGCTTCCATTCGTCGCCCTGGGTGACGTCGAATTGCCCGATGTACCCGAAGACGACGATGGGGATGATGAAGAAGTGGACGACGATGACGAGGAACAAGACGACGATCACGACGAAACCGATGACACTGCCGATGACGTCGACGAAGACGATACCGTCGATGATGGGGACGATGGTACGCCAGGTTTCGGCGCCGCAGCGGGAGCGGCTGG
>SL_4KL_010_BRINEDRAFT_10000871_pt1 | contig 16168 bp, 17 predicted proteins | sample SodLak_010_BRINE_2_FD_10664 | JGI IMG/M metagenome (IMG submission 10664)
GCCGAGCAACCATCCGCACGCGGTCTTCACCCGTGGTCTGGCGTTCCATCAGGCCCTCGGAGTTCGATTCATCTTCGGTCATACAACATCGTTCGGGCTTTGTCTTAATATAGGTTGAGGTCATTAGTTCTATATCGGAACAACTTCTTCACCACCCCCGATCGCAGCTGAGGGTAGCCAGAGCAAACACGGAGCCCGGTCTTGGCGGCTCTACCACGGGGGAAGCGTCTTTCTGAGCCGGTTGGAGCATTCGTGCTTACCCGACAGCGGCGAGGTACTTCAAAGTGGTCGTGATTATTGGGGTAATCATGACCAACAGGCAAATAAGAATTATCGATAGGTTACATGCCTGAGAGCGTCTAAAAGTCCAGATCTTGGTGTTGGGGAAGTCGTATAAACTGTAAATCGCTATATCAAATCCTCGCGCTTGTGAGGGTAGGACTACAGGGGATATAGCGGGTCTGTAATTCATGATTTCAGACGAATTGACGAACGAAACCTGCCTCAGATCACTCTCGAAAGGCGTGTTCTTGTTGAACTGGAAATTAGTTCGGAGCATTTCCGAGACCTCAGATAGTGTAGTCACCCAGACATCGCGCTAACACGGGTAGAGTCCCACCACTACCCGACCCCCATTCATTCTTCAACAGGGCCATTGCTCGTCCTCAACGAACGAGTGTACTTCCCCGGGGGCGTACTGGTGCCACGCCCCCTTGGCCTCTGTACCGAGTTAGTCGTTGAACAGTGCGGTCGCCCGCTCGTAGTCGCCGTATCAGTCAAGTTGCTCAGCGTCGTCGGTGATCGCCCAGTATGTCGCCTTGTGTTCAACCAGGTCACGATCTTTCAGTCGTGAGAGAGTGGTGCCGGCTTCGCCCTCGTCGCCGCTGATCCAAGACGCGACTTCGGGTGTCTTGAACACCCGATCCTCGTTGACGGCAAAATACCCCCGGACCAGATCCGGGACAAAAAGATCCTCGAGCTCGTCTTCGTTTGCGTTCTCGAAGGTATCTCGGTCAATGGACATCGTTGAAAATGCCACCTCATTCAGTGTGGAAACGACGAAAATGCGAATGAAGATTACGTCGACGTCACACAGATGCCCAACCTTTTGGCGTTGATCAGGCTCACTTACCCAATAACCATAGATTAATCTCTTAGACAGGATTCTTAGATATAATTCTAAGATAAGAATCACAGACAACATACTTAGATTAGATAGGTGGACAAGTCACCCACCAATCACACATAGCAACCTTGTCTGACATACTTTGATAATGGAGTAACGCATCTGACTCGGATATGTTACCGTACACGGTGTATTCCGAGGCCGGCGGCGTTGGCAAATCGACGCTCACAGCAAACCTCGCAGTCGCCCACGCCCGAGGTGGTCTTGACGTGCTGGTACTCCCGATGGACCCACAGGACGGCGATCTGAGTCGGCTACTTGGCGTCGATCAAAACCGCGCCGACTCGGATGCCGACAACCTTGTCCGTCACATGGTAAAGAGCCCACGCGGGCCGTTCGACGAAATGATCCGGACTGCAGAGGGCGTCGACATCGTCCCGGAACACAACATGCTCTCGGATCTCTCAACACACCTCAACCGAGAACAGAGCAAGGCCGAGGATCTTGGTGACGCGTTCAACAAGTACGCACAGTTACAGCGCGTCCTCCAAGACGCCGACGTGAACGAGAAGTACGATGTCGTGATCTGTGACCCACCAGCCACTGAATCAGACGCACTCTACAATGCCATCATGGCAACGAGAAATCTAGTGATTCCTGTCGAACCCTCGGCGAAAGGACAGGCGTCTGTGGATGGTCTCCAAGAACTCGCAACGAACTTCGCCGATCAGTTGAACATCGATGTCGGTGTCTTGGCGGCGGTCCCGAACGGCGTCAAAAATACGAGCGACCAGCAGGAAATCCTCGGCGAGATCGCATTCCCGACACCGGAAGTAATCGGGGATCGGACATCACTGATGGAGGGGTGCTGGAAACAACAGTGTTCGGCGTTCCGGTACGTTGAAGAACATCGACCTCGGCGCCGCGATTACGAACTCGATACGCTGGCACAGTTCGATCGTCTCGCACGGTTCCTCGAAGCAGAGGCCGGCGTAGAGGCTCCGTCCCCGCCCGAACCCGGGGCTCTCAAGGAACGGAGGAAAGCATGACTGGATTCAAAAGCGGAGCCAGTGGTGATAATCCGTTCGCCGACGATACGGATGACACTGAGGAAGAGGACGTCGAAGACCATCTTGGAGAGCAAGATGCTGTAACCTCGGTTGAGACAACGAACGAGTCCACAGACACTCCGGTCCACACGGGAGCTACCCAGACAGGGCAATCAACATCGACGACCAGCCTCCCCTGGATATACGAACGAGACAGCATTACCGATGGTCGTACAAAGACCGTTCAGTTGCATCTCCAAGATACCACGCTCGACAAACAGCGGAAGGTTCGCACGGATCTTGAGGACCAGTTGGGCGAGACAGTAAAGAAAGCCGATCTTCGTGAGGCAGCACTATTGGTTGGTTTTCAGCAGCTCGACGACGTCGCAGAGCAACTTAGAGAGTGGGGTTACGACTTCGATTGAGAACACTTGCTTAATTGCAGCCGAGGCAAGCCGAGTCCCTCAAGCACATCCGGACTGCCTCAACGGACTCACCCTCCGATTTACCACAAGCGAGCAAGAGCAAGGCACACGGAATTGACATCCTCCTCCGCGTGAACGCGGAGGAATCCCACGGTAACGCACCGCTGGATTGGGATATTAGGGTTTGCAGTCTACCACTTGTTCCTGCGATTGGAATCCGCTGGACAAGTTATGAAGGTAGACTCCAGGCTGTGCCAACCAGCCGGTACTCCTATTTCCACCCAGACTGGGTGTAGACTCGGAGTTACTTTCGTTGATGTCGAGACGGATGTTCTCTGCCCCATTCACATCAGCGTTGAACGCCGCATCACACGACTCACACACGTACAATCCACGTTCAACTCGCTGACTGTCGTCTTTCCTACCACACACGCAACACGTCTTGCTCGTGTCGCGCTCCGAAACTTCCACGACCTCGATTCCCTCGACTTTTGCCTTGTACGTGAGGATGTTGGTGAAGCGGTCGAACACCGACCCGTGCAGGTCGAGGTTGCCGTGCCGACCCCAGTTTTTCGACTCACCAGCTGCGTCTTCACGCACACCTTCCAAGTTCCCGACGTTGATACGGCCAACACTCCGTAGCTGCGCTCATGAAGGGATCAAGACCTACGACGCCTCGTACTACGAGACGCAGCTGGCCAGAGTTGCTGAGTGCGTGCTTTCACCGCTCGAGTAGGACCGATCCGACATTCGCCGAGACCTCTCCGGTGAGAGGGACGCCGTTTTGAGCTCGTTCGGATCCTCGAAGGAACTGTCGTAGTGGACCCCACCCCTAGTTTCCGTCGTTTCGATCCAACCCCACGTTTCCGACGTAATTTTCGACCCCCCTCGTTTCCGTCGTTTCCTCACACCCCACCCCGTATTTCCGTCGTCCGCACCCACTCAGTAGTAGGGGTTCCTACTCGCGAGTCCAGTCCTGCATCCGGCTGTCCTCGAGGATCGTTTCGCGGACGACCTGTGGGTCCTCTATGAGTCGGTTCTGGAGGTGGATGCCGCCCGCACTCCCCTTGTTGATCTTCTCGATTTCGACAACCCCGAGGAAGGCTTGCTCTTTCAGGATGTCTCGGAACCGGCGGACGGAGAGGATATCCATACCGAGATGATTGCAGATGCGTTCGTACTGGTCGTACACGCGGCTCGTGAGGAATGCATCGTCGTTGCTGTTGACACTCAGTTCCGTGAGCGCCAGTAACGCCGCCTTCGCTTGCGTGGGTGCGCCGTTCACGAGTTCTCTGAACCGGTCCTTTTCGGCGTGTTGCTGTGCCTGGCGGACGTGCTCCTCAGTCACTTGCTCTGCCCCGGACTCGTAGGCGACCTCCCCGGCATGGCGAAGAATATCAATCGCCTTCCGGGCATCGCCGTGTTCCTGCGCGGCGAAGGCAGCCGAGAGCGGAATCACGTCCTCGGAAAGGACGCCGTCCTGGAAGGCGTCCTCGCGGTTGAACATAATCTCCCGGAGCTGGTTGGCGTCGTATGGCTTGAAGAACAGCTCCTTGTGCTGGAAGCTGCTTTTCACGCGCTCGTTCACGTTGTCGACGTACTGGATCTTGTTGCTGATCGCGATGACACCGACGCTACAGTCGATTTTCCCTGCCTCCTCAGCGCGCGAGAGCTTCATCAGCACGCTGTCGTCGTTCATCAGATCGATCTCGTCAAGGATGATGATCACAGAATCGAATTGAGCGTCGAGCGTCTTCCAGAGGAGTTTGTAGTATTTCGACGTACTGAGGCCGGTATGGGGGACGGAGATTCCAGTCGAAGATTCATCGTTCAGCTTCGCGGCAAGTGAGGAGATTGCTTGGGTCTCAGTGTTGTCTTCAGCACAGTCGATATACGCCGTTCCAATCTCGACGCCATCCTGAGCCGCATTTTGAGCTCGTTGGCAGACGTGTTTTGAAACGAGGGATTTACCGGTCCCAGTTTTCCCGTAGATCATCACGTTTTCCGGAGAGTACCCGTGGACAGCACCATTGAGACGTTTCGCGAGCTTCGAGATTTCCTCGTCGCGACCGACGATTCGGTCAGCCTCCGGAACGTGGCCGATTTTCAGGAGATCCTTGTTAGCGAAGATACGATGCCCGGATTCAAAGAGCGGGTCGTCGACAGAACTGGGTGAAGAGTCGGGCGTCATTGAATATTACACGGTGTGAGCGGGAGGAGTATAAACCTAGTGGAGAACGCCACCCCACGTTTCCGACGTTACTTGTCCAATATCATCGGTAATGTGTCGTAATTCGGTGGAATTGGATTGCTGACAATATAGCCACGTTTCCGACGTGAGATAGGAAACCCGTAGACGGAAGAGTCTCCTCGATCTCGAATCCCCGAACCCACACACCCTACGTTTCCGTCGTAATCACTGAACAGGTGGGGAGGGGAATCGAAGAGGACGTTCTCGATGAGATACCAAAGACGAGAGCGGCCTAACCGACCAAAGCTGGCCGTCTATAGTAGCAACTGGAAAGGATTGTTTCATCTGAGAGGACGAAGTACTTTGCCCCCTCTATAATCGAAGTACACTTAATGGGTATTTCTCAGCTATGCTACTTTAATCTATGTATTCCAGAAGTTGATTCACCTCTAGATAATTCTAGACCAACATAATTAGTATTGCATATAACTAATCGTAGCCTCTCCCTACGCTACCGTGGAGAAACGACGGAAACGCGGGGGGTGTGGTCCCTTCGAGATCAGCGTCACCCCCTCCACGCACATCTAGTTACGACGGAAACGTAGGGTGGGTGTCCCCCTTATCGATTCTTACTTTACTCGTCCGGGTTGACTGGGCCCTTGTACTGAGAACGAATCTTCTCTCCTTCCCGCCACTGCCAGTAGTAGTAGCGATTGTCGTTTATATCCTTGATCGTGATCGTTGCTTTGGCCGGGACGTCATCCGGAAGATCGTCTGGTCGTTCTTCGACCTCTTCTTGATCAGCCGACTCCTCGAGACGGGCCTCTCGTTTCTTGTGCTCGGCGAGCGCTTCAGCGTACGTCGCAACGTCTCGGAGCTGCTCCGGGTCCGACTCGTTGAGCGTGTTGACAATCTCCGTCGGGAGGTTTGCCGGTGGGGATGGTGGTTCGCAGGACATCGACTCTCCGTGTTAACCAACATGATTCCTCTATGCTTAGTTCTGTTGGTTAATTTTTAGTCAATCTCTATATAAACGATAAACTCCGATATCTCAGGGCGAACGGGGAGATTACTGTCAATCCGAGTGGTCCGCTTAAGACGTATTAGCGATTCGAATAGAATAACCACTGGCTCTGGCTAGTTTACGGTTCTCATAACTTTTCAATACAGTATATTAATTCAACATATGTGCACAGGGTGGAGCTAAGACCATTTTCATATCTTTCCACAGTAAGCTGATGCCACGCGGACTGACGGAGTTTAGCTTGATTGTAGCCAATACTATCCCCATCCGAATAAATGGGTAAACAGCCGTATAAGCCGTTCTTTTCACCGTAACAAAAAATCACACTGTCATTCCTCTCTTTGTGTTGATAATCCAGTATCGTGATGATTGATCCCTTTGCGATATTCCGTCAATGTGCAGCTGTACTGTGAATCAGCCATAAAAAATATTTGATCCTATATAATTTCACATATTATAAATATATATGATATATTTATACAGAAGTCAATACTGTGAATGAGCGATTCAGATTCTTTGTCTTTGGATGGAATCACCGCAATAGCACACGACCGGTCCATTCGTATACGGCGTCAACGAGACGGTTTGCCTATGTCGTGGCATTTATATTCAGAATGTGTGGACTCTTCTATATGAATTGGGAGCAGCAGTTCATACGTCCACCGTCAACGGAAGATATCTTAAGATATGGGTCAAAACATGGGATACGATTAACTGACGATGAAGCCTCCGAGTACGCCGACCTCATCGAATCAAAAATGGGGGTATTGGGACAGCTTGAAACACTCCCATCATCATCTCCAACAAGCAAGATTCATCATACAAAACGGCAGACGGGATACCGCCCCAGTCCCTCGGAAGATCCACTCAACGCGTTCGTGCGTCGATGTGTGGTCGATGGAGCGGAAACAGGCCCACTATCAGGAACGACTGTCGGAGTAAAAGACAATATCGCTGTTGCGGGTATCGAACTGACAGCTGGATCGAAAGCCTTCGAGGGATTCGTTCCGTCGTTCGATGCAACTGTCATCACTCGGCTACTGGATGCTGGTGCAGAAGTAGTCGGCAAAACGAATCTTGACGAGCTTGCAGTATCGGGAAGCGGGGAACCTACGGCCACTGGCCCGATATTGAACCCCCATAGCGATCAACACCTCGCTGGTGGCTCGTCTGGTGGGTCTGCAGTTGCTGTCGTTGAGGGCGATGTCGACCTCGCCCTCGGTACCGATCAGGCTGGATCCATTCGCACCCCAGCATCGTGGTGTGGGTGTGTCGGTCACAAACCAACCTACGGACTCGTCCCGTACACGGGGTGTCTTCCTGGTGGACCGACGTACGATCATACGGGACCGATGGCAACGTCCGTCGAAACGTGTGCGAAGGCGTTGGAGGTCCTCGCTGGCCCGGACGGTATCGACCACCGCCAACCGGAGCAAACATCTCAAAAGTACGTCGATAACCTTGGGCAGTCACCCGAGAATTTCAGTATAGGGGTGGTCTCAGAAGGATTCGATCTCGAACATAGTGAGCAAGTGGTCGACGAGTCGGTCCGCGATGCTCTTTCTGAGTTCGAGAGTATCGGAGCTGACGTCACAAATATATCGGTGCCGTGGCACGAAGATGGAGTATTGGTGTGGCTTGGTGTCGCTTGGGGGGAGAGTGCAGCACTGCTGCGGGACAATGGACAGGGCTACTATCAGTCAGGACCGTATTTCACCCAGCTTCTTCGGCAGGTCGACTCAGTCATAGAATCTCGCATCAACGAGTTCGGTCCGACCGTAACGCTGAAAATTCTCATGGGCGAGTATCTCAGGTCCGAACACGGAGGCTATTATCATGCTAAAGCGCAGAATTTGCGCCGAGAGCTCCGCGCGGCTTACGATGAGGCACTTGGCGACGTTGACGTTCTCGCCCTACCGACGACCCCTACAACGGCGTTTGAACTCGAACAGGAACTAACGGATTCGGAACTGGTTCGTCGGGCACAGGGCAAAAAGGGCAGGACGAGAAATACGATGCCGTTCAATATGACGGGGCACCCAGCGATCTCAATACCCTGCGGGGAGTCCGATGATGGTCTTCCCATCGGGATGATGTTTGTCGGTCAGCGGTTTGACGATGCAACAGTCCTTGCCGCTGCTGAGGCGTTCGAACGGCATGTTGGGTCATAGCGATACATCCAAATATTGGAACGGGATGAGTGAACAGGTGTCTACCCGATCAGACTCTTAGCTAGACCAGCATTCTCCGGTCGGGACCTTCCCAAGAATATAAATAATACACAGTCTAACTGGCCGTATGCCCAGTGTCGAAGAGAAATCGCTAAAGACTGTCGAAGATCTCGATGTAATCGTGAGCAGTGACGAACATTTAAGTGAGAAACTCGACGAGTTCTTTCCGTACATTGACGACGAGGAGTACGGTGGTATCAAACAAATCATAGAACAGGCGACGGAACCATGGCGCGAGCTATTCTCTGTTACGCCTCCTCTACCTGCCTTCTCGAACACTGAGATGGCCTCGGATTACAGTGGGGCCGGGAACGTAATGGAAGGCGGTGACGACAAATTAGAAACGAAACTCCTGCGGATGGATAAGTTCGATATCGACTATGGAATTATTAATCCAACGTTGATGCTTGCCCTTCCGACGGCAAATAATACGCAGGCGGCCGCAGCGATGGCTAATGGGTACAATCAGTGGGTGTATGAGGAGTTTGCCAGCCAGAGTGAACGACTGTACATGTCTGTTGTTGTCGCAGGGCAGGATCCTGCTGCTGCAGTCGCAGAAATAGAGCGGTATGCTGACAAAGACGAGGTTGTAGCCGTCCAGGTTGGAGCGACGGGTCATAAGATTCCAGTGAGTCATCCGTACTGGGATGCTATCTACACGGCAGCCGAAGAACATGATCTGCCAGTTAAGTACCACAGTTCGCTACTCGGGGTGGGGCATGGGTTCCCACTGCAGCATAGATGGCACGAACTATTTGCCGAGGATAAGGTAATCAGTCATCCGTTCTCTCACATGTGGAACGTAATGAAGCTAATTTACGAAGGCATTCCCCAGAAATACCCTGATCTGACCTTCGTTATTCAAGAAGCTGGCATTGGATGGATTCCCTACTGGAAGATGCGGCTTGACCGGTTCCATCTCGGCCTCGGCCAGGAGATGCCAATGCTCGATAAACTCCCTAGCAAGGTTATTGATGACCGGTTCTATTTCACTACGCAACCGGTGGGCCACAGCGACCACAACCCAAAACACGTTGCATGGATGACAGAAATGGCAGGGCCCGAGAACTTAATGTTCTCCGCTGACATACCACACACTGACTTCGATACTCCAGATGAGCTATTCAAACCAATTAATCCTCATTTCGACGACGATCGGGTACGAAACATGATGGGTCGGACCGCTATCGAGGTATTTGATCTCGACATCCAGCCATGACGGAATACCGTGTTGCATCGACGGACGAACTGGACGACGGTGACCGAATCCTAATAGAGGTCGATGGCGCTGAGATTGCCGTTTTCTGCGTTGATGACTCGTATCACGCCGTTCTGAATTACTGTGTACACCAGTCCGGACCGCTCTGTGAGGGAGCTCTCTCAGGGCGACTCACCGCCGACCCTCCGGATTTTGACTGGAGTTACGATGACGAACCTCGCGTTGTGACGTGTCCGTGGCACAACTGGAAGTTCGATATACAAACGGGTGAGAATATCCGTGATTCAACGTACAGGGTCCCGACGTTTGAGACATCGATAAAAGACGGTGACGTCTACGTTCACCGGAAATAATGAGTAATAATGGCCCTGACCCTGGGAACGATCGGTCAGAGCGCGACGGTGACGACCCATACGAAGATACTAACATGGACGATTTGCCTCAGTGGTGGAGACGGAACATCGACACGTTCCGAAAACACGGCATGCGACCGTACCGACCACCTGTGTTCAACAATGGCGATTCATTGCCGTCTGTTGTAAATAGTCTTGAACAAGAGCTTGGGAGATCGATAACGGTTTCCAAACACGTCACTGAGGGATCAAACGATTCGTGGAAAATAAGCGTCGACGGTGAGGTCGTGGGATCAGCTATACGAACCCGTGACGACTCCGGACAATCAGTGTACTCGATCGACAGTGATGAGTTCGAATCGATCATCAGACAGGCTATCGAAGAGTGAACGACACTTCATATAACAACCCGAGGGTGGGTGTTTCAGGTACTGAGTTCCATCAGCAGCGTATCAATAGCTTTGGGGCGGTTAGCACCGTAGCATTGGACTGGCTGAGGGGTTCCGGTATGAATTCCCCCACGGCTCACATGGTGCCGCCGCTAGAAACACCTGTTCCGAAACATCCTAGAAAAGAGGGCGGAATTCACGTTGTATCTACCGATTTCCACATACCGGAAGTTGCATGTGATTTGAACGATGCGATGAGAGGGCTTGGACGAACAGAAGGTTAACCCCCTCATGTTCTATCGTTTTAGCTCTCTACCGTCTAACCGAACTTCTCGTTAGAATGTTTGACTCAACCCAAATGTTTAAAAACTTGTGCGGTTCCATACCAAATGATGAGTACTGTGGCAAAAAGGAAGACAAATAATCATATCGAAGCGTCGAACACGGTAAACAAAACGTCAGAGGGTAATGGGACTGACTTCAGCCCACCAAGTTCGTTCGCTCTGTTATCTACGTCGCACAAAGCAGAGTCGGATGAGCTGATAGGATACGGACTAACCGCTTCTTGTTTATCATAACTGATGGCGATTGATTACCAATACGCGGCGAAGCGCTGTCTGCACGCCATTCCTACTGTGTTGCTTGTGACAGTGGTCGTCTTTTTGTTGGTCCACTTGATTCCGGGAAGCCCAGCCCGTGCTATTCTGGGCACACAGACGACACCTGAGGCTGTCGCACAGGTAGAAGCCGAACTCGGTCTCAACGAGCCACTGTACATCCAGTATTTCGATTGGCTTAGTGGGCTCCTCGTCGGGGATCTAGGCTACTCGTATCAGCTTGATCTAGAAATTACTGCACTGTTGGCAAGCCGATTCGCCGTGACGTTCCACCTCATCTTCTGGACTGCGTTACTGACTGTTCTGCTCAGCTTTCCAATTGGGATCGCCAGCGCCATCAAAAAGAACTCCTGGTTCGACAACTCAGTTGTTGTAAGCAGTACGCTCGGAATCAGTCTTCCAGAACTGGTGGCTGGAGTGGTGTTTCTGCAGTTGTTCGCCGTGCTGCTTGGGTGGTTTCCCACGACTGGGTTCGTCAGCCCAACTGAGAGTCCAATCCAATACTTCCGCCATATCACCCTCCCTGTACTCGCGCTTACGATCCCTGCGGTATCCGTGGTATTACGCATGACGCGGAGTTCCTTCTGGGAATCGTCACAGCAGGACTTTGCCCGTTTCTTCCGGGCTAACGGGCTCCCGGAACGCACAATCAGGCGACGGGTATTAAAAAAGAGCCTTGTGCCTATCCTGACAATATTCGGGATTCACTTCGGCTATATGCTTGCGGGCGCAGTTGTAATCGAACAACTGTTCTCCCTGCCCGGCATCGGAGAACTGTTAGTTAGCGGTACCCGACAGCGTGATATCCCTGTTGTGCAGGGAACCGTACTGGTGATCGCAGTGTGGTTTATTCTTATCAATCTCGTCACCGACCTACTCGTAGAACATTACGATCCTCGAATCAAGGGTGATCACTGATGGCTACTGAATCAGTAGAGACCGACGATGTGGGCGAGGAAAACCTACAATCATCTGTGGAGCAGGGATACGGACTCACATCGGATCAGATAATGTTGTACGCCGGTATCCTGTTACTGGCAGTCAGCGGTTTAGTTGCGTTGTTTGCACCGTATATAGCCCAGTATGGTGTCAACGAGAGCAATGTCCTCAATTCGTTCGCATCACCATCGATAGCACATCCGATGGGCACTGATGCAAACGGGAGAGACATACTAACGAGAGTGATGTTCGCGTACCGCACGTATTTATTGATCTCAATCGTGGGTCTTGTGGGCTCTTTCACTATCGGTGCGACGATGGGACTCGTTTCCGGTTACTACGGTGGCCGGGTTGACGACGTTCTGATGAGGACAACGGATGCGCTGATGGCCTTTCCATCGCTCATTCTCGGACTGGCACTCGTCGCAGCGCTGGGCCCGTCCCAGTGGGCGCTGGCGTTGGTCATTGTCGTCGGGTTTACGCCTGGATTCTCACGGATGGGACGTAACACGGCTGTTTCGATTCGTGAGGAACTGTACATCCACGCACTGCGGATTAAGGGGGTGGGAACCCGTCGGATACTGTTCCGGCACGTTCTGCCCAACGCATCGACAGCCCTTGGTGAACAGGCTCTGTTGCGTTTCGGGACCATGGTTATCGTGATTGCCACATTGTCGTTCCTGGGAGTCGGCATTCAACCGCCGCATCCCTCGCTCGGTTTGATGATCAATCAAGGTGCTGACCATGTTCAGCGTGCTTGGTGGATCAGTGCGTTCCCCGCTGGGGCGTTGTTCCTCCTCGTCCTCGGACCGACCCTCGTTGGACAGGCACTGATGGACAGGTACGACCCACGAAATCAATAACATCATGAGTGATTTACAAATCAACGATCTCAGTATCGAATACGACACAGACTCGGGACCATTGCAAGCGGTTAATAAGGTCTCTTTGGAGCTTGAACCAGGTGAAATTCTTGGGATTGTCGGTGAAAGTGGCTCCGGAAAGAGTACAGTTGCCGAAAGCATCATCCGTATTCTCGATGTAAACGGGCGCATCACTGCTGGCGAAATAGAGTTCGATGGAATCGAACTCACTGGCCTTTCCGAAGCTGAATTGGCCGAGACTGTCCGAGGCAGTAGGATCGGGATGATGTTTCAAGACCCTCACACGAGCACGAGCCCAGTGAACACGGTCGGGACGCAGATCGCTGATCTGCTAATGACTCATCACGATATCAGCCGCTCAGACGCTAGATGCCGGGCTATCGAATTGCTCAAAGATGTCGGAATCGCCAGTGCCGCTCAGCGATACGACGAGTATCCTCACTCGTTCTCCGGGGGCATGTTACAGCGCGTCCTGCTGGCAATGGCTATCGCAGGAGAACCGGAGGTGCTGATCGCTGACGAACCGACCACGGGACTCGATATGACCATACAGGCGCAGGTACTCTCCAAACTTGAGACACTGAACGAAGATCGTAACATGAGCATCCTGCTGATCACACACGATCTGGATGTAGTGCGTGATATCTGTGACCGAGTGGTGGTGATGTACAACGGGAACGTGGTCGAAGCAGGAACGTGTGAATCGGTTATCGACGATCCGAAACACCCCTACACTGCCGATCTAACCCGGCTATCGCTTGGAGAGGTACTTTCTGAAAGTACTGGTACGCCCGACCCGATCAAATCTGCCGCAAACACCGGCTGTCCATATCACAACACGTGTTCGGAAGCTATCGAAGGTGTTTGCAATACGGGGGGTATTCCAAAATTGTACGAATCCGACGATGGTCGGCCGGTACGATGTCATCTACATGATCCACAACAGCAAGAGGGAAAACAGTGAACCCGTTACTCGAACTCCGTGGAGTCACTAAAGAATTTAGTGATGGTGGTCTGGTTGAACGGCTTCTCGGATCCACACGCTCAGTGATAGCTGTAGACGACGTGAGTCTCGAGGTATATCCGGGAGAGACCGTCGGTATCGTGGGCGAAAGTGGCGCAGGAAAATCGACGCTCGCGAATCTCATAACCCAGATACACGAGCCCACATCGGGAACGATCGTCTACGACGGCGTTGATACGGAGTATTATTTAGCAGATGGGCTGAAAGAATTCCGACAATCCGTCCAGATGGTCTTCCAGACCCCCTCCGGAAGTATCGATCCGCGATATCGCGTGGGAGACTGGGTTGAAGAGTCGCTGATCGTTCATACTGATATGAAAAAGAACGAACGACGCGAGCGAGTACTCGATCTGCTTGAAGACGTTGGACTGTCTGAGGAGTACGCAGACCATTACCCCCACGAACTCTCAGGTGGACAACTCCAACGAGTTTCGATCGCATCAGCGCTCGCAGTCGAACCTGACCTCATACTCCTTGACGAACCCGTTTCAGCACTCGATAAAAGTGTACAGTTCCAAATCCTGAAACTCCTACAGACACTCCAGGAGGAGCGTAACGTCTCATATTTGCTCATATCACACGACTTGCGTGTAATCCGCGAGCTCAGCGATCGGGTCGGGGTGATGTACCTCGGGGAGATGGTTGAGCGTGGGGACACGGAGGCGCTGTTCGAAACTCCACGCCATCCGTACACTGAGTCGCTCCTAGCCTCGATTCCGCCTCGAAACCCGGACCAGGACCGTTTTCACAATAGTGGCGATCCCACTTCGGCAACCGATCCGCCGAGCGGATGTTCGTTCCATCCGCGATGCCCGTACGCCACCGAACAGTGTCATGCGGAATCCCCTCCACTAGAGCAGATCGCCCCAGACAGGTCTACTGCTTGCCACCATTGGGAAGAGATCGAGTAAGTAACCCCCAGTCGCCGTGATTTTATCGAAGAGATTATTAGACGTTTGTAGCATAATAAGACATGATGGTATCTGATGTTACTGGGAATATCCGAATATACAAATACATAAATACTGTAGCAGATATCTATACACCAGATGTCCGAAGATACCAAGCGCAAAGGACCGTTTACCAAGCGTCAGATGATGAAAATGCTAGCCGGCACTGCAACTGTCGGATTGGCTGGCTGCACTGGTGGAGATGACACTGAAGAAGGTGAAACGGGCGATTCGACCGAGCCAGCTGATGAGCCGGATGAGGTCTCGCCGGGCGGGACCCTGGAACTCGGTGTTGAGACGAGTCTCCAGACGATGGATCCACGTGACTACGGTGGCCTTGTTTCGATCCAAACGTACGGGAACCTTTACAGCCAGATCCTCCAGTGGCGTCAAGTCGAGGACGGATACGTGCTCGAAGGGGACCTCGCAGTCGACTGGGGCTGGGAGGAAGATAACGATTTCGTCGTCGAACTGAACGAAGATGCGGAGTTCTCGAACGGGGATCCGGTTACGGCCGAACACGTGGAATACACATTCCAGTCGTTACAAGACGACCCGTTCCTCTCCGTTGGAGGTGACTTCCGTCTGGATGCCATGGAAGTCTCGGCAGTTGATGAACATACTGTCCTCTTCGACTGCGATGTTCATATCGGGTCGCTCGAAGCAGCGCTGGGATACAGTCTCGGCATCGTTCACAAAGATATCGACCAAGATCGGGATATCAGATTCGATCCGATGGGGTCGGGCCCGTTTGTTCTCGACGAGCTGACCGACAGCCAGATCGTGCTTTCAGCAAACGAAAACTACTGGAAAACTGATGAGGACGGGAACCAGCTTCCATACGTTGACGAGGTAGTTTTCAACATGTTTTCCGAGCGCCAGCCGACGGTGAACGCGCTCGAACAGGGAGAACTCGACTTCATCGATACGGTTCCGATTTTCGACATCGACCGATTACAGGACAACTCCGATACGAAGGTCATTATGGGCGAACCCGGCGGACGCCGTGGAATCATCCATTTCAACGTCACGGAAGCCCCGTTCGACGATGTGCACGCTCGCAGGGCAATGCTCCACGCTATGAATTGGGAGGAGCTTACGGAGGGCGTCTGGGACGGCTACGCTGAAAAAGCCGGATTTCAGGCCACTCCCCCGACGCTTGGCTGGGATAATGCGGCAGAGGATCCGTACGATGGGGTGGATATCGAAGCGGCCGAGGCCGAGATTGAACAGTCACAGTACGACAAAGAAGACTTCGAGTTCACCAACATCCTGCGTAATGCGGACGACGAGGCAAACAGGGCGCAGGAATCGATTCTGGATGGGATCCAGTCCGAACTCGGGATCGAATACGATTTTGAACTGCTTGACGACGAGAGCTGGCGCACTCGGAACGCCGACAACGACGACTACGGTTTCACGTTGATGGACTGGTCAGGCGGCTGGGATCCGGACCACTTCATTACGATGGCATGGTCGGGGGAGTTCTTCAATTGGGGAGGATACGAGAACGAGGAAGTAGACGAACTGTTCATCGAAGCAGTGTACTCCGACGACCACGAGGAGCGTGAAGCGATGTACCAGGAGCTCAATGAACTGATTCTCGAAGACGCAGGGAAATATTTCGCGTACTGGTACCCGGATATTCAGGGCGCTCGCTCGAACGTCTACGGCATCGAGGCTGGACTTGATCTGATGACCTACTTCGAGCGCGTCTGGATTGATGAGTAGCGTTAATTAACGCTCT
>SL_4KL_010_BRINEDRAFT_10000872_pt1 | contig 16163 bp, 12 predicted proteins | sample SodLak_010_BRINE_2_FD_10664 | JGI IMG/M metagenome (IMG submission 10664)
TGTATTATGATTCCGAACTGGATAACCATCTTCCCAATCATCTGCATCCTCCCCTACATGGTATTCAAACCAATCTGCATACTCTGTTGGATTCGCATACTTAGATTTGTGCCAATTACCAAATGAACCTCTCTCTGCAAAGTTATTTTCTCCTGTAGCCATCTGACGAGATACTTCTTTTGAACCGAAATTAATTGCCTCCATAACCTGCTTCGCAATCTCATTCGCTTCATCTGAACCATACTTCGTACCCATCTGTATATACATCTGCGCTAGACCCATTATTCCCAATCCAATCTTTCGATTTGCATCCACCTTCTCCGTAATATCTTCAACAGGGAAATCTGACATCGTAACCACATTCTCCAAGAAATGTGTACCTCTTTCTATACGACGATTCAAAATATCCCAATCAATTGCCTCATCTAAGAACGCATCCACTTTCTCTTCCAACGAACCATCTACCTCATCCTTGAATACGCGCCAATCAGGAGATTCTTCATCGACAATTGTTGAAAGATTGATATGGCCCAAATTACAATTATGGACTAATGAACCATTAACAAAGAATCTATTTGTTTCAGGAACATTAAGGTCATAAACTTCTGTCGGTTCTGATTCTTCAATAGATTTTACAGTTAAATAATCAGAATCTGTATAATTTCTACCCTCAAAAGTAAATTGTTCTTGTTTTACGGTTGTTTCTAAACCAATATAATTCATGAATTTCTTCGCAGATTCTTTTGTAATTGAAAGGCGAATTTGGTCATTTCTTTCTTCATATGTAGATACATATCTACGTGATTGAATGCCGAAAGCCCCTAGGACTCTTTGTAATTCATCTGTTAATTCGTAGCTACTTGTTGCAAATTGAATTTGGTTATTATTTTTACCACCAATACCGGCGTCGGCTGTGAATAAACCACGTAAGAAAGCTAATTGTTCATTTTCTGAAAATTCATAGAAACAATCTGGTAATTGTCTTTCCGTAGCCATAGAATATTTAAATCCAAGTTCATCACCAGTTTTATATGCATATTTAGCGTCTGTCTGTTCTTGATATGATACGCCATCATCTTTTAATGGTTTTCTTTCTCCAAACATATCATGATAATGTTGAAGGACGCGTTCTTTTAACTCAAAATCACCATCTTCTTTATTAAATGAAATACCAATTGAATTCTCTGTTAACCATCCATCCCCATGCATCCACCCTAGTGTTAATGCTCTCCATGATTCTTCTGTATTCATGTCAACAGGTGAAGTGAGAGGATTATCTTTCATCCATTTTATAGAATCTTCTCCAATTTCTAAGTCTTGTGCTTCTACCCATCCACGATTTGTATAAAACTCATGGTCTGGCGTACATCTAATTGGTATATCTCCATCTAGTTTAACAATTATTGTTTCTTTTTCACCTTGAGGAATTAATCGCGCTTCAGATGATATTTGGCTAATTTCTGTATCTGTAGCTACGCGTTCTTCATCAAAATTTTGTATTTTTGATATTCCGTTTTCTGTGAGTATTACTTCATTTCGGGCGATACAGGCTTCGTACTCCTCCAAAGGTTGCTCACCACAGGGATTTGTCGCTAATATTTCATGTTCTGGATGTTCATCGATATCAAATGAATGTTTTTCATTTACGCGGTCCATGAATATCATTCCGGGTTCACCGTTTCCATGTGCACCTTCTACAGCACGCTCCCAGATTTCTTGTGCCGGTATAGATAATGGTTCACCAATTTCTACATATTCACCAAGACCAAACCAACTATACAATTCTTTTGTTTCTGGATTGGCAATGTATTGTTCATCTGTTCGTGGATTAATAAGAGCATAATCTTCATCGTTCTTTACAGCTTCCATAAATTCTTCCGTAACACCAAGAGATATATTGAAATTAGATAAGTGACCTTCTGCTGCATTTCGAAGATGTTTTGGAACGCGTTCTGTACCGTTTTCATCTGTTTCTATAAGTTCTCTTGCTTCTTCTAACGCTTCACCAAAGCTGTTGTGTGTAAAGTCATCCGGGTCATTTAATCGAAGTGAATGTGCTAGAGAAACATCCTTATTTTTAGCGTGTAAAAATTGTACAATATCTGGATGGTCAACGCTTAATATCGCCATCTGTGCGCCCCTGCGCTTACCTCCCTGAGCTATAGTCTCACACATTTGGTCGAACGTGCGCATGAATGAAATAGGACCTGAAGATATTCCCCCAGATGAACCTACACGGTCCCCATATGGGCGTAATCGAGAGAATGCATATCCGTTGCCGCCACCGCTTTGGAAGATTTTTGCCGCTTCTTTGACGGTTTGATGAATATCATCTATATCATCTTCTGGAGAGTCAACAAAACATGCAGATAGTTGTTGGAATTCATTACCTGCGTTCATTAATGTTGGTGAGTTTGGCATAAATCCAAGTGTTGTCATTTCATCGTAAAATTCGTCTCGTGTTTGTTGGACGGCTTTTTGTATTTTTTCTGGTAATTTCGGTACGATTGTACTATACGAAAATGCTACAATATTAGAGTCATCAACATCTACAGTCGCAGATTCATCTTCTAATCCTACACCGGGACCGAATACTTCATCACAGAGGTCTCGGCGTCGATTTACATTTGCTTCTGGTTTTATATCGAGTGGTGTTGCTTCGATTGTGAATCCAGCATCGTTTGCTTGGAATACGGCGTCGGCTAGTGCGACGTTAGATGCAACACGGTCGAATAGTTCTTCAGGTGTTTCGATAACTTCACCATCTTCATCTTTTTTTAGATAACGTGCGGGTAGAATGTTGTTGTATGCGTTTGATGTTAGTACTTCTTCGACGGTATCGCCTGTTACTCGTTTTATTGGTAGTTCTACTTCATCTATACTAAATTCTCGTTCGTTTGTTTGATTGTTTTGTTCAGTCATTTGTCTGTATTCACCTTGTATTCATTGAGGGGGTAAATGATTTATTATACACCCTCGAAATTAGTGTATTATTTATAGTGACTAGGGGCATAAAAACATATCGGGAAATGATATTTTGTTGTACATTGTGTTTGATTTATTATAAGGTAAATGTAGGTTATTTTACGTTATTTGGAAATATGTTTGGAAAATAAGTTTATTATGTATTTTGTAAATAATTGGTCATTCAAAGTATATGATTAATTAGTGGTGAAAAGTAAACATTTTATTCATAGTTTTAATTAATGAATTAATTAGGTTTTAACGACAGATGAGATAGAAATAATTATAAGGATAATTTTTATGAATTCAGATGTTTTTATTAAGATTGGATATGAGTACCCAGATAGGAATAATATTTCAATTATACAATAGTAAAATATATAGTGATTTGTTTATTTAGTTATATTATGAGATACCCTGTATTTGGCAAACCTCCGTCAGAGGAGAATATGATTTATTGTATAGAAAATGGCATTATTAATAATAGAGTGATGCCGATTAAACATGATAATACATTGGGAGATATTTTATTTTTTCAAAGTGATGTATTTCCAATTCAATTAGAGTTAGAACCTAATGGAGGAAGTTGGGGGGAAGAATTTGATTCTATCACATATAGGGTATATGAAATACCTGTAGATGGAAATAGTTTTAATCATGAGTGTGAAAAGCAATTTAATGTCACATATAATCCTAATGATTCATGGAATGATGCTATTTCAGGTCTTATTATGGAACTAAATGGTATATTTTGTAACGCGGTACGAAAAATAGATAAATAATATTGTGTACTATTAAAACATTTAACCTTTTATATTAGTAATTATAAATAATATGCTTAATAAATTATCTATAAAATATAATATTAATTTACAAAAAGCTGCATTACTATTGGTATTAATTATTATCGTATTATTTATAATTGGTATTAGTGTTATATTTTTTGATGTAGATAGTTCTGAATCAGAGACAGATATTGTTATAAATCATTCTGGTAATAGTATTACTTATGTTGAAGGTGATGTTAAATTAGATGTTTTTGATAATAATGAATTAATAGATACTTTACGTAAACCTAATGATTCAGTTACTATTTATGAACCGGGTTCATATGAAGTGATGAATCAGGAGAGTGATGAAGTAATAGAATATATTGTAATTTCAGAATCAGACGATATTAATTCATCTTTTGATGTTAGTAATAAAGATTCTATTAGAGCTACAGATGACATTTTATTTAATGCTAGTGATAAGAGTGGTGAAATTATAGAATATGTGTGGGATTTTGGTGATGATAGTGATTTGGAAATAACATCTGAGGATAGTGTTACGAAGGCATATAATTCGGCTGGCGAATATACCGTATTGTTAACGGTAGTCGATGAGGATGGTAAAATAAATACAGAAGAGAAAGTTATATCTGTGGGGGAGAATGAATTAAGTGCTTTAGCATCTGTGGATAATGATAGTGGATTTACAACTACAGAGTTTGAATTTAATGCAAGTAAGTCATTAACTGCAGATAATGATATAGAATCATATGTATGGGATTTTGATGATGGGAACAAATCGGAGGGTGAAGTTGTTACGCATTCATATGATGAATCAGGTGTTTATATGGTGGATTTGGAGGTTATAGATTCTTCTGGTGAAACCGACACAGATACTATTATTATTCATGTTGAGGGTACATCTATTGATGTTGAATTTGAATCAAATGAAACACAAAAATTTGTTACGGAAGATTTTAAATTTAATACGATAACAGCAAATTCTATTGGTACATCTATTGATTCAAAGGAGTGGGATTTAGGTGATAATACAACAGTAATTGATGAGTATGACGTAATCCATTCATATGATTCTCCCGGCGAATATATGGTGGAATTAACGATATTTGGGACAGATGGTGTTCAAAATACAGATTCTTTGATAATTAATGTTGATGAAATATTTATAGATGCAAATATTAATACGAATAGAACAGAGGGAGAAGTTAATACAACGTTTGAATTAGACGGTTCTGATTCAATTACGAATGGAACATCCGTTGAATCATATGAATGGGATTTGGGAGATAATAATACGGCCACAGGTGAAGTCATTGAACATTCATATAATGAAACAGGCGAATATAATGTGAGTTTAACAATTGTTGGTGAAAATGGAGATGAAAGTACAGATAGTATTAATTTAACGGTTAATTCTGATATAAATGCTCAGATAAGTGTAGATGAAACAGAAAAGGAGGTAGGTGAGGAATTTGAATTTAATGGTTTAGAATCGTCAACAGAGGTAACAAATATTGAATCTTATAACTGGAATTTTGGTGATGAAACAGAGAAAACAGGTGAAATAGTTACAAAGTTTTATACAGAGCCTGAAATATATGTTGTTGGTTTAACAGTTATTGGTGAGGATGGTACAAAAGATTCAGATACTATAACTGTGAATGTTACGGATTAATACGCTGTTGTTTCTGTTATATGTGCAATTGTATCTTCATCATTTCTCATTTGCCATAACAAATAATCTAATATAACCATACTAATTTCGTTATTAGATTGGTTATATATCTCTTTTTGAATTAGTTCTCCTGCTATAATAGTTGCAGAACGGATTTCAACTTCTTCTTTAGAATTTTCTGGAATTATATTTCTACTTTCAATTTGGTTTTGCAATGGATTACTATATTCTAATACGCCGTATGCGAATAATCCTGCAGGAATTCCATAATCTGCGAATATAGTGAATGAATCTATATCTTCAATTTCAAATTCATATTTTGTGTTTAAACATTTTCCATATATCATACATACAGAAAGTTGTGCTCTTTTATCAAATCGAATTATTTCTTCATCATATGTTCGTTCATCTTTAAATGCATTAGATTTTACAAGTAATTCTACAATACCGTTTTCACCATATATTTGGACATCATCTTCAAATAGAGATACGAACGAACCACCTAAATCTTCCATCATTTCACCCACAGTATTTAGATTTTCTACTCTACTTTCAATCATTGGCATAGATGTATTTTGTGTAGAATCAAAAATTTGTATTAATTCACTTTTAGTTATATTTTTTAAATAATTTGCGTCTAGTATTGGAATATTTTCATCCATGGCCCTTTTAATTGAAGCCCACATTCCGAATGCTCCATCCCATTCTATATCTAAATATTCTGTTGAAAATTTCACACCAGAATCTAAATCATTAAAACAATAATTTATAGAATTACCTACTATGAAAAAATCAACAATTGTTTCAAAATCCGATTCGGAGATAGATGGAAATACAGGTGCATCCCAATCCGCCGGTTTAAATTCATATTCATTAATTAATTGTTGAGATAATTCTGATATTTTTTCTGTATTTATTGTAACGCTTTCTGCGGTATTCATTACTTTTTTTGCGTCATTTCTTACAGGGTTAATACTTGTATATGTATTAAGCATATAAGTTTTATTATTTTTTATACTAATAAATATGTCGGTTAAAGTAATTAATTTGATATATTTTAAATATCTAAGTTTTATAATATATAAAATACCAATTTATATAAGGTTTTATTTTTAACATATCAATATGACTTCAGACCAATCTGTATTTAAAAATACAAATATTACAGAAACGGATTTACTTGGGAAGCACGTATATAAAGATGTTTTATATACAGGAGCAGATGTTAAAAATAAATGTGGATATTATTACACTGTTGAGGATTCACCATTTAATTATCCTTGCGTTGCAACAAAAACAAATCCTGAAGGACCATATGCTGGTGAAGCAGGTCATGAAATATTTTTTAATCATTCAATAACCGGTCTAGAATATCATAAAGTATTCAAAAATGCTGTTGATTCAGATGCATATAATGTCACGCATGAGGCTGATTATTCTACGGGGACGCTCGTTATTGAAGTAACGAAGAATTGAAATATAAAAATTTATAAACGTAGGGAGTAATTTTTTAGTTATGTCCGATGATTATGAATATGAAGAAAAAGAAGTAACGAAAACAAAACCATTCATTACAATTAATGGGGAAGAACTTCTTGCTTGGACCGTACATGCATTTATCAAAGATTTAGAAGGAACGGATGGTTTTACAACGGTACGATGGTGTCATGAATATGATAAAATTTCAGAACCTATGATTGAAGAAGGTCTTGTACACAGAGATAATCGTGGAAGTTGGTACGCAGGTGATGAAGAAAAACTTGAAGAGCTTAAAAACTTTTTAGAAGATAAATTTTATGACTAATTTACGTGCATATAATTAACCAATTAAAAAGAAATTCATTCTATTATTTGTAAAATGTGTCCATCTTAATTTAAATTTTTCATACAATTTTAAACGGTATTTTTAAATTTATATTTAATTTTATATGTTGTATATTTATCCATTCCAAACATATAAGTAATATCGCTGTATAGAACAAAACGCACAATGAATGATGATTTAAAAGAACTACCGGGTGTAGGACCGTCAACTGCTGATGACCTTGTTGACGCAGGTTTTAGTAGATATCAAGATATTGCTGTTGCTGGCGTAGGAGAATTAACAGCAGATACAAGTCTTGGTGACAGTAAAGCACAATCTATTATAAATGCGGCGCGTGAAGCAGCAGATATTGGTGGTTTTACGAACGGAGCGGAAGCACTAGAAGCACGTAAAAATATTGGAAAAGTTACGACAGGACATGAAGAAATTGATGAAATTATGGAGGGTGGATTTGAGGAACAAGCTATTACAGAATTATTCGGTCAACACAAGACAGGGAAATCTCAATTCACCCACCAAATGGCTGTAAATGTACAGTTACCTGAAGAATATGGGGGTACGGGGAAGAGAGCTATATTTATAGATACAGAAGACTCTTATCGTCCAGAACGTATTGTAGAAATGGTCCATGGCTTACCTGATGAAATATTGCAAGCTTGTATGGATAGAGATGGTGTAGATGGGACACCAGATGATGAATGGGCTATGGATGAAATCACACAAATTTTTCTTGAACGTGTTCATAATGCAACGGCGCGTAATACAAATATGCAAATGATGATGGTTCAAAAAGCACAAGAAATTGTTGAAGAATTTCGGGATACAGAATTCCCTGTTGGATTATTAATTGTAGACTCGATTATTGGTCACTTCCGGTCTGAATATACAGGTCGTGGTAAACTTGCACAAAGACAGCAAAAGCTAACACAACACGTTGATGATATTACCGAATTTGCAACAAGATATGATGCTGCTGCTATTATTGCAAATCAGGTTATGTCAAATCCAGACCAGTTCTTTGGTGACCCAACGAAAGCGGCGGGAGGTAATGTTATCGCTCATCGAAGTACATTCCGCGTGAAGCTTCGTGAAGGGAAAAAAGATAAAAAGGTTTTCATGCTCGAAGATGCTCCAAATCTTGCTGATGGACAGGCAACGTATCACGTAACGCAAGATGGAATTGTAGAATAAATTAAAATATCTAAATTTTTAAATTAGTTCAAAAACACCGTTATTTTTAATAGCATAACCTTTTTGTAATGTTCGGTTTAATATTTTTTCGGCTTTATCTTCTGTGAGACCATTTTGTATACAATCATCGATAATATTTTTTTCTGTAGATTTATCTAAAGATTCAATAGAATCTAAAACAATCTCTTTAGGAGACCTATTGTCGTTTTCTTTTTGTGTTCGCGGAAAAACTCTATCTTGTTCTTCTAATCCGCCACTTTCTTTTATTTCTTCAAATGTAGGTCCATTTTTATCTTGTTTAGATAACAATTGCGTACGAGCGGCAATGGCTTGATTGTGGTCTTCTGTCTCAAATGCGATTTTATAATCATCAAATTTATAACTTGTATTACAACTCATACATTGTTTTGATTCTGTTTTTTTACTTGCAATTGTGACACCTCTACAATATTTATCTGGACAAACCATAACGTAGTGTAACATTAATTAATAATATGTATTTCAGGTATAAATATATTTCTTATTCATATATTTACTGTACTATTAAAAACAATAAAGTTAAATGCTATCCGACTAAATAATTTATTAATGCTTTGGACTTCTAAACACAGACCAGATAATTTACAAAATATTGTTGGTAATTCTAGTCAAATTAAAGAGTTAAAAAATTGGGCTGATAATTGGACGCCGAATGATAAACCTATTATTTTATATGGCCCGCCCGGTCTTGGGAAAACAACATCCGCATATGCTCTAGCAGAGGATATGAATTGGGAAGTAATGGAAATGAACGCTAGTGATAAAAGAACCGGAGAAATTATAGATAGAATCGCTGGTGAGGCATCTAAAACAACAAGTTTAACAGGTAAAAAAAGAAAGTTGATTGTTCTAGATGAAGCAGATAATTTGCATGGTCATTCTGATAGAGGAGGTAAAAGTGCTATTACAAGGACAATTAAAAAATCAAAACAACCAATTATACTTATAGCAAATGATTATTATGACCTTACAAGAGGTTTAAGAAATGCTACAAAAGGAATTGAATTTAAACCTATAGATGATACGAAAATTGCTAAAGCATTGCGTGATATATGTAATGAAAAAGATATTGATTATGATATTGATTCACTAAGAAATATTGCTGAAAATGCAGATGGTGATTTGAGAGCAGCCGTTAATGATTTGCAAAAAAACGCCGTTGGAAAACAAAAATTAAAATCTTCAGATATAAAACTTGATAACCGAAATAAAAAGACAAAAATATTTCCATTCCTTAATTATATATTAAAAGATGGTGATGTAAAAAATGCACAAGACGAAGCTAGAAAATTAGATATGACACCGGATGAAATGTTTAGGTGGATTAATGAAAATTTACCGAGACAATATGAAGGTGAAGAATTAACGAAAGGTTTAGATAATTTAACAAAAGCTGATATTTGGTTATCACGAACGCGTAAAACGCAAGAATATAAATATTGGAAATATGCTAATGATGAACTTACGGCAGGGGTATCTAGTGCTCGAAATGGAAAAAGTGGTGGATGGACAAGATGGCAACCTCCAAAATGGCATTCAAAAAAAGGTGTTTCAGAAGAATTACTCCAAAAAATAGCATCACATTCTGGATGTAGTATACAAACAACACGGAGAGAAATTATTCCATTTTTATCTAATATGATTCCGTATTGTAAACCGCGTGAATTAACCGTTATTATTGCTTCATGGTATGATATGGATGCTAGTGAGCTTGCAGAATTAACGGGTAGTGGAAAAACAACAAATAAAGTTCAAGATATTATCGAAGATTCTAAAGAATTAAAACAGGAATTTGATATTAATCCTATTGTAAAAGAAGATAACGAAGATAACGAAGATATAGATACACAAGATAATAACGAAGATATAGATACACAAGATAATAACGAAGATATAGATACACAAGATAATAACAAAGATATAGATACACAAGATAATAACGAAGATGATGATGAAGATGATGAAGACAATCAATCTTCAATAGGTGACTTTATATGATTTGATTATTGTATATTTATATTATCATATTTCTCAGGAACAATCATCCTTATAGGTAAGCCATGTTCATTATTTAAACGTTCTTCATAACATTTGATACAGCTTCTTTTATCAGATTTATCAAAATATTCATTTTCAAATATTTCTCTTAAATCTTCTTCAATACAATATTTTAATGCTTCATCTGTAGTATTAATTCGATTTTTATGATACGATAATTCTTGTTCTACAATGCAATTAAATTTTTCAGCAGGATGCGTACTACTTAATTCATGTATAGAATCATTTTTATCGATAGGTAATCCATCAGGAATATGTTTTTCACATAAAATAGGCGTATTTGAAGTAAATAATTTTGCAAGATTTTTTACTTTTTTTCTTGATTCTCTCGAAATATGCACAATAATTATTTGTTACTTATATTACATAAATATTTTTACACTTAAATCAATATCGGAACAAATAATAACATAAGTAAACATAAAAGTAAAATTAATTGTATTACTTTTACAAAGAACCCAATACTAAATTCACTCAATCTATCTTCAAATACCATTTGGGATAATCCTCTAAGAATATGCCCACCATCTAATGCAAATGTTGGTATACAATTAAATACAGCTAAATTAAAATTAATCCACGCCGTCCAGAATAATACATTTATACCGAAAAATACCGACCCTACAGCAAATCCGGGGACTATACTAGACATTTCGTAAAAGTTTTGAATCATCGGACTAAATCCGGGGAAGTTTGCTTCAATACCGGGTGTCAAACTTGCTAATGGTAATAATAAAACACCAAGTATATTCTGTATATTCCCAAGCAACGTATCTTGGAATGTTAATAATTCATAAAATTGTTCTGCAGGATAAATGTTTACACCTAATAAAGAAGTACTTAATCCACTGATATTATTACTAATAAATCCAGAATTATCTTTTTCTTCCATTTGAACAGTTTCTGTAACAATATTATTATCTTTATCTAAATATGTTATTTCCATTTCTTCAGATGTTGTTAATTGATTGAGTAACGTTTCACCATTATACACGCGATTATCATTTATACTAAATATAAATGTAGATTCCCCGTTAGATAATCCAATTTCACTAGCTAAACCTTTAGATTCTTGTGCTGTAATATATGCTCCCACAGGAAATTCTACCGTTTCGCCGTTTTCTAGTGTTAAATTAACATAATTATCATCATTATTTTTAAAGATATTCTGAAGTTCAGATGGGGAATGAATTCTTTCTCCGTTGACTTCCAATATTGTATCTTGTATGTTTAATCCATATCCTTGTGGAACTCTTGTGACATATGCACTCCCTTCAACATCGATAGTTTCTTTTTCATTAATTGTTAATGTATCCGAACCATTACTTATCAATGATTGGAATTGTTCTTGCGATTCAATTGTTTCACCATTAACACTTGTTATTCTATCACCATCTGATATACCCATACGTTCGGCAGGCGAATCATCTAATACAACAGATATACCTATTCCAAGTGCAGGTGTAATAAGTGTTGTAATTAATAAAAACATAGCTAAAATTGTAACTATGTATACGAGATAATTATTCATTATTCCTGCTGAAAACATTCTTAATTGTGACGGAATATCTGCTTCTTCAGAACTTTCCTCATCAGGTTCGACAAAAGCACCCATTGGAATTAATGCAGCAAAAATAACACCTGTGGATTTAACATTAATATCACCTACACGACAAAGTATAGCATGTCCACCCTCATGTACAATCATACCTATTAGTAATCCGAGTACAATTTCAGGTGCAACAGATAATGGTAAGAATCTATTTACGCCGGGTATTACAACCATATCTGATGGACCTTGTATACCCACATCACTAGGTTGTGTAAATATAGCAAATACAGATACAAAAACAAAGAAAATTCCCATTAAAGAAGTTATTACAGCAGCTACGACACCGGCTGTACCCCATGGAACCCAAAAATGGTTATATTTTTTAGCTAAATTATCTATTGTTTTTAATCCATATTGTGACCGAAGTGTTAATATAGGACCCCAAATATTAGCAAAATCTGGAGCCAAATCTTTTTTCTGTATAATCGTTGCAATTATTGTATATAGTAATATAAATCCTAAGACATATTCCCATGTAATCATTCATGTATAATATATTCCACAATAGTTATAAATTCGTCGGAAAACCAATTACAATGATTCAGCTATATTTTCTAATCTTTCAACAGAATCTGCATCATCTATATCCTTTGTATCTCTTAAATTAATAAATCTAGGAAATCGAAGACCATATCCACTATCATACTCTGGTGAAGGTTGTACTTCTTCGAATCGAACCTCTATAACTTCCGTTGGATTTATTTTTACGCTTTTTCCATCTTGTTGTATAATTTCATCTTCTAGTATTGGCGTTAATGTTTCTAACATTTCATCTGTCAATCCTGTTCCAACATCACCGACATGTACAATTTCATCTGTATCCCATATACCTAATTGAAGTGATGAAATATACTCTGAATTTCGACCATCACCGTATGTACCCCCAATGATAATAGCATCGATTGTTTCACCTTCTGGCTTTAATTTGAGCCACTTTTTACCTCTTGAACTTGGCTCATAATTTGAATCTGGATTTTTAATCATAGCACCCTCATGTCCATCTTCATCTGCTTTTGTCATTAATTCCTGAATATCACTTATTTCATGACATTTTACACATTTTGACAGAATGTTCGAATCACACATATTATTTAACATTTGTCGTCTCGTTTCGAATGTTTCATCTAATTGAAGTCCTAATTCCCCATTATATAATACATCAAAGAAATGCGGTTTAGCAGGTATTTCATCTACCATTTCTTCTATGTTATGTTTTCTCCTAATTCTCTTTTGCGTAATTTGATATGTTTGTGGGTTTTCATATGATTTTGATTCATATCCTACAACTTCGCCATCAAGTACAACAGTATGTAAATCTATATTCTCTTCTACAAATTTTACGATATCTGGAAGAGATGAAGTTACATCCATGAGATTTCTCGTATACAATTTAACTACATCACCTTTTTTATGTGCTTGAATACGAAAACCATCATACTTATATTCACCATATACCATATCTGAATCCATTTCATTCATCGCATTGAGTGGTGTTCCTTTACTAGCTTTCATTGATAATAATGGAATTTCACATACAGATAATTCAATATTATCAATACCTTTTTGACCTTCATTTGATGCTATTTTTGCAACTTTACCAGAATCATTTGTAAGCATTAATGCCCGTTCTATATCATCTTCTGGTACATTATATGTATCGGAAATAGCTTTTCTAATTGTTCCTGAACCAACGCCAATACTCATATTACCTAAAACTAATCTTGTTAAATATTTTGCTTCGATAGATGAACATTTTAATAACAATGATACAACATAGTTAATTTTTGTTTGTTGACTACCAGTACCAGAGGTTTCTGCAACTAACGAAAATACATCAAATATTTCTGTGATTGATAAAAGTGAAGAACCTAATCTTTGTTGTCCTGAATCAGAATCTATCTCATATTTATCAAATAATTCACCCATATCAGATACAGATTTAATAGTAGATTTTAATTCATCTTCTTTTACTCCGGTAGATTCTGAGATTGCTTTTCTCATCAATGATGTACTCACGCGAGTTTTGCGTTCATCATGTTTAGCAAATATTTCACCTTGAAAAAATCTAGGAATTATTTCTAAAGATTCTTGATTTGCATCTGAAAATGCATCACAAATATATTCTCTTTTCTTGGTACTTTTACTTTCGTTATTAATTTTATCTGCAACATCAACAAATTTACTAAACTTCATATATAATACTATACCTCTAACCAATTTAAACTTTCTATTTCGTCTGTAAAAGTGTTACATTATGGACGAGATGTTAATTCAATAGTTACATCTTGAACAGAACCATTTCTATATACACCCAATGTAAGCGTATCTCCCGGTGTTGTATTTCTCATAATATAACTCGTTAATTGTTCATTAGTTGTAACATTTATACCTTCCACACTAACAATCACATCAGGATTTTCTGTATCGTTTCTTGTATTTAATACATCCTTATTAGCAGATTGAGAGGCTATTTCCTCAACAAGAAGACCTGATTCAATATCTATATCATCTTCTATATCTGTTATAGGACTTAATTCAATAGTTTGAATACCAACATAAGAATGTTGATGGTCACCGGTTTCAATTAAACTTTGACCAATAATATCACTCAACCTTGATGAAACAGCAAAACCAATATTTTCCCCTTCTGTAGCGGTATTAACACCCACAACTTCCCCTGAATTATGTAATATAAGTGGACCACCACTATTTCCTTGATTTAAGGCAGCATCTGTTTGAATTGAATCTGGAATTGTAAATTCTGTGGCTGTATTCATATTTCTATTAATACCACTTACAATCCCTGTTGTAACAGTTCCTGTTAATCCATTTGGAGAGCCAAGTGCAATAACAGGACTCCCTTTGTTAGGCATATCATCTTTAAACTCTAAAGATGTTGATTCTGATGGAATATCTGTTGGTTTTAAGATAGCTAAATCTGTAAATTCATCATCTCCGATTAATTCTGCCGTCGTCCATTCACCATTATTATATTTTATATGATGAGAGTCTAATCCATCTAAAACATGTTTATTTGTCATAATATAATCGTCTTTATATACAAATCCAGACCCTTGTGATTGAAATTCCCCATCACTTTCAGAGTATATAGTAACAACACTTTTTACGGATTCTTCAGAAACTGTAGATGAATCTAGCGTTGAATTTACAATTTGAACTTCAGATACATTAGAATCATCATTATCTGTAAGTAATTCTATTTCAGGAACAGAATCTGTTATATATAATCCCCCTGTTATACTTAAACCTAGTATTAAAAAACTTATAAATAATCCTATAAATATTTGTAATGTTTTATTCATATGTTATTATATTTATATCTTTATCTGTATTAGTCTTTTCCAAAATAGATATCCAAAGGTTTTTTACAATTGATGTATTATACAATATTGAAGACGTACAATAGATAAACAATAATACAAATTAAAACAATGATTAAAACAAGAAACGCAATCACAGATGACGAAGCATGGATGTTAGGAAAGCTATCACAAGAAAATGCAAAACATGATTCATTTAGACCTGAAGATTTCATTGTCGCTATTGATGAAAAAACAGAAGAACGATTAGGTTTTGGATGTGTCCAATATCATCGAAATATTGTAGATGATACAGAATATGTAGAAATTGCTAATTTTATTGTTCTTGACCGAGCAACAAAAGAACAAGGTTGTCTTCTTCTTACAAAATTAGCTCAAAAAGCACAAAAAAGTGGGAATCAACAAGTATTTGCATTCCCACATAAACATCAGGAATTATTTACAGACGTAGGATTTGATAAACGTTCAGAATCTGAACTTCCAGAAGTTATGCAGAAAAGAGTTGAAGAACAAGAAAACCTTCATGGCTCTGTTATCTCATATTCAGAACAACCAAAAAATATTGAATTTGTTGTCGAAGAAAAAGATGAATTTGAAAAACCAGAAGGTACAACAGAAGAAGAAGTAGAAAGTATTAAAGACGAATTAAATATTACGGATAATACAA
>SL_4KL_010_BRINEDRAFT_10000873_pt1 | contig 16152 bp, 11 predicted proteins | sample SodLak_010_BRINE_2_FD_10664 | JGI IMG/M metagenome (IMG submission 10664)
ACCCGTTGCCAACCGTGAGGTCGTACGGCGTACCTGCTTCGGAACCACCGGCGAATTTCGATCGTTCGTCGTCGTCAGTACCGTATTCGAGTTCAATGTCGTATTCGGCACCGTCTTCTGGTTCACCGTCACTGAACAGATCTCCGTCACTCGTGTCAACGACGAGGTAGAATTCACCCTCTTCGTTGTCGATAATGACGAAGCCTTCGCTCTCGTCGTCAAGACGGTCGAATGCGAGTGCTGTCGGGTCCTGGTTACCGATTGCATCCTCGCTCTCGAAGGTGAAGTCAACGCCGCCTTCTAGGCCTTCAAGATCGTGGACGATGTCTCCAGTGGTACCGTCCTCAAGGATATCGAAGCCATCGTCAGATGCACTGACCATCGCACCGTAGAGACCGGAGGCCTCGTACTGCACGACGAGTCGGTCATCGATTGCGATATCGCTTCGCTCGGTTACCGCTTCGAGCAGATCTTCTTTGTTGTCGTCTTCATCAGCATCGTCGGATGATGCAACCCACGTAGTGATCTCTTCTGGGCCGTTCGCGGTAAGCTCGAGAACTGCGTTGTCGAGCTCGTTGTCCGCTTCGGTTTCGTCGTCATCGTTAGCGATGAAGACTGCGTCGTCACCTTCGACTCCAGCGTACAGCTCGTAGTCGGTTGGCTGCATCGGTCGAGTCAGCTGGTGAGTTCCGTCCTCATCGTCTTCAACGATACCGAGTTCCTGAACGTATTCGGCGAAGCTCAGTTCGCGGTCGAGGTTCTCCGAGTAGAAGACTCCGCTGTTGAAGAAGTCTCCATCGTGGAAGTCTTGGTTGATTGCACTTTCGAACTCTTCGACGTTGTCACCAGGGTTGTAGACTTCGTCGATGTCCGGGCTACTACCGAGCGTACGGGTGTTCACCTGGAACGAGACCGGTTCGTCGTCATCGTCAGCTTCGACGTAGACGACATCGACGAAGTCGGTACTCTGGTCACCAATCTGGATGTATGCATCGCTCGTGTCCTCGAGTTCGATCTCGAACTCAACGACATCGCCAGCGGACGATTGGTAGACTCCTTCACTGAAGTCCGCATCTTTGTCTTCTTCGAGAACAGTGATCGAGTCAGTTGCTTCAGCGGTCGAGTCCGTGCCAGTGAAGGTGAACTCGTACTCACCGGGGTCAATGCCGACGAAGTCGACATTGTATTCGTCACTATCCGTGACGCCACTGATACCGATCTCGTCGTAGTCGGTCTCACCGTCGTCGCCTTCCTCAGCGTAGGCAGCGGTGAACGGACCGTTGTTGACGAAGATGTCTAGCAGTTCGTCAGGCTCAAGATCATCTTCTGCGTGAATCGTGATATCGTAGGTTCGACGGTTGGAGTCGAACTCGAAGTCAGTGTCACTTTCAACACCTTCGTCCGTGACTGTATCCTCATCGAATTCAGCGGTCAACGACTGCTCGTTGACGCCGAACGTCTCGTCGATGTCATTTTGTGCGTTACTCCGAGTTGGAAGGTCTCCAGCTCCCGTTAGGAAGTAGTCACCTTCTTCGAGGTCTTCAGTCTCGAACTCAACGACACCAGCTTCAGCAGTGAGCTCTTGACGGAGTGCCGTATTTGAATCACTGATACGCTCGTAGAGGTTGACATCGGCGTCTCCAACATCGCGATCAGAGACGTCGACCTCGACTTCCTGACCAGACCAGACGCTCGAGTCTGTCAGTTCATCGTAGCTTCCGAAGAGCGCGTTAGCACCCTCTGGAGCACCTGGGAGGTCGTCAGGAGTGACTGCATCTTCGTGCGTCGTCCTNTTCNTCGTCACCGTTGTCGTCGTCACCGTTGTCATCTTCGTCAACGACGGTGATGACTGTGTCACCAGTAACGTCCTCTTCGAAGGCACCGTCTTGATCTTCGACTTCACCCTCAAGGGTGAACTCTTGATCAACATCGGCATCTTCAGGAACGGTTACCTCATACACAAGTGTATACGAGGTAAGCTCGTTGGTCCAAGCTGCGAACGCCTCGTCATTTTCGTCGCCGCTAAACTCGGCGTCATCACTGTCGGTAATTTCAACATCAGCGAAGGCAGGGTCAAAATCAACCCCCCAGTTTAGTTGGGCGACTGAGTCACTGAGTTCGATGTTGACGGTTACTTCTGTCGTTTCTCCCGGTTCTAGTTCAACGTCATCAATGGTCTGTGTCGCGCTGTCCACTTCCTGCGCTGCGGCTGGTGCAGCGAAGGCAGCTGACATGGCGACCATGGACAAAACCATGATGGCTGCAAGGAACACTGCGCGTCCCTTCATGCGTAAGTCGTTATTTCGTGTCATTTTGTATTGTGTTTCGATGGATATCACACCAGCAGACAGACGGTCCGTTTGTAAACCGGCTGTGCAGTGCTTCTCCTGTGGGTAGGGGTAATCCACACTCAACCCTCTCATTATAAATGCTTTGTGTATTACTGAAAGGTCAGATTACAATTCATCTTCTCGTATGTGATCGTCCGACACAATGTCGATGGCACCATTTGTACACTCATGAGCATATATTGAAAATCATGATTACACGAACCGGTTAGGGAATAGATAACATGTATTTCAAACAAAAATCATCATCAGCAAAGTTTTGTCAAATCTTTATTAATTTTTAATGCAACATGTAGTGTTGTTTGTTGCTATTTTTGTGGTATTGATATCTTATCGAACCCTTTCTCCGGATTGCCAGGAACTGATAACGTCGAATACTGTCTCACGGTCGATAGTGTCATCACTCCAATCACTAATAGCATTGAAAACCCCCTGACGAGGAACAGTACCATCATCAATTGCGTATGCATCTTTTCCGACCCAAATCGGAACTGACGCTGAAATAGGTGAGTCATCCATGTAGAGTTTGGAGCCAATTTCACCGTTGTCAACAGAATGTAACGTAAGCGTTACGTTATCACTCTGATCAATTGGTGATTCAAACTCAATACTATCCGAAAACTTTTCATCGGCATCCAGTGGCTCAGTAGCACCGAGTTGATCTCCTTGTTCGTTAGTAACAACGATGGCATACGGAACGTTCGCAGTTGCTTCGGTTACAGTAACCTGGCCTCCGCTTGGCGCTGACTGCTCATCTACTGAAATATTTCCATCAGCCGTTGGTGTATCGATTACCTCTATAGTGTCATCTCCGGTGATGTCCAATTCAACTCCTTCATCGGTGTCAACACTCCCTGAGAACGTGTAAGTGTCACCGGAATCGGAATCAACAGGTACCGTTACTTCATATTCGACTACTGCAAAATCAGTGTCAAACCACACAGCAAACACTTCATCAGGCTCTGCACCACTGATTTCTACATCATCTGCTTGGATGATTTCTGCATCGGCAAAAGCTGGCTCAAAATCAACCCCCCAGTTGAGTTGGGCAGTCTCTGATTCAAGTCCGATTGAAACAGTCACTGTTGTAGATTCACCGGGCACGACCTCCGTCGATTCGATTATTCGTTCTGCACCTTCATCAGGAACATCACGTTCGTCTTCTTCATCCGAATCGTCATCATCTCCGTCACCTTCTATAACATCAATTGTATTGTCCCCAGTAATTCGCGTCTCGTCGTCCTCATCGGCTGTTACTGTCCCGTTTAATTGGACTTGATCTCCCGGCGTAGCATTATTATGAACTGTAACATCATACGATATAGTTGCTTCATCCGTCAGGCCCCACGTTGCTATCACTTCATCACTCCTTGCGCTAGATAGGTCTGCATCACTATCTTCAATGACTGTAACGTCCTCAAACCCTGGATCAAATGAATCCGCGAATTCAATTGCGGATGGCTCATTAGCGTCAATTGTCACTTCAACGGTTGTTGTTTCACCTGGTGCGAGTTCAGTAGCATCTATAGATCTATCTGCATCAATGCTATTTTCGTACCCTGCCGCACTAATTGATGCACCTGCAACCAAGACTGCTACTATAGCCACTGCAACTATTACTTGTCTCTTATTAATTATCATTGGCATCAATAAAATTCATTCAGGTATAAAACTATCGTCCGACTGTATTATAGAATTAATTACAGAGTATTTGCGTCGTGTTCAATAAGGATTAGAGAATACAGCGTAGAAGTAGAAAGTCCTCGAAACTCTCGACTTCCACAGCGAGCCGCTGGAACCGAAACCATCGAGTCTTTTTATATTGCTCGGATTTTCCGGATCCTCGTTTGAGCACTATTTGTGAGGCCGAAACATTCTTTCAAATCATACACTCGTTATGCTAAATTTTTATTTTATTCACTCCTCCACGCGCTAATAACATTAAATACGAGTGTACGGTCTACACCTTCTTTTTCCTCTTGCCAATCACTGATCACATCAAACACGCCTTGTCTATCAACATCTCCATTTTCGTCACGGTAGTCGTCGACTGTTGGCTTGTCTTCGTCGTCATCTGGATCTTCCACTTCAATAGTCTCTGATGAAGTATCCGTATTCTCATCTTCATCCACAACGGTTAGTGATACGTCGTACGTTCCAGATTCTTCATAGGAGTGTTCAACGACATCTTGGTCATCTGTTGTTCCATCGTCAAAGTCCCATGTGTATGAGAGTGAACCTTCTCCAGCCGTTGAATTTGTTGCATCAAATACAACCGTCTCATTAGCTTCAACGGTCTCAGCAGAGACATCGATAACGGCCCGTGTTTCGGGCTCTCCTTCGATATCAATCCACACATCGTCTGAATACAATGTACCGTCTTCACCTGCTGCCCAGAGCCGGAACATAGTCGACTCACCAGCAGCATACTCTGGGATTACAACCGTTTCTGATTCGTTCGATGATATTTGAGTACCAATTGTGACATCGGGCGACCAAATCCGGGTAAATACAATTCCATACGCAGTCTGATCATCAGGGATAGTAAATTCGAACTCAACTGCTTCCCCGGCAGCAACGGTATCTGATTGAACTGAAAGCTCTCCAGGATATTCTGGTTCGAGCCATCGGTATATGTTTTCAAAGTATCGAGTGCGGTAATTCGAATACTCAAAGAACTCAACGTTGTCCGGGAAATCAACCGTTGACGTATCTTCGCCATCGTCACCGGAGATGAGACTTCCTTGGTCGAAAGACCCCGAACGTGAGCGCGAGTACTGTGCATCATACGACAGTGGAATACCTTCAGCTGAACTTCCTGTCTGGTTATTAGTAACGCTTAGAGAAAATTCAGTGCTCTCACCAGAGGCGGCTGGAGCGTCAAAATTGATGCTATACTGTTCAATATTCACCCGTAATGAACTCCTGTACAGCTCGTCATCGTAGCTGAGCACTGCTTCTCCTTCAAGACTTGAACCGTCCGGAGCATCACTGGGAACCGGCACCGTTGTAGACGCAGTTCCAGTGTCATCGGTAGTCACTGTCGTTGAAAACATGGGGACACCATCGAACCCATATTGTAGGAAAATGTCGACCTCCGCATCAGTAATCGGTTCATCATTGTATTCTGCTTCTACAGTGACTTCAGCATCATCTCCCGGCACAACCCGAAACTCAGAAAATGACGCATCAAATGACAGGGGTTCGTCATCGGGTTCGTCATCGAGTTCATTCACCCGAAGTCTACTTACTGACATCCCTATTTCTGTTTGGTCTGTTGTTTCACCCTGAATAGTTAGATCTCGATCAACATCAGATGGGACTTCAATTTCAACAAGGAAGAAACCCACGTCATCAGTTGTTACGTTCTTTTCAATAATAACGTTATCATCTGAGCTTCCTTCAACAAATTTGATTTCAAAATCAGTATTCGGTAGAAAGCCACTCATATCCTTGAGATAGCCTCCATATACGCTCTTTTCACCCGAAAGACTATGTCGAAGCTGGAGGACTGACGTAGCGATTACAGCATTAGTTTCGAAGACCGAAGATGTAGTTGCGGAACCATTTGATTCCTCTACATTAATTGAATAACCACCGACTTTCTCTGGAGTGAANGTAACGGTTGCAAANCCATCTTCATCACTGATAAGCGATTCTTCAATGATGACCTCTCCCTCGGGATCATCCACAGTTACATCAAGNTCGACATCACTTTCNGGAGTCTCACCGTTACGAGTTAGAATTGCAACNGAACTCTCNTCTCCAGCAATTGCACTCCATGATCTTGTTGTGATATCGATTGCTGTACCCACTCTAAACGACTGGTCAGTCTCGACACCGTTCTCTTCGTCTGCGACACTAACGGTATACTGTCCATCCTCGCGGTTTGTTTCTGAGAGATCGTACTCTACATGTGCATTTCCAAACTCTCCAGTCGTTTTTTCAAACGTCTCTGTTTCACCATCTGGTCTCTCTATTGTGATACTCAGTGTTTTATTTTCGACAGGATTTGAGATACCATTAGAAGAATCTATTGAACCAACAAATATGTCGGCCGTAGAGCTGGAGGCGAACGATGGTCCAGCCGAAACGATCGAGAGCGCAACTCTGGTTTCTTCGCCAGAGGTGGATGTCGCCGTCTTCGAACTCTGATGGGACGGACCGTCATTATCTGGTCGTATCTGCATTAATTCTCCATCTTCGGTTTCAATAATATGCCCATCTGATGTGGAGACTTCTGAAGCGGCTAGTTTTTTTCCATTTGGTGCCGAATCTGTGTTGTTTGTGGCTATACTGTTTCCTGAAAGAAGGCCAGCGGCCAGTACGGTACTACTAGATGCAAGCATGAAGTCGCGTCGGTTCGTGTCGTATGACATCAATTAAAACATATTTATGTTGGTTATTAAAACTATCCTTATAAAAGATCGGTATGAGTATATAACGGTTGTAAATTGCATTTGTATACTTAATAATAATAGTATGCCTGTATTTTTTGAGCGAACAACTGATCGGCTGAAGCTATATTTTTAATATTTCATGTAATCCAATGTTTTATTCTTTATAACGACGTACTACAGTTTTTCCAATACAGTCAACAATTCAAAACACGAATATTCACACTCATTATCAGTTCAAATCGATAGTGGTTCTGCAATCACAGTGTATTTATAGAATGATTTGGGTCTTATTTATTTCCCCACTGTTCAACCACGTCAAAAACAATACCACGGTCAACAGTATCATCACTCCAGTCAGCGATGGCATCGAACACACTCTGTCGTGGATACTCTCCATCCACAGCATAATCTCCAACATCTGGTGGTCCCTCAGCAGGGTCCTCTATTTCGATTAAGGCTGTATCTTCCACAGAATCTCCGTCTTCTTTGATTTGATCACCATACGCAGAATCGTCAGCATCATGTGCAGTCTCGCTGTGAGATGTTGATTTTCCTCTAATGTTGAGTCGAGTTCAATCTCGAAGTTGTTTATTAGCTCCTCAGCAGCAAAGGTCCCACTGTATCCAAGTACTTCCTCTTCACCATTGTAAATCACTACAACGAACTTGTCATCAGGAAATATTGCCTTATCTACTTGGATGGAGTCACCATCTGATGTCTCTTGATCACGAAACGAAATAAACCCCTGAGGCTCAGTTACCTCTACGCTGAGTGATTCGGCTTCTTTATTGTAGTTTCCGTTTACTGCAGATAGCTCTATTTGAGATTTACCTGTTGCATTAAATGTATGTGTGACTTCAACACCAATTTTTTCAGTAAGATCGTCGTTCTTGAAGTCCCACAAGTAACGAAGGTCGGGATCTGGGTTATCAACAGATAATTGAGTTGGTTCGTTCACGTAAATCGGTTTTTCGACTGAGACAGACGGTGGTTTGGGCGTAGGTTCATTTATTTCGGTTCGTAAACCAGTTGTTGCTGGCAAAAACTGCTCTCTGGTCCCATCTTGGTGTTGGACATGTCCTGTTACCGAGAGTCTCGCGCCTCCTGATTGATCTGAAATCAGATCAAAAGTCACCGTCGACATTTCAGTCAGCGATTCGAAATACTCAAGATCTCTGATGGTAATGGTTAACTCTGTCCAGTCGTCGTTCGCATCGACAGAAAGGTCAAAGAAGGACTCACCTGCTAAAACATCAATATTTCCAATGTGCATCAAATCAGGAGTCTCAATATCGATTTCTAGGACAATTTCTTCAAGTCCGGCTTTGACAGTATCATAATCAAAATCGATTAATCCATTGTTGGGCGTTCCAATTTCAGTCCGGTGTGCTCGAACATTTGGACTTGGTGCACCAGGTCCTTCGTAGTAATCTTCGAGATTGTCTGGGAGGGTGAGAGCATGTGGCTCCACAATCCGTTCGTCGAGCCAGTCGTCGAGGTTTTGGTCTGCAATCTGTCCAACTATTGTTTTAAAATCCTCATGTCTGATGTGCTCGTCATAATTATTCATTGCTTGGAAAACATCAGTCACATTTGTATCCCCATTACTAAGCTCTCGCAATTTCAAGTCGAGAGCAAAATACAGTGCTGCACCTTTGTTGTATATTATTGAGTTGGACGTTGACCCTTTCAGCGGATCAAATCCATAGTCTCCTGGACGCAAGGAGGAATATCCGAATTTGTACCCAATCCGGTGCTGAAAAAAGCTTACCAATCCTTCACTAACCCATCTATCACCAATGGCTGAATACTGTTCTTGATTGTGAAGATACTCGTGAACTATTGTCGGTATACTCGTATGAGACGCGATATACGATGGCCTACTAACTAACCCACTAACTGCTCTTCCCGCAACATAACCAGCAACTTCACTAACAATGAATCCAACTGACGGCCGAGGATTAGATATCGATATCATCTCTGCAGCGGCTTCAATAGCTTTGAAAAATTCCTCGGCAGGAGGAGCAGCTGGTGCCAGCGCTGTATGTGGGCGAATATAGTCTACTTGCTCTCCTTTGATATTTCGTGATATCTTTTCACAAGACCCTACAAAAACGTCGTTTTGATATGTATCAGGGTTCTCGCCCCCGTCAGGGAACGTCATGTCGCGGGACACGCTTACTGGGAGACGCCCACCCTCTGAATTGAGAGATAATGCAAGTCCAGTCTCTGTGGAGTGAATCCAATCATCACCGCCTCCCCATGCAAGCGGTTCTTCTTTGGTATAGATTACCTGATACTGGTCAACTGAATCATCTATTTTTAGTAGTTCCCCGTCGCGATCAAACCCTTTCTGCGAAATTATTTGAGTGTTTTCTAAAATCACATATGACAACTCTTTGTCTGGGATATTATCAGATAGCTCTAGATGTATCCAAACATGTCCCGCCTCGCCGGGATACATTAGAATAGTGTACTCTTCATGAAGATCTGAATCCTCTTTTGAGATATTCGATTGAGTTTTAGATTCTGTTAGTGGACCATCAGACTGAGGTGTACAACATGTACAACCAACTACTGGATTATCTTTTTCGTTTCTATTTTGCTTGGAAACCTCCGAAACTGGTATTTCACTCAACCCAGACAGAGTTGCACCAGTTCCAATTATAGATGTAAGAACTTTCCGTCGACTAATTTTTGGATTTCTTTTCATCTAAACACCAACCAAGCATAACATTTTGAAATTCATTATTACAATATGTGGGTGTTACATATTTAAGTTTTTGATATGTGGTTTTGTTGGGCACTGTCTAGTTAGTGACCTCCTCAGCTGGCGTCCGATCATCTAGCGATTGATACGGTCGTTGGCGGTTATAATAATGTGCGAACTGCAAACACCATCGACGAACGCTCGACCGACTGCCCACCCACGAATTATGGAAGCGGTCGATCCTCATTTTGAGTGTTTGAAACCACTTTTCAACTAGGTTTCGGTCAGTATAATCACGCCGACCGCTAAGTCCTAATCAAGCAAGTGCAGTCTGATAGCCGAAGCCATCGACGAGAAACACGGCCTCGGAGAGGTCGTATTTCTCGGAGAGTCCATGCAAGAACGCAGCAGCTGGATCGGTGCCGTGTCGTCCAAACAGATCGACACCCAAAANCAACTTGGTGTCGAGGTCTATTGCAGCATACAACCAAGACCACTCACCATTNATCTTGACAGCGGTNTCGTCTACAGCGACCCGNTTCGGCTNCGCCTCAGGCGGGTCGGGAACGCTGTCAGCNACTCGATGTACCCACTGAAAGATCGCCTGATGAGAGCGTTGAACGCCGAATAGCCGGAGAATTGCTTGTGTTTCTCTGAGCGAACAACCGGTCGCATGGAGCCGGACGACGAACGCCCTGACGGGCGTCGCCGTCCGCTCTCGCTCCCAACATTCAAGATTTGCCGAATCCAACGTCTCTCTGAGCAGTTCTGGTGGCAGCATGAACAACTCAAACCACGAACTGCTCGCTTCTCAAACTGGCTTAACTAGACAGTGCGCCCTCGGCGAATCTGTCGCATACTTTGCTTGTGGACTATCTATACCAATCCCTACCGGTAACGTATCCAATCCTTTCAGCGAGTGTTCAGATGGTTAATAAATGTGACACACGCCAACGAGTAATTCGGAAGTATCTAACTCAATGTGTATAATTGACATAACTTCTCTGGGAGTGATGGTCGTGGCGATTATCATGACAAGGGAGTCGGTTGCCCGGACCACGGAGGGGTTGCCAAAGACGTGATTGCTGTCAAGAGGAGAGTGTTAATAATCCTTATGAGCAGTCAAGTCGGCAATGTACCACTGGTCAGCGGTGCCGTCCAGCTAGCGGGGCGAAAAGCGGGTCTTTTCGGTCACATACCTTTCCCTGGGAGGTCCGTTTCTCGACGACGTACGAACCAGTGACCGCGGGAGGATTGCCCACGCCGGTGAGGTGGAAATATCGCTCATGTTGCATTTTCGGCCGGGTCTGGTCGACGAGAAGTCATATTTCACTGGACTATGGGAGTTACCCTACGATTACAGTTCGGCAGAGTTGCTCGAATCAGGTCCACTCGTAACGTACTCGCCATTCCAAGAAAACTCCGAAACCGGAACCCTTGGGGATACGAAACACGCAACCGCCGAAAAGAACGAGCGGTTGTTTGAACCGTACTGCGACGATCTCGGTTCGGTGCTTCTGGACATTAACGATCACCTTGTTGCGAAGGCACAGTAGATAGGCATGACTTCTATTGGGATATATCTGGAGCGGATTGCGATACTGACAACACCGGTCTGATAGGTCCCAGTTCGGAAAAGCACCCTCTCGAAGAAACACGGAGTCGGATCAGTTGGGTACAACCACGACTTCATTAATCGTTAGATCCACCGCGACAGAGCACAGTATATACGCTTTCCCGGTGTAGGCCGCTCGTGCAACTGATAGAGCGGATACGATCGGTCAGTTGGTAGACCATGCTGGAATAGTGCGCTCGACAAATTCACCGTGGCCCGGTGCGGTAACGATTGAACCCTCTGAGGCGACCAGTTCGCCTCGAACGAATGTCTTGTCGACCTGTCCCCTGACAGTTCTCCCCTCGTAAAGGGAAAAATCAGCTTTCGACGCATTGTCGTCTGCGGTGATTGTGGTCGAATCGTCCGGGTCGAAGATGACGAGATCAGCGTCAGTTCCGGGATCGAGTGTTCCCTTGTTTGGAAGGCCAAACAGTCTGGCCGGGTTTCGACACAGTTTACGGACGACAAACGGATAGGAGTAGCCTCGGTTGTTCACTGCCTCGTCATGAAAGACTGGGAGACTCGTCTGGAGACTGTTTGCACCGAACGTGCATTCCCACCAGTTCTCTGTCTGTTTGCTCTCCTTGGTGTACGCACAGTGGTCGGTCGAGACGACATCGAGTGCGCCAGTTTTGAGATATTCGAACATCGCTTCGATGTCATCGGGTTTCCGTATTGGTGGTGCAAGCATCGGCAAGTTCCCGAGCTCCTCGTAAATTGAATCGTCGAGAGTCGTGTAATGTGTACAGGTTTCAGCACGCACAAGGTCAGGGTACTGCTCCCGAAAGTCAGAGAGTACTTCGACGGCTTTGCGAGACGTTGTATGGAACCCGTAGTACTTGCACTCGGCTTCTGTTGCCATCCGAACAGCATCTTCGGCGGCCATCGCCTCTGCGTAGTCGGGTCGAGACGTCGGATACCACGGGGCATCACCTTTGTTTTCAGCTTTCAGACGTTCGGTCATCGTTTCACAGACAGATTCGTCTTCGGTGTGAACGACTATAACCACGTCTTCGTCTGCAGCGCGTTTGAACACGCGATTAAGAAAACCGTTCCCGACACCAACTTCGTATGCAGTGAACAGTTTGAACGACGTAATTCCTGCTTCGACCGCCTCTGGAATCTCATCAAGAACCTCCGGATCTTCCCGTGAGATTGTTCCATGATAACTGTAATCTATGACGGCATTTTCTCCAGCGTCGATACGTTGCTCAATCGCGTCGAGAAGCGTCTTCCCCGTCGAAGATTCATCTTCCATGAGTTGCCAGGCAAAACCAATACACGTCGTAATCCCACCGAGTGCAGCAGCTTTGGTTGCTGTTTCGTGAGTATCCTGTGAGAATCGCTCGTCGACATGAACGTGTGGATCAACGACGCCTGGCATTACCAGATTTCCATCTGCATCGATATATTCATTTGCCTCGGGCATTGCAACTGCATCTCCCGTCGCAACTATTGTCTCTCCATCAACTGCAAGAGCGCCCTCGTACGCGGTATCTGCAGTTATGAGTGTTCCGTTTTCTATTACGAAATCTACCGACATATTACAACCTTCCGGCCCATATGTTTAATAGTTATACATTTGACAATATTTGCATTTGGTTTGTATACCTTACACAGCCTTTTCAACAAATCTGTGTTCATACTCAGTATATTTCCGGTCTCGAAAACAGAACAGGTAGTCGGATAACGTGTTTTGCATTCTGGTGGTAGAGATGGCTCTTAACCTAAGTTCAAATTCCGTTCATCAGCACTGATTGCAGTTGTTCAGACGGCATACCTTCTATTTTAGTGGCAATTAAAGTCGAACTCGCCCGATTCAACGTATTGTCGAATCGATATTTAGTTAGGCCTCACATCTCTGTTGTGTGCCAGTAGCGAGCGTCTTTTGGAGAATTGATCGTTGCTGGTGTATCTTTTAAGCGCCTTCGATCAACTGTTCAAGCAATGGCTGTGGTGAATATCCCAAGAACTCACCGAGTTTCGAGAGGATGAGCTGGTGGGAAGACGATCTCGCCATCAGCTATCTCAGTGACTAACCCGAGCAGATCACGGCTCACGAGCAGTGAAGAGCGCTGTGTACACGAGAATTTCCACAACTGCTGGATCGGATATGTCGAACTCATCCAGTTCGTATTGTGTCTTGAATCCACGAAACAGCAACTCTACCCCCTACCTGCACCGATACTGCGTTGGTAGATCTGACGGTGGAAACTCTTCTCTGGGAGGTTCGCGATGCACAGATGGTAGTCGCCGGCGTCCTCGTTGCATACGCCGACGATGTGGAGTCTCTTCGTATCTACCGAGCGAGTGCCGCCGTACGGTCCCCGTTCGATCTCTGCATCGACTTCTACATCGATAGACGTGCGGTGGAGGTCGTCTACAACGTCATGAATCTGCTTTCCCTCCAAGCGAATGGCGTCGATCTGCCGCGCTCTCCACAATTAATGCGCATACTTTCCATTTCAAACTCTTCCAGACCTGCTCAATTGGATTAAGATCGGGCGAACCGAGTAAAAGAAACACTAATTCGATACCTAACTGCTGTGCTTGTTTGCGCGTGTGTTCGCACACGTACGAAGAGAAACCATCCAAGATGAGAAGAATCCGCTCCAAGAGGTACTCTTGACTCGGCAGATATTCGCCAGCAACGGATCAGCTACGAATTCGGTTTAATTGTGATCAAACTACCACCAGTCGTCGGAATCACACCCAATTGGCTTGGGCTGTCGCTGATTCCGACTGCGTCTATTTCTACCCGACATACTCACGGTAAATCTAGCACATAATCATGACCTGTACAGCTGAACCTCGGAAGCACTGTTATTCTGCCAGTCTGAGTGCGGCGTTCGCTAACACATTCGCTGCACTGTAGCAGTCCTCCCATGACGTGTACTCTTCTTCATTATGACTTATACCGTCCTCACTGACTGCAAAGACCATCGCAGTGTCACAGACTTTCGAGACATGAGCGGCATCGTGGACAGCACCGCTGAATACCTCCATCGAATCGTAGTCAAAACCGTCAGCTACGCTCCTGATAGCCTCCACCGGTCGATCCGGAAACCTGATACTCGATGACCGCGCTCTGTCCTCCCACTCAACATCGACGCCCTCCCTATTTGCTGCGGCCTCCGCCTCCACAATCACCTGCTCGCGAGCCCGGTCAACAATATCATCATCCGGATCACGGAACCCCCACGTGACGGTGGTTATTTCGGGAACAATATTGATTGAGTTAGGGGCGACGTCGATGTGGCCGACGGAACCGACAGTTTGATGACCGAGTCTACCGGGAAGACGACGGACTGCCGTAATCAGATCCGCAGCCGCTACTAAGGAGTCCTGGCGACCCTGCATGGGAGTTGTGCCCGTGTGCTCAGCTTCCCCTTCGAACGTTACAGCCCCCCAGCTCAACCCTACGATACCGGTGACGATGCCGACATCTTTTCCTTTGTCGTCCAGTTGGGGTCCCTGTTCGATATGCAGTTCTACCGCCGAGTCGTACTCAGTGGTCGGCTCCGCTGGTACACTGCCTTTATACCCGATACGCTCAAGTTCTTCCTCAACCGTCATGCCTGCGTCGTCAGTTTTCGCATACTCTGTTTCGAGATCGATCTCACCAGCCCAGACGCCACTTCCCTGCATCACTGGCTGAAAACGAGACCCTTCCTCGTTCGTCCAGTTCACGATCTCGATGGGATGAGTCGTTTCGATACCCTCCTCATTGAGCGATCGAACTAGTTCGAGTGCTGCAATTACACCGAGTGCACCATCGTATATCCCACCATATGGCTGCGAGTCAAGGTGAGAGCCCACTAGTACTGGATCAGCTCCAGGATCTGTGCCGGATCGTCGTCCAAACATGTTGCCCATCTCGTCGATTCGAACCTCAAGCCCCGCTTCCTCCATCGCGTCGAGAAACCAGTCACGAACCTCCTTGTCAGCATCGGATAAGGCTAACCGATTGAGACCACCGTTCTCAGTCCTACCAAACGAAGCCTGCGTTTCCATAGTATCTATAAGTCTCTGTTTATCGAGGTTGAACATTAATATTTGATACATGTTAAAAGATACGTAAACATATTAGGAAAGAACTGTATATTGCCTAATTTATCGTCGGATCTTAACAAAGTACACAAATCAGATACGCATTTATAATATTATAGCCTGTTGCACGACTACGAGATTAACTCAGACCTATCGAACAGCGGTCATTAGCAGTAAGATTAGTCAGTTTTTCTAGATAGGAAGTCGGATCATTGGTATGCCTAACACCAGATCCGACACCAGCGAAAATACGGTTGAATCTCATAAGACTGCTGTTCGTGCGTTCCTCCGAACTCATGGAGAAGTCGCTTCGAAAGAGGCCATCCGCGCTGGCACCAGGGTGCCAGCGTGGTATATAACCCAAATCTCCTCTACAGGTGCGTTTTACACCTCGCTGAACCACAACGGCAAATACATCGCTAGCAAGCATATCGTCGGTCACCGCTCGACTCACGACGGCTTCTGGCGACCGGAGGTGGATGACGGCACTGCCGTCTTCCACCGGAAACGAACTACCAAAGCCACTCTCAAGCATCTCGCGTTCCGCCGTCCATCTGGACTTACACCTCCTGAAGCACGTGATCTCCTCAACAGGCAGTGCTACCGTCCACTCCGAAAGCTAGCCGAAAGTGACGAGATCCACGCGACTGACTGGGACAACACAACCGTATATACCCACAGTTGGCCGTCCCGGCGGGACGACCAACTGTCTCAGCGTCAGACCGATCAACCAACCGATCTCACACCTGAGGACAACGATGCTGGTGGTTACCTTTATCGTGACGAACTCATCGCTACGTTTCTCTCAGTTGCTGTTTCTCAGATTCAGTCTATTCCGCCTGAACGCGCCGCTGCACTTGTTCTACGGCAGTTCGAGGGCGACTCGTTTGACGCCCTCGAACGCCGTCTTCGCCGAAACCATTCATTCCGTGAGGCACTGGATTACGTTGAGCCAGAGGATGTCCCCGACGGGACATCCCTCTGGCGTGCCTTCGACGAACTCTCTCCGAACGAGCTACGTGACTGTCT
>SL_4KL_010_BRINEDRAFT_10000875_pt1 | contig 16134 bp, 18 predicted proteins | sample SodLak_010_BRINE_2_FD_10664 | JGI IMG/M metagenome (IMG submission 10664)
TTGCCGCCGCCAGCACGAGCGGTTCAATCATCTAGTTCACCGACGATCTCGACGGAGAATAATGATTGGGATCGTGAGGATACTGATAGAAGCAGCTAATTTTAGGAAACGATTTCCTGAATGATTTCTGCGTCTATGTTTGCCTGCCCCCGTTCGGCGGCCTCATCGACCGTATAGCTGCAGATCGAAAGTGCTTGTCGTACGTTCCCCTGTGAACTCTGCAAAATCAATTGGAGGCTGTCTTCCTCAAAAGCATCGGACACTGAAACCGGCTCACCGGAGGCAAGATCAAGATACGAATCGACGAGGTCTTTCAGGTGGTCCTCTGTCATCGGCCGAAGGGAGACCTCTCGACCGATTCGTTCGGAGAACGCGTGGTATTCGCTCATGATGTCCTGCCAGACCTCCGGAGCACATCCGAACATCATGCTGAGTCCGGAACTGTTCTGATCCATCAAATGCCGGAGACTGTTGAGCGTCGCCTGTTCGTTCTTCGGGGAGAGTCGCGCCACGCTCTCGAACTCATCGACGAAGACGAACACGCCGGTGTATCCGAGTTCGAGGAGCATGTTCTTCAGCGCGGTGAACGCACGCACACCCATCGTGTCGTCGTCAAGTGCGCTGTGAATCTCCATCTCCTTGCGCTGTTCGTAGCGAATTCCCTCCGCAGTGAGCCACTGCCACGCGTAGAGATTCGTGTCTTCATAGACCATGTGTACGATCGCCCGAGCGAAATCTGCGAACTTCGTGACATCGCTCAGCAGTTGGACAGCTTTCGGAACGAGCTCTGAGAGCAGAATTTCTCCATCGTCGAGCAGCGATTTCATTGAGGGGGCTCCCATTGGATTCGCTTCGGTGTACTCTCGGGCGACATGAGCGAGGAATTCATACGCAAGTTCCTGTACGCGGTCGAAGCCGAGATCATACATGAACTCGTGATAGACATCGAGGAATCCTTCGCCGGGTTGAGCGACGTATCCCACAAGTACGTCTTCGCGGTCACGGACGAGCGAGCGTGCGTATTTGAGGGTATGTGATTTCCCATTCCCGTATTTACCAGTGATCACGAGGTGTTTTGATTTGCCGGTGCTAAGAACCGTAGACACAGTATCGCTTACTGCATTCGCCACGTGATCCTGTCCACAGTAAACATCCGGGTTGTCTGCTGGGACTGGGCTATAGGGGAACGGGTTCTCGTCGAGACCGAGGGATGAGTAATCACGCTGTTCGTCTGTAATCTCGAAATTGTCAGTCGTCATTGCTGTTGAATTGGAGGTCGCGGTCGTACACCGCGAGGTAGTAGTATTGTTTACCGGCCTGTTCGACACCACGCATCACCTGCTCTGAAGACTGATCGGTAGTGACGAGTTCGCCGTCACCATCGGCCAGTTCGATCGTTTTGAGTCCGTATCGTGCTTCCTTAGCGCTGGTGTCGATCGGTGCTCCGGAGAGCTCTATTCGACCGATATTCTGTTGTGCGAGCATCCGCAGGGCTTCATCGAACGCAGCACGGTCACAACTGAGACGCTCACAGGTATGCTCACGAAGTTCAGGGATCGAGAGATACCGTTTCTTCAGATTTACGCCAGCGCTCTCCTCTAGGCTGTCAGCAACGGACAGCAACACGTACGGGAAGTTGGGTGGCACATCGCTTTCTTCGACTGCATAGAATGTACCATCGAACGCATTTCTCTGGGTCGCGCCGAGGCGTTGCGCCCAGGCCCCGATGATGTCTAACGATGTCTCGTTATACTCGTATGGAGTAAACTCGGCTTGGTCTTCGAGTAGTTTCAGTGCCGCATCTGGTTCGATGGTGTTGCTATCTTCGAATAGGCCCAGAAATTCTCCATAGTGGGGACTGTGTGTCTTTAGAACTGAGCTGACTTTCTCCCAATCGCTCTCTTCAACGGCATCGATAAAGCGCTCACCGATGGTCGTTGTCGCGTAGGTTTCCTCGTTAGATGTTTTTTCAGTGAGACTGATACGCGTCGATTCGAGGATAGTCTCTCGTGCACGCCGTTTGCTCACGCCGAGTGCGTCAACGACGTCATCCGTCGATTGCGCGCCGTTCCGACACAAGTGAGTTATCTCAACCAGTCGACCGAGGTTAACTGGTCGAACGGTGGGACGTTCGTCGCTCATGCGAGCCTCCTGACTTGCTGTTTCGCTAGTTTGTAGGCTCGGGCTGTTACTTCGTTGCCACGGAAGCGAAGATCGAGGTATGATTCAACGTCCTCACCCGCTTCTACCATATACCGGAAGCGACGAAGTTCGAGTGTGAGCGCCCATAAGTTGTGCTTCACGAGAGCATCACGATCACCGCGGACATCGTCAAGCGTGCGGTCTTTGCAGACCGGACAAGCACAAGGGAGGTATTCAAGTTCCTCGATATATCGGAGTTCCTCACCACCGAACCCAGGGATCAGGTAGTTCCGGTTACCAGCACTCCGAATAAACGCACTTGAATCAAAACTGTCCACTCCGCAGTAGAGTAGCAATGGTTGGTATACGAGACCACCCAATCCGTAGGCATGGAGGTGTTTGTCAGTTGCTCGCCTTGCAGCTAATATCAGTTTTGTGACTTTCTCATAGTCGGTTCTGATGGGAACAAGACTTCCGAGTGCGTATCCGTCAAACTCACCATTCTTTTCGAGATATCGAATACCATTCCGTATTGTCTCAGGATCGTATCCGTGTACGCTGGCAAAAAGTAAGGCATCGCCGTCATACGAATCGCTTGCAGCGATGGCCCGCTCAATATTTTCTTCTACCCTCCGATCATTCTCTCTCTCCCTATTTTCGCGTGAGAGTGGAACGTCGACTGTCCCAAGAATATCTGCTTGAATTGCCTGCTGTGTTTCGAGTGATTTCTCTGGGGTGGTGTCTAGTTCTTCAGAGCGGAAATCAAATCCACCACTATCGGCGAAAATAATGGTTGATTGGGGTACTCCCATCTCACTCCGCAGGGTCTGGCCATCTTGTATTCGATCCCACTGTGGTTCCCGCTGACGTATCGACCGAGCGTTAACCATAGCAGTCGAAAGGTCAGGGATTTCGCCCGTGTACTCTGGGGTGTTATCGCTCGATCGCTTTCCGATATTCCGGACTGGGAAGAGAACAGGTGTCTCTAATCCCCCGTGTGGTGTTGATAATGTTCGTTGCCTGTATAGCATGTAACGAGCTGCGATAAGCTCAGCTGCGACTTATATCTTTTCCCGAGTAAAATGTCTGAATACAGCATTCAGTCGACGAATGTTGAACTGAATTTGCCTCGACAATACTAATATGTTATTTAAATAGCCTGTGATTTCGAGTTCATACGCACATATTTCACCATCTCTCACGTCGGACACACTTTTCAAACTATAAACTCCATATCATAATTCTATTCAGCAACGATGGTTGCTAAACTCAACACTCGCCCTAGCTAAGCCGGCCGTTCGACGAAGTCCGTAACGGCGTAAAACGGAAGCGTATCAAGCAGTGCGACAAGCAGCTTCACGATGTACTGCCCAGCGACGATTGAGACGAGCGCCCAGCCTCACGTTGGCTCTCCACCAAGGCCGAGTGCCGGGAAAATGGCGAAGCCGAGCGTGATGAACACGATTGTGTCCACGCCTTGACTAACTGCAGTGGACCCGCAGTTCCGGATCCAACGGTGGCGACCGGCAGTACGGGTCTTCAGGTTGGCGAAGAGTCGAACGTCGAGGTGCTGGGCGAGCGCGAGCGCGACAACGGAGGCGAGGATGATCGATGCGGAGCCGCCGAGTGTCGATACGAATGCTTCCTGGCCGCCGTAGAACGGGGCGGAGGGCATCCAAATGACGAGGAAGACGAGTGCATACGGGATAATGAGCGTGATGACGGTTCCGTTGACTACGGTTGCGGCGTACTCTTTCCCGTGGTACTCGACGAGCAGGTCTGAAGCGAGGTACGCCACGCCGAAGGCGACGAAACCGGCGGGGACGGCGACGTCGCCGAGCCCGGGGAGCTCAATCCACGTAAGTTTCGCTGCGAGGACGTTTGCGAGAACAATCGAGCCGGCGGAGACGGCGGTAAAGATCGCGCGACTATCCTCGGCCTACATCAGTTGCCACCCCGTATGTGCGTACAGTTCCCTGTGGTGCGGTTTTGCGGGTCGAAGTGAGTTGATACCGATGCCCAACGAGTTCGCAAATAGACGTTGAATGAGTGTGAATCGGGCTGCTGTTCCATCGATGAAGTAACGAAACTCAATCTTTATATATTCCCCGAATATTCTTCGAGTATGTCCCGAAGTATATCAAGAGATGAATCCGAGTCAGAGGTCCTTCGTGAGGCCGGCCAACGAACCCTCCACATTGGAGAGGACACCCCCATCCGGATCAGCTCGGGCCACCGCATCCTCCACCACGACGGGAAGTGCTCGCGGCCACACGGTCACAACTACGAGGTCACCGTCGAAGTGACCGGCGAGCTCACTGAGGAGGGCTGGGTTGTAGACAAAGGCGATGTCACGGACGTCATCGACGCGTGGGATCACCGGTTCCTTGTCGAGGAGGGCGACCCGCTTGTCGATGCGTTCGAGGCGTCGGGCGATGGCGACGCTCTTGTCGTCCTTGATCATCCACCAACGGCTGAGGTGATGAGCGTGCTCCTCGAACAGCGAATGCTTGAGGTGTTCCCGGACACTGTCTCGGACGTCTCGGTGTCGGTGAGTGAAACCGGCGAGCTCTGTGCGAGTTACTGATGCCGGTCGCAAGTGATGTGGAGGAACCCACGACGGATGCTGACGCGGCTGGTGAGGGGCTCCCGATCAACGAGGTGTTCTACTCGTTGCAGGGTGAGGGAACGCTCGCAGGCGTTCCCTCTGTCTTCGTGCGGACCTCTGGGTGTAACCTGCGGTGTTGGTTCTGTGATTCGTACCATACGTCGTGGGAGCCGACTGGGGCGTGGCGCGACGTCGACACGATCGTGGAGGAAGTCCAATCACACGAGCAGGCGAACCACGTCGTTCTCACAGGCGGTGAGCCGCTCATCCACGAGGAATCCGTCGAACTCTTGGAGCGCCTCGACGCGGAAGGCTACCACACAACGGTGGAGACGAACGGGACAATCTACCGGGACGCACCGATTGAGTTAGCGAGTATCAGCCCGAAACTGGCGAGCAGCACGCCGACGCCGGACCGGGACCCGAAAGGTGAGGGCGAGTGGAAAGAGAAACACGAGGAGAACCGGATCGATATGGACTCGCTCTCTAAGCTAGTCGATGCGTACGAGACGCAACTCAAGTTCGTTGTGACCAACGAGTCGGACCTCCCGGAGATTACGGCGCTCGTCGATCGTGTGCGGACGGCGACGTCAACGACCGTGGCGGACGATGACGTGTTGTTGATGCCAGAAGGCATGACGCGAGAGCAACTCGACGGGACGCGAAGCCAGGTGGCGGAGTTAGCGATGGAGTACGGGTACCGGTACACGCCCCGACTCCACGTGGACCTATGGAACGACGCGCCGGGGACATGAGCGTTGACCTACCTGGTCCGGCCGATAGAGTGCGATGTAGGCGTAGTGAACAGGAAGACAATCGATACGACACAACGGAGATTACATGAGCAGCAAAAGCGCGGTGATTCTGGTGTCTGGCGGGATGGACAGTGCGACAGCAGTGTACGAGGCGATAGAACAGGCGTACGAACCGTACTTCCTGCACACGTCGTACGGGCAACGCACCGAAGACAAGGAGTTCGAGTGCGCGAAAGCGCTCGCTGACGAGGTTGACGCAGCGGACTTCCTCCACATCGAAACTGGGCACCTCGCACAGATTGGGGCGTCGAGTCTGACGGACGAGGAGATGGATGTCGCTGACGCAGACTTGGACAGCGACGAGATCCCGACGTCGTACGTCCCCTTCCGCAACGCAAACTTGCTGTCGATGGCGACGTCGTATGCGGAGGCAACTGACTCGGAGGCTCTGTTCATCGGCGCGCACTCGGAAGACTTTTCTGGGTATCCGGACTGCAGACCGGCCTTTTTCGACGCGTTTCAGCAGGTGATCGATGTCGGGACGAAGCCGAAGACGGAAATCGAGCTGAAAGCGCCGTTCGTCGAATGGTCGAAAACGGAGATTGCCGAGCGGGGTTTGAAACTCGGTGTGCCGTATGAGATGACATGGTCGTGCTACCGCGACGAAGAGCCAGCGTGCGGGACGTGTGATGCGTGTGCGTTCCGACTCGAAGCGTTCCGGAATGCTGGGTCGAGTGATCCTATCGCGTACGCTGAGCGGCCGGAGTTTTCGTAACATCCTCCCCTCTGCTGAATGGGTTAGAATTCGTCCTGTAATTTATCCATCTTACATTGGACACAGAGGTCATCGAAAAAGCAGGAGATGTTATCGTACGGGCAGTCGCGGTCCTCGATGTTGACTGATAGGCGACGCTTCTCGTTTTTCCAAATCGACTCCCAGACGTCGATGTCCATATCAGCTGAGCTGAAGACCACTTCTTGCTCTCGATCGATGATTTTCGCGGTGGTGACCTCGTGTTGATGTTCTTTGACGAGTGTTATCGCTTTCGTGTAGGATGAACACGGGATAACTCGTGTATCAGCATAGTCATCAAGGAGTTTCACTCTGATTCGGCCGTCATACTCCTCGGTTGGCTCTATGTGGTTTGTCATGACACGAGAGTTCTCAAACCCTACGCAAAAGGATTCGTGTCTGGGCTCGTTACCGTACAGGAGAATACAGGAGGCGGAGGGGCGAGAGGGAACGCTCTAGCTCTTTAATAGTGCCAACCAATTTGAATAGACCCTAGGAACGTAGCGTACCCATGGCTGATGATCTCCCGGGACTTGAGCGTGAGGAGTTAGAGAGATTTGTACAGCAGTATATGGAACTTGACCGGCGAACACAACGTCCGCAAGGCATCTATTCGATACTGTCTGCGTCAAGAGAGAAGAAATACCAAGATACGTTACAATACTTTTTGGATCCGCGGAAACCGCACGGGTTCAGATACACGCTACTCAGCCAGTTCTTCGAGTGTATTGATTTCTATGAGTTCAATTTACCTGGCCAGCACATCGAGATTGAAGATGAAGTGTGGATTGCGGGCGACGAGAGAGAAGGGCGGATTGACTTGATTATCGCTGGTGGGAGTGCGCTGGGTGACCATCCACGCTGGGCGGTGTTTCTTGAGCTGAAGGTCGGTGCAGAAGAGGGGACAGAACAGACGCACAAGTATTCTGAGGCGGATACGTGGGATTTCAGCTGGTTTGACGCAGACACCCTAAACGTTGAGGAACTAGACTCGACAAAATACGTGTACCTGAAACGCGAGGCTGCTGCTAGTCCAACAGAGCCTATGTTTGAGGCTATTTCATGGGCCGATCTCGCGGAGAGTTTTGAGGCCGGGACACAAGCGTCGCTCTTTGAGTATCCGAACCGGAGTGTTATTCAGTTCACAGATTTTATTCAGTCGCTGAAAGAGACTGAGGGTATGGACTCATCTATTGACGAGGAGGAACTCAATGAACGGCTCAACGTGTATTTCGAGCACAGCGACCTGATTCAGCAAGTAGAGCAGGCGAACAGCCAGTTCGAAAGCGATTTCGACGATGTGAGCACCTATTTACAGGATAACTGGGTCGATAAGCTCGTCAGTAAATACAACGTCGAGGGATCTGGGTGGACCACCTCAGTCTCAAGCAACGCAGAGTATCAGAAGCTCTTCCCGGCGTATTGGGACCAAGATCCGCTGAACAGAACCAGTACGATTCAGTTATTCTACCGTCATTCACCGACGACTGAGTTGCTCCGGAACCAAACGCTTCGATTCAGGCTTCGATTGCCACCAGCCCGAAACGTCCATACTGAAACACAGAACAGCGGACGCTCATTTAACGCGTTGTTTGCTGAGAAGTGCACCTCAAAGTACAACGATCGAATCCACGACGCACTAACGAAGGTCGGTGTTGACGATATACGGCTAGGGAGTGCATCAGCGCTTGTCGTCAAAGATTACCCGATTGATCCGAACAATTTGGTTGGCTCATACTTCGACCAGCTTGACACTGCAGTCTCCGATTTCTGTGGTCCCCACAGTGACCTTCCGATAGTGATGAACGATGTGTTTGAAGAGGTGTATCGAGATGTGTTCGATGAAGACCCTATCGGTGAGTTTCTCGGTTGTCTGTCTAAGAGAGAATAGGTAGTCGTCGGTCTACTTATTGCGAGGCATAATTCTCTCCACTGGGTAGTTCATTCACCACTGGCGGCATTATTCAGAGTCTCTACAAGAGATACATCTGACCAATTACGGTCGATCTAGGTTCACGATCTACGCTGTTCGCACGTCAAGTAGATAGAGTGGTACCCAGACCATCACTGCTGTCGAGCCGAGGATACTCATTAGTCCTGCCCAGAAGAACCAGAATATAAAATTCTGACCGAGTGGTTGAATGGAGGTGAACAACGGAATGAGGCTGATGAATGCACATAGAATTCCGAGGGTCCAAGTTACGAACGCAAGGGCACCCGTTCCGTAGGAGAATCCGAGTGTTCCTACCCATTCTCGTCCTGCCTCAACAGTGGAACGGAGCCGCCGATTGGGGCGTCGACGACCGTCACCGGCCCATTGATAGAATGACCGTGTTTGATGCTCGATGGTGTCGTGTTCAGTTGCTAGCGCTGAGAGCTGATTAGCGACTGTGTCTGTAGTGTTTGCGGGACAGTCATCCTGAATCTTATCAAATACCGTCTGAGGTTCGTGCTCTACTTTGGGATTATCGTACAAATATTTGATAACTTCTCGTTTTGTCCCTTGATTTGGACCATCGTAGGCGTCTAGAAGCTCTTGTTTTGATCTCATCAAGAATCACCAGACTGCGAGGGGTCGTGATGGCAATCACAGGCACAATTTCGGGCCGTGATTAGTATCACAACGTGTTTTTCGTATGAACTATCTTCTATTTATATGTTTCTGTGGGCTGTGAACTGAATTGCCGATGTGTAGATCCAATCCCAAGCACTGTGAAAATTGTACAGATCCGGAACCACACGATCCACCAGCTGACCGAGGCATGGTCGAGCCTCGAATAATTCTTCGAGGAATAGTTGTCCTCATCGTAATTGGACCCTTGACTGCCGCAGCTATTGATATTCAGACAGCGCTGGCATCAACACCCACGATCACTCCGGTAGTAGCGACAGTCCTTGCGCTACTAATTGTATTCGCGCTTCTCGCAGCAGCTGTGGAGGGTGAATAATGCGGTCCATCACTTCACCGATCGGTAAGCAGCATGTCTTAGATGTGCTCCTCGTCGCAGGTATCGTAGCAGTACTCACCACGGTCCACGTACTTGTACCACCGTCTCTCCAAGATCAACTGGCGCTTCGACCGGCTGACCCGCAATGGTACACGCTACTGACAGCTGCGTACACCCATGTCAGCTTCGACCACCTCCAAGGAAATCTTATGGGATACCTATTGGCAGTGAGTTACGTGTACTGGCTGTGTCTATATCTTGAGCGTCGCCAGTGGTTTTGGCAGACAACACTTGGGCTCCTAGTAATCACGCCGTTCGTTGTTAATAGCGCCAACGTGCTACTCTACGGTACACATCTCCCGGAGATCGACGGTGTTGCCCGTGGGTTTTCCGGCGTGGTCGCCGCGTTCGTTGGATTCTTACTCGTCAGCTTTACTGCCGCTATTCGGGAAGCACATACGACGCATCTTGCGCAGGTTGTCGGTGTCGGACTCACCCTCCTACTGCTGTTGCTTATTGATACTGTGTACGCGAGGACAGTCCGTCCAATCGTTGCTGGCTTGGTGATCTTTGGAATTTGTATCCAAGCCGCTCCCGTTCTGTATCATCGTGACTGGGAGACATTGGTTCAGACTCGTTCACGCGAGCAACTCCTGTTTCAAATCGCTGGGAGCGGTCTCATTGTGGTGGTGCTGGCTATCTTGACGCTTCAGATGTTTCCTGCGGAGGTCGTGGTCGATAATTCATTCGTGAATATTTTTGCTCACGGAATCGGATTCACAGTCGGAATTGCTGTTTCAGCCGTGCTTTTGTCGTATAATGGTAGCCAATACAATTTGTAGGCCGCGATATGTACTACTTTGCTCTGTTGAATCCGATGACCGCACGGGGATAACAACGTCACGTACACCAAAACCTGTGAACCGAAACGCTTCGACGTGTCCGTCCAATCGATCGAACCAGTGTACCTCCCACAAGTCCGGCACACGACCAAGCTCGAAGAATACTCGTACCCGTACGAATACTTCGCGGCCGGCCCCTCACGCGTCACCAGTGAAGACGGTATCCACCAGTGCGTTCACTGTGACACCTCCGGAACGGACACCACCTACACGTTCTGTGCGAACTGCGGGAGCATTAGCTGCGACTCGCACGGCAAAACTGAGCGGTTGGAAGGAACACCAGTCTGTACCGGCTGTGCCGTAACCGAGCGGTTCGCGCTCAAAACGAAGTACTTCTACGACGAGACGAATCGAGACGAATTCCGAACGAAGTATGATGCGATGCCGTTCTACAAGAAAGCCATGGAGAACACGATACCCGCCGTCGGCGCAGTCCTGCTTGTCACGATTGTGCTTCTCGGACTACTTGCGAGCGTCGGTGGGCTCTAATCCGCGTTTAACTGTGCGACACGCTGAAGATATTCCTCTGCGAATACCATTGTATGCCGAAGGTCAGCGTTGAGATCCCTCAAGAATTGCTCGATGACCTCGACGAGCACGTCGGTGACGATGTGAAGTTCGTCAATCGAAGCGACGCGATCCGTACATCGATCCGCAAAACGCTCGATATGCTTGATGAAATCGATGAACGACACGGACGAGTGGATCCGGAGGCAACCGAGTAAACGGGAGTCCTGAACTCGTCGCACAGGTGCTTGAGGTGATAGGTGATTTCCTCACACTTGTGACTGAGAATTGTGTTGACCGACGTACTCTTTCTAATGCCAAGTGTCGCTACCTACCAGAACGTGGGATGCGGCGTCGCAACTTTCCAATTCTTTATTATGATTCTCGATTATTCTCCGTGTGAAGTATTATCCTAGCCGACACGAGTCAAAGCGAGAAACGCATTGTAGTAGTGCCATATCTGTACGGTATCTATTCCACTCACAGGATAACCGAGGGTACGTCGATGAGTGAGCAAACACGGAAGATTCGGGAGACCGGATTCACAAATTGTGACACAGCTGTCAGAGTCGGTGGGGTACACGTGCTTGGCGGGTTACACGGCCATCCACTGACGATTGCTCGTTTGACTGGGTCGATAACGCGGTATGATCCTGATGTGGTTGCGGTCGAGGCGTGTGGTGACGCAATCTCGCAGTATCATCCGGATGTACAGGATGCTCGCTGGCCCCCGCGGGATGAGCTTGAGGCTGCTGCGTATGCGACGGATAGACGCTATGATCTGCTTCTCGCTGGGATCGATACACAAGAATATGAGCATTCTGCCGATTTTGAACGACTTGACAGAGAGATATTCACTGACCTTGGAGTCATCGACTCCCGGGACGAATTGACGAGGGCGACGTATTTCGAGTTGGACTTGTCGACAATTCGGGAGTGGCGAGCGGCAACACAAGCACGGGTTCCTGACGCGTTCACTGCTGTGCTAGCTGATCGAGACGCTGTGATGGCGGGTCATTTACACGCACTCATTAGCGGTGAGGATATCGACACTATTGTTGCTGCGGTTGGTGTTCAGCATCTGACTGGTGTTGTTGATTTGTTAAGCACCCCTTCTGATATTCCCGACGATCTCATCGAAGTACCACCACTCGCTCATTACCGGTTATTTCCGCGCGATTCTCCGTGGTCTAGTGCGGACTAGACGCGTTCGGTTCTCATCATCAGCCGGATTTTCCACTTCTTTGTGGCTACATAGACGAACGAGCATTCAACAGCACAACTTTCCCACAGGGCAGGCTTTTAAATTTGATCAGATATTTAGTTTCAGCATGTCAGACAATACTCGAAGCGAAACGGACGGAGATTATCAAGATATACAGCCGCAACTGAATGATTTTGTAGAGCGGAAGTGCTCTGTCTGTGGTCGCAAGTACGGTGAAAACGAGGCTCCCTGCCACCGATCACACGTCGTCTCGTTTGAGCGGCGGCTCACTACGCAGAATTGGTTGCTCGCTAGAAACCCACAGGAGATGTCACCTAGTGATGAGTTGGTTGTTGGTGCTGATGGCGTCTCATTTGAGCCGCTGTATTCCGCTCTCAAACCGTTGATTCAGTCTGAATCGGGACGCTTTGACGAATATCACTCTCACATGCCTTATGAGAGTCAACATCAAGAATGGTTGGCAGAAGTGTTCCGCAAGGACCTCTTGATCGGCGATAGATTGGTCCTTGGCGTGCGTGCGGGGATTGAAAGCAGCGAAGATCGCATCAAGAAGGAAGGGAAGAAAGTCACCCCAGCGAGGGTGTTTGCCCACTTGGTGTTTCTCGATCAGTACGGACTCCTCCCCGGGTTTAGTAGACTTCGTCGCGGGAACGCGAACAGTCTCCGTGAGATCTGTGCAGATCACTACGACGTCGAACCAGATTCGTTAGCCTCCGAGTGGGTAACGAAACGGCGTGTTGATCGCTCTAAGGTGTATAGTACGACATCAGAATTCAAAAAAGAGTGGAACGTCGAATTGATTGAGGAGTATCCGGCAAGCAAGTCTCATCCGCACTCTGAGTACAAGCCATTCGACGGGACCGCAATACTAGCTGATCATCGGGATCACAATCTCGTCGCCCGGCGGGTCAAGAGACAATTACACCGCTTACCGGATGTTGACTGGGTTATCTCGCCGCACATCATCTCCTCGCACTCAGACGACGGTTCTTCATCAGCGGTCTCGTCGAACCGTCCTGTACTCGGATTCGATGTCGGAGGGTTCGAATACACAGGTGATGGTCAACGCCTTCGATACCTGGGAATCGTTACAGGCTGGGACGAGTCGCTATTCGAGACGTATCTACAGGCTTTACACATCGGTGAAACTGCGGCTACGGGAATTCTCGTACTGCCGAACCGAGAATCAATATACGATTTTCTTCATTTCCTGAAGGATAATGAACTGACGGAGCGGCCTTGGATATTCCCTGACTCGAGAGACGGGTACCGTTCGATACCGAATGTGCAGGCATTACATGATCAGCTTATTCGACAGATTCCACTTCTCGATGAGATGGCGCTTGTCCCTCGACGGAAGTTCCTCGATGAAGGAGTCGATAGCTTAGCTGACCTGGTTTCAGTTCCGACCTATGCTTGAAATACCTAATCGGGAAATCGATGTGGCACGCGCAACTCTCCTCCCGTTAGACTGTTTGCGGAAGCAGTTACGGCAACTTCTCGGTCTTTTCAATAATCCCGGGGGGGAGTTTGGAGAGCGCCTCGACAAGTATGGCGTGGAGGCGTTGAAACCAACCGGTGGAATTGAAACACCCCCATATGTCGAGGAGTTCCATGAAATCGCTACGTTCGCCGCGGTAACCGCTCTTCGCGTCGAACTCGCGGATCCACTCCGCGGAACGGACGGTTACGAGCAGTATCCCGAGCATAGCTCCGAACGGCGAATGATGACACAGCCGTTATGGACGCATCCTGGGCTTTCACAACTGGGAGAAAATATTCGAGATCAATACGTATACGACGTGCTTTATGCGTTTCAAAACTCGATTCCGGACTCGTTACAGTGCGAGATCGTGGCTGTACTTCTGGTACCCGACCCGCCACGAGGGTCATCGTCCCCAACTGTTCCGACTCGAACGTACCATTCGGAAACAGAGTCAATGGAATCGTTACAATCCCGATACATAGACCGCGTTAGCAAGCGTGATGAGGGGTTCACAATCCCGGAAAGCCAAGTGAGTCCGCGAACCTTTGTCGGCCCGGTAGATAATCGACTGTTCCTGCCGTCTCTCGATGTTACTGACCTCCCTCCACTGGTCAGACGTCGTGACTCTCTTATTATTCCCGATGAGGTGGTGTTAATGCGTCTTGCTAACTATGCGTATCACGCGTGGTACCGACTAGCGAATCTTGCGTATACAGTCTTTCCCGAGGACGCTATCCGGCGATACGCCGAGATAACACCGGAGGTCCGGAAATTGATCCGGAACGTGCTGAAAAGGACTGAAGCTGACGCTTTTGGCACGTATTACGGCGCAACGTCCGACAACCCACTCGTTGATTCGAATTCAAGTGATCCGTTCGCGCGACCGGATAAACGCCTTGTCACAGCTGCCGACGCGATTCGTGCGAGTTCGACGCTTGAATTCAACGATCCGATCTCTCTCACTACCCTGTTTGATGCGGTTTGTCAATATTTCCCACCACCTAATCGGCCCAGTAACGACGTGGGAACCAAACGAACACTCGAAAGCGCACTTAAGGGGGCAATTGACAGTCGGTTCACGAGCTCCGAGTCTGGCGACGCATATGTGGTACCCGCACCGCAACCCACTCCATTTTACCCACGAACAAGGACGTTGCCCTGGGAACAATATCGACACGAACTCGCAATGTTGAGGCAAGATAACGTTCAGCTTCCCTCAGCAGACAGAATTCAGGTAGGTCTCCCAGATGGTGGTCCCTGTCAATCAGCGGAATATGCTAGCGCGATCCAAGATTCACATCGAGCTGCTGCGTCCAAAATGAACTTCGAGTTCCGCCGGGTAGAGGCCGTTCAACCTCTCATCAATCCATCCGAGATAGATGGCATGTCACCAGCTGAAGTGATATTTCTCACACGGATCGGTTTAGCGATGGAGCGACAAATCAACTCGTACTCGCTAACACAGAGTATGGCGTCGTTCCGAGATCTATCGAACGGATCGAAACTCGATATTGATGCAGAGAGACTCAAAGACCTCGGCTTGCTCTCACAGCTGAATACTTCTCGAACGTACTATTCGGTGCCGTGGGAAGTCCGCAAACAACTGGGGATTCCAAACGTCAGCCACGATGGCTGGGGTGAACGATCACCATCAGAAAATACACTACATAGGACCGGAATTGATCTCGTTGCGCTCCTCGTCGCTTCCCGTCCGGATGTTGACCGTGTTGTTCGGTACTGTGACGTGTGGCGACTGCAGCCGACTGACTGTTGGAACGATGTATCACATCTATCGAAGAAACGGCTTGATGTCGTCGGGTTTTCTCAGGGCGAGCCGGCCGTTGTTGCTGAAGTCGAAACAAAGTCTGGTGGCACAGACGGGACGAAAAGAACGGTTGAGAAACTCACCGCGTTTCCTGGGCACGTTGACCGGTACTTTGTTACCCCGAGTGGAAAGCATCTCCCGGCAATTGTATCACGACTTTCTGCGACAGAACACTTCGATATCAATGCCAGTAGGCGGGAGAAAGACGGGTACCGACCATCAGAGGTACAAGCCCAACTCGCTGAAACCGATAATCTTGGTGAGTGGTTTGATGAGCTTCTCACGTACCGCAACGTGCGCAGACGACTTCCGGATCAGCCCACCAAAAGCGAGTATATCGGATCTATCGTGGGTACGATTTGACCGGAATCCTCAAATCTCAAACCATTTTGGACGGGTTTACGGCCAGTATCAAACCAACATAAAAGCAATCTTAGCTGATTTACTGCTCTTTCAGGCGCTTTTGAGTTTTATTGGACAATAGGGCATTTTAGACTCTCTAATTAGCGCTTAGCACATTTTCTCGAATTGAGGCTGAATGTGCCGTGATTGATAGCTGAGACGCACCCCGAAACCGCACGAGACACAATTAAATCTGCTAAGAATATTTTTCTGCCCTACTCAGGACACAAACTCTGCGGATATGGTCCGGTATAATGTCCGGGGGTTAGGTAGTCTTGTGGCTGATCTCGGGGGCAGTATTTGATGGTGTGGGGGTTAGCGCAGAGTTGTTTGATTTGTAGCATGTGTTGTGAAGCGCTAGAGTTCAATGGCGATGAGGGCCCCGAATCCGAAAAAAGCGGTACGCGTTGAAAGATTTAGGGTGCTCAGGTTTGGAGTGATTCGCTGTTTGCGTTGTTGTTCTCCTTCTTCATAGAGCCGCTCTTCGCTATTGACACAGTCCATGGAAGAATGCAAATACTGTCATGAGTGCCAGGTGGTC
>SL_4KL_010_BRINEDRAFT_10000876_pt1 | contig 16128 bp, 16 predicted proteins | sample SodLak_010_BRINE_2_FD_10664 | JGI IMG/M metagenome (IMG submission 10664)
GTCGAAGTATGCTGACTGGTCGTCCCAGTCGCTCACGACTGGATAGCGGAGCTTTGGATGTGCGTAGTGTGGCCCTTCCTTGGCGATGGTGTCCTGAAAGAACGGGTGAGTGCGCGCCGAGTGGCTGATGACCAGATCGAAGACGACTTTGATGTCGTGGTTGTGACACGCCTCGATAAACTCCTGATAGGCCTCAATCGGATCTTCACCGTCGGGAACGAGATCCGGCGCGATGGTAAAGTAATCCAGTGTGCCGTAGCCGTGTGGACCACCACCAGAGAGGGTTGGACCGAGCGCTCGCCTGTAGCTGTCCGGCAGTAGTTCCGGGTTGTACTGGCGAGCGGTCGCCTCGTCGGGAACGACGGGAGTGAGCCATACCATGTCGATGCCGAGCTCGTCGAGATACTCGACGCCGTCAATCAGATCAGCCATCGTGGTTTCGCCGCGCTCGCCGGCCCACGAGCGCGTAAAGATCTGGTACATGACGCCGTCTTTCGCCCACTCGGGTGGCCGGTTTGGGAACGAAACGGTGCCATCGGGTGCGAGTTCGAGCGTATCCATCATGCTCCGGTTCTCGCCGTCCCAGGCCGCCGCGTGGAGCCGGACCGGTTCGCCGTCAACTGCCTCGATAGGGATGCGGGCGTCGAGCCCATCCCGTTCGATAGCCGCTGTCTCGAGTGTGTCTCTGTCGTCTGCGAGATAGACTGTTTCCAGTACTTTGGAATTCGAGCTGTTTGCTGGTTCGGAAGTCGAACTGCTTGCTGGTTCGGACGTCGAAGCGCTGGCCGGTGGTTCCCTCACGTCGGCTTCGATGACGAAATCGCTTTTCTCCTCGTCGAATCTGGCATCCAGCGTGAGTCTCGGTCGTGGGCCATCGCCCGCCGGAAAGGCATGCAATGTCCACTCGTGGGTTCCGTCGGGGGCATCAAGTTCAAAGACGTACCGTCCCAGGACATCTGCCTCGAAGGCGGCGACGTGTTCAGCGCCAGCATTCCATCGGGAGGGTGTGTTCGGTACCGAGTGATCGAAGGTGAGTTCGGCATCGCTGCCGTCGGGTCGCTCGATAATCGACCACTCGAAGTCATCTGGATCGTAGTTTTCGGGGGTTGCTGTCGGTTCGGGGATGCTGGGGGCGAGATTATCTCGGACGCCAAAGACGCCGTATGCGCCGACGTACGCTGGGTCAAGAAGCGGTTCGCCAACCTGAACGAATTTTGGCGGGCCCGGATGGTGGGAGTCGGCGTGGGCTGCAGTTGGGTCGTCGTTGTCGGCACCGTCCATTGGATTCTACCGATGGAATGAACTCGGGAGATAAGAGTGCAGCGACCGCTTCCAGATAATCTCCGAGTCCGGGTCAGAGTTGCTCACATTCTGGTTCGTCGTCAGCAAGTCGCCGGTTCAAAAGGTACCCAATGGCACCGATTCCAGCCACGGCACCAGCGACGCCTAACCCATACCAATCGTCGTCAGCACTGTCAGCTTGCCACCGAAGCTGTGGGTAATCATCTGGATAACTCTGGGCGACCCACGTCTCTTCGAAATCTAGCTCTGTCATGTTTACTTCGGCCGAGGCTCCCTGCAGCTCGTCAGTTGTATATCCGGTGACATCCCCGTCAGCATCTCCGATGCCACTCTCTTGTCCTGTCGCCTCGGTATCCCAGTACCCGGCTGTGACTGTCCCGTCACCGTGTATCCGATCTATAAGCGATCCGACGAGGCCCCCGACATTTTCGTCGCCAGCGACAGCACCAGCAGCCCACGAACTCACTACTTCTCCGATATGTTTCCCAACGAGGCCGCCAACATTCTCCTCACCAGTAACATCAGTAACAGCACCCGAATTCTCTATATCTCCTCCGTGCCACCCAACGAGGCCACCGACATCCTTCTCGCCTGTGAGATTGCTCGCACGGACAGACGACGCCGTCACAGTGGCCCTACCTGTTACTGAACCGATAATTCTTCCGACATTCCCCTCGCCAGAAACAGTGACATCACGGACAGATGAGTTCGCTATCTTGAAGCTGTTGTCTTCAACAAGGGCACCAACTCCAAGATTTTTTGCAGAAATGTCAGCGTTGCAGACCGCTGACGCTGCTACTTCTCGCCGGTTTTGCCCGACGAGAGCGCCGACATGGCTTCTACCAGTAACCTCAGCTCCTGTCACCATCACATTCTCTATCGTTCCTCTATTATTTGCAAAAATGCCCACCCCCCTCGTGTCGGGTCGATGTATTTCTAGATCGGCAATCTCGTGCCCCTGGCCGTCAAACGTGCCAGTGAAATTATTAGTACGCCCAGAGTCGCTGTAAACGATCGGCATCCATCCTTCCTCGGGATCACCCACATGTTCGTCGTAGCCTGCTGTCTGCGCATCAAGATCGCTCACTAATATATAATCCTCGTCGCGATTGTCGCGAACCGCATCAAGATCGTGCCAATCTTCGATTTCGATTGGCTGGTCTGTGGCTGCGCTCCCCCTGACAACAACAGTAACCGGAACTGCACTGGCTGCACTAACCGTCAAGAATCGCCGCCGATTCAAGCCGTGCAGACCCTTCGTTGGCGAAGAATCGGTTGTCACATCGCTAACTGTCTGCAGAGTCATAATGAAATTTCCGGAGCGAAATCAGCTGGTCAGTTGCAATGCGAGTTGTCTGTCCACCACACAGCTTATTACATACTATAACAAAATATTACACATGCCGATCAATATTGACCGATTCGAGGGTGAGCCAGAAGATGTGCTCGATATCACGAAGGGGACACAGCAACACACGGTTCTCACTTTTTTAGCAGCCAACGACGAGCAGGCGTTTACACAGACCGAGATTCACGAAGCCACGGATATTCCCCGGGGGAGTGTCGGTGTCGTTCTATCGCGGTTGGAGGATCGGGAACTGGTTCGCCATCGAGGGCGGTACTGGGCGATTGCAGAGGACGATCGTTTAGCCTCGTACGCAGCGCAGCAGGCTGCAAGCTCTTCATCAACGACAGACGACTACTACGGTGATTCCGACGAATGACTGACCAGCCGTATCCCCGTGGAACTGTTGTGAAAGGCCAAGATTTGCTGGGTCCGCACGAACATCGTCCGTACGTCTGCTTGAGTTCAGAAGACCCTCCGTTTCGTGACGAAGAAGCCGTCTATGCAGTTGTCACGACGACACGTCGATCCGCAGCAGTCCCACTCGCTGAGAATGACTTCACGGGTGGTGAGCTTCCTCGTGAGAGTTACGTTAATCCCTGGGTACTTGTCACGATCAAACACAGTGATATTCAGGATATTGAGGGGCATCTGAAAGAGAATACGGTCGATAAGATTGCACGAGAAGCAGCGACCCATCTCGGTGTAGTGGAATAAGCACTCTACTGTCTTGATCACTGGCACTCACAAACTATCAGATCCTACCATCGACTCGATCCGGTCGAGCGCCCGGTAGCAGACCGGTGCATACCCAAACCCCAGCAACGGAATTTCGAACACGATTTCTGTCTGTCCATCAGGTGTCGGCTCGACACGGTGACCTGTCGCCGGGAGTCCCGAAATCTCCCAGTGCCACGAACCCGGCTCGGCCCCTGTCTGCTCGGTAAAGGAGACGATCTCGAAGGGGAGCCACAGCCCACCGGGAACCTGTACCTTCCCGGTCGACCCCTCTTCAATTCGACTATCTGCGGTGTCGACAGCCTGGACAGTCGGTCCCCACTCCGGCCAGCGCTCCGTGTCAACGAGCAGCTCCCAGACAGTGTGTACTGGCGCTTGGATAGTACGGCTTACTTCCAGTGTCGATCCATCTCCCGTCCGAGCAATCTGGACAGCAGCCATATCCGACGTTACGTTACAGACGCTTGTGATATTTATCGTTGCATTTCAGATAATTGTGAGAAATTGCAGATAATTGTGAGATTGGGCTAACGTGCGCGCACACGCGCGTGAGGCTCAAGAGGCCACAGCCCTAATCTATCGTATGAACCAACCAGCTGCTGGTGGCGACCCAGCCTATGATCAGGTAGATGTCTCAGTGCTCGTGATCGGTGCGGGTGCAGCCGGCGCGAGAGCCGCGATCGAGCTCACGGAGCAGGGAGTCGACGACGTGCTCGTACTCGGCAAGCGCGGCCACGGCGATGCCCACACGACGTGGGCCCGAGGTGGCGTCAACGGCGCACTCGGCACTCACGACGACGAGGACAGCTGGGAGATCCACGCAGCGGATACACTCAACGAGGGACACTTCCTCAACGATCCCGACAAAGTGGAGACTGTCGCCAAACAGATGCCAGAACGGCTTCGCGAACTCGACGACTGGGGAATGGAGTTTTCCCAAACCGAGGACGGCGAGATCGACCAGCGGTATTTCGGTGCTCAATCATTCCGCCGGACTGCCTTCGCTGGCGACCACACCGGCGAGTCGATGCTGAACACGCTCGTCGACCGGGCACAGGAGCTATCGATTCCCTACCGCGAGAATGTGATGATCACGAAACTGCTCTCTAACGGCGAGGAGATCCACGGCGCTGTCGGCTACGATATGGACTCCGGTGAGTTTGTGCTGTTCAACGCGGGCACGGTCGTGCTCGCCGCCGGTGGCCACTCGTCAATCTACAACCGCCACAGCTCCCGCGACGACGAGAACAACGGGGATGGCGTGGCGCTGGCCTACGACGCCGGCGCATCACTGATGGATATGGAGTTTATCCAGTTCCACCCCACAGGGATGGCAGTCGACGAGAGCGCCCCTGACTGGGCGTTCTGGAGCGGCAGACTGGTCACCGAGGCCGTCCGCGGTGAGGGTGGCCGACTCTACAACAGTGAGGGCGAACGGTTCATGGAGCGATACTCGCCGGACCAGATGGAACTCGACGCGCGTGACGTGGTTGCCCGCGCGATCGCACGGGAGATTTCCGAGGGTCGCGGCACCGAGAACGGCGGTGTGTATCTCGATATCTCCCACCGCGACAGCGAGTTCATCAAGGAGCGCCTGCCGCGGATGTATGAACGCTACGAAAGCCTTGGCGTCGATCTGGCCGAGGAGGCTGTCGAAGTGGCACCGACATCCCACTACGGGATGGGTGGCGTCGCCGTCGACGAGTACGGCGAGACCGAGATCGACGGGCTGTACGCCATCGGCGAGACGATGGCTGGCGTCCACGGGGCAAACCGCCTCGGCGGGAACTCACTGGCCGAAACTGTCGCCTTCGGTGTGGTGGCGGGCAAGCGCGTCGCCGAGCGTGTCGAGGGTCCCAGTGCTCTCCCTGCTGATATCGTCGACCAGATCGCAGTGCCCCACTTCGAGTCGCTCGCAGAGATGGCGGAGTCAGACGGAGAGTACGAGGTGATGGAACTTTTCAGCGAGCTGCAAGAGCTAATGTGGGAGCATGCCGGCATTCTTCGGAGCGAGGAGTCGCTGCAGGCAGGGCTCGACAAACTGGAGGAACTGCGCGAGCAGACAGCCGAGATGGATATTGGGCCGGTGACGAGCGACTCTTTCGAGTTCGCGCTCGACATCACCTTCATGCAGATCGCGGCCGAGGCAGTGCTGCGCAGTGGGCTGGGGCGAACCGAATCCCGCGGCGCTCACTACCGAACCGACTACCCGGAGACAGATCCCGACTGGCGGCGAAACATCTACTGCAGCAAGGCAGATATCGGCGGGATGAAACTGGAGACTGGCGACATTCAAAAGCCAAGCGAGGACGTGCAGGCGGCGCTGGATGAGGGCCACGAACTGGATTATCACCAGCTCGAATAATCTCCCTCAGCCGCCGTGTTTCCGGTACCATATCTGTTCGCCGACCGGCGATTCGTTCTCGTCGATATCGAGCCTGCTTACGAACAGATCCCGAATCGCGAGAGTGACGACTAACTCGACGCTCTCACCAGGAGCTGTTTCGACAGTCACGACGCAGTGGCCGTCCCGCGTCTCGACTGATTCGATTCGCCCGACCGACCAGCGGTCGAGATCGTGTGTCGGCTCTCGTGCGTGAATGCGGTCGTGGGCCATGCTGTTCTATAAACGCCCACAACTCTTGAACTGCGGTGTTGGCAGTAGTTGACTTATCTGTCCCCGGACAGGGGGTTTCCTCGTGGAAACCCCGAGCATGTAACCCCTTTCCACGTGGAAATCCCTGTGCGAAACCATGTGCGAAAATCCTTTCGACGTGGAAACCCCCGTCATCAGCCAGGGATATGCACACAGCGCGAGTTTTTTATTGAGAGAAACTAACGCTCAGCCGTGCCAGCGTACGATGCAGTGCTGTTCGATCTGGACGGGACGATCTGTCGCCGCAACCAGGACACTGATGCGATCTATGCGGCGGCGTTCGAACGCGTCGGCGAGGAGCCCTTCGGCGAGCCGGCTTCGCTCTGGGCCGAACTGGAGGGGCCACCGGATCACGACGACTGGATTGGCTACATCGGCGCAGGATTCGCGAGACTGGCTGCCCAGCACGACAGATCAGATGTCGATCCGCTGGCGCTTGCCGAGGCGCTCGCATCGCTTGTCGACGACAGCGCTGTCGAACTCCTGCCGGGTGCGGCGGCTGCGATCGATGCGGCTGCGGTACTCGGCCCAGTCGGGATCGTGACAAACGGTCCCAGGGATGGACAACAGACGAAACTCGATGCGCTCGGTTTGAGGGAGAGCTTCGACGTACTCGTCTACGGCGCGGAGCTCCCGCGGAAGAAACCCCACGCGCTTCCATTCGAGCAGGCACTTGCTGCACTCGAACTCCCCGCTGAGCGGGTGCTGTACGTTGGAAACTCACTCGAATACGACGTTGCGGGCGCACAGAATGCAGGCATGCCTGTCGCGTGGCTCCGCGAAGAGGAACGTGAGCCAGCGCCGTACAATCCCGAGTTTGTCCTCGACTCGCTTGCGGATCTGCCCAGCACACTGACCAATGCAGAGTGAACCGATACAGGCGTTCGAGGATGATGCGATGGAGGCAGCGGCGGCACAAGCACTGGAAGCTGTCGACGAGCAGCCAATCGATATCATTCCCGTCAACCGTGGAAACCGAAAAGAGACGCTGCTCGTCCGGTTCGTCAGGCGAGGGCCGGTTGTCTTGCAGCTCTGTGAGCAACGATCCTGGCTGCGAACCGAGGCACGACTGCTCACCGAGATCCGGGAGCGAACGTCCGTCCCCGTGCCACCCGTTCTTGCAGCCGGAACGGAAGCGGGCGTCGCATACGTGCTGACTGCGTATGTCGCTGGCGACGACCTCCACAGACGGTTTGCCGAACTGAAGCCAGACACCCGAAAACAGCTCGCCGAATCCTTCGGACGATATCTCGGAGAGCTTCACGACGGATTTCAGTTCGACGGGTATGGCCCACTCACGATGGAGAACAGGGTCGGGACCGAACATGGACTCGGGGCAGAAAATACAGACTGGGGGGCGTGGTTTCAGCGATACAGCACTGACGCACTCGAACGACTCCCGGCGGCGTTCGAACCGATCCGAACAACGGCAGAAAAACTCGTTCGCGAGGACTCGATTGACTCCGATCCCGGCGCTTGCCTGTACCCGTGGGATTTTCGACCCGGTAATGTCCTCGTCGGTGACGAACAGATTACCGCCGTACTCGACTGGGAGGCACCGCTCGCAGCACCACCGAGTCTGTCAGTCGCAAAAGCTGAGTATCTGGTTGCAGACTGGTACGTCTCCGAGCCAGCGCCGCTTCGCAGAGCGTTCAAACGCGGCTACGAGCGTGTCCGACCGTATCCGACAGTGCCAACCGCTCACCGTGTTGCTGCAATCGCCGACAGCGCTGTCGATTCGAACGGCACTGTCACCAACCCGGGGTATCCGGAGCTTGGAGCAGAGAAGTCGCTCGCGTTTCACCGTGGTGCACTGGAAGCCGTGTTGGAAAGCTACTGACTGATCGTAGAAACTGAGGGCGTGTTTCACTGTCAGCAACAGATCGTTCAGCTATAAGTTGAATAGCAGAAAACGGTCAACAAACCGAACGATGTTTCGAGAGTCCCTCCAGCAAGTTATCCAGTGGACGACAGACCACAACCGGATCACGTTGCTACTCATTGTGCTGTTGACCGGTGTCATGATCGCAGGAATCCCCCAGATCGACACCGAAAGCGAGGCGGGCGGAACCCCGGGTGAGTTCGACGATATCGACCGTGTCGAGACAGCCCAGTACATCCAGGATCAGTACCAAAACGCCTCCATAGATCAGTCGAACACGACAGTACAGACAGTCTACGTACAGGATGAAGACGGTGATGTCCTCTCGAAATCCGCACTGATCGAGGGACTGCAGTATCAACAAGAGATCCGAGACGATGAGTTCGTCTCGGATGCACTCACCGAGGATGGAATCCAGGGGATAGAGAATCTCGTGGCGACGCGTGCTGCCGGCGACGAGAACGCGACCCTCGCCGAACAGATCGACTCACTGGAGCAGACAAGCGAAGCCGACGTTGAGCAGTTAGTTGGGGAGACAATAACGGAACAGCCACAGGCCCAGCAGTTCCTCCCGGTCGATCACGACGACAGCACGAGTTCGACTGATCGTCGGATGTTCGTCGGTATCGAGTTTACAGAACACGCTTCACAGGTCGACGAGACACTGTATCAGACAGCCGAGGAGCGATCCGAGGATGGCTTTTTCGTCATCAATTCGGCCGCATGGAATGATTACAACGATCACTTCTTCGGAGAGATGGTCTGGCTCGTCCTGCCAGCAGCACTCGTGCTCATTCTGCTGGTTCTCGCCTTCACCTATCGTGACCTGGTCGACGTGATCGTTGGCATGTCTGGAGTCGTGCTCTCGATCCTGTGGATGTTCGGCCTGCTTGGCTGGCTCGGCGTCGAGGCTGGCATCGTGAGTATCGTTCCGGTCGTTCTTGTTACGGGGCTGAGCATCGACTTCGGCTTCCACATCTTCAACCGGTACCGCGAAGAACGCGGGGAGGGAGAGCCAATCCGACCACCGATGGCACGGGGAGTGTATCTCGTCGCAACGGCACTCATTCTCGTGACCGTGACTGCCGCAATCGGCTTTCTGTCGAATCTGACGAACCCGCTACCGTTGATCCGGGATCTCGGCGTGAGCATAACGTTGGGGGTCATCTCCGCACTAATTATTTTCGTCGCTGCAGTGCCTGCCCTGAAAATCAGCATTGACGGGCTGCTCGAACGACTCGGGCTCGACCGCCGGAAGCGGCCACTCGGCCACGGTACCTATCTCCGGCCAGCGCTCGAACAGAGCGTCACACTGTCACAGCGCGCAGCACCGGTCGTCCTCGTCGTTGCCATTGCAATCGGGCTGCTAAGCGGGGTTGCGTGGGTCGGGCTTGGCGAGGAGTCGTTCCAGCAGGCCGATGGAGAGGTGGCTGACTGGAAACAGCAGCTGCCGGGACCGATGGGATGGGAAACACATCCGGTGCCGGCACAGGAGCAACACATCGATGAAAGCTACCAGCCAGCGAGTGCTGACGACGCGATCCAGTCGGAGATACTGATTCAGGGTGATGTAACCGACGAGCAGACACTCGGTGATATCGCCGCTGGCGTCGAGCAGCTAGACAACGAGGGGCAGCTTATCGGAGAAGCGGCCCAGCAGACACCGGTAACGGCGATGCAAAGCGTCGCCGCGGAGAACGACTCCTTTGCTGCAACCTTTGAGCAAGCCGACTCCACGGGAGACGGGATTCCGGACAGGAATCTCGAAGCGCTGTACGACGAGTTCTACGCCGCCGACAGTGAGGTCGCCGAGCGAGTCATCGAACGAACGGACGGTGAGTACCGATCGATGCTAGTGACGCTGTCACTCGATGCAGGGTTCGGCGAGGCTGATGAGGTCGTTCCAGTGCTCGACGACGGAGCGGCAGTGATGGACGGCGACGGTGACCGAACTGCGACTGTGGCGGGAACGCTCGCAATCAACGAAGCAATCCTCGACGAGATCGTCAGCGGAATCTTGCTGACGATGGCGATTGCACTCGCAGCGATTATTGTTGGACTGATGCTCGTCTTCCGGGCGATGCACGGGAGCGCGACGCTCGGTGCCGTCGTTGCGGTTCCGATTGCGCTTGTTGTCGGGCTGGTCGTCGGCGGGATGTACGTGCTTGGCATCCCGCTTACACTGCTGACAGCGCTGTTGATGAGTCTCGTGATCGGGCTCGGCATCGACTACAACATCCACATCGGTGACCGGTTTGCCGACGAACTCAGTGAGGGACGATCCGCCGTGGAGTCGTTGCGTGCTGCAGTCACCGGGACCGGTGGTGCGCTACTCGGGAGTACACTCACCTCTGCCGGAGCGTTTGCGACGATTGCGCTGGTGCCACATCCACAGCTACAGAGTTTCGGCGGGATTGTCGTCGTTGCACTCCTGATGTCCTTCGTCGTGAGTGTGCTCGTCCTGCCGAGTATGCTGCTTCTCTGGAGCCGGTACACAAGCGGTGAGGTGACCGCCAGAGAGACACTCGACGCTGCCAGCGCGGACGATTGAGAAAACCCGCGTCCTACCCGTCACAGCAGACAGTGTACTGTACGTCGGCAGCAAGAACGGTCTCGATCTGGTCGAGAAGCGCCGCTACCGAGTCATAGGGGCCAAACTTGCTCACGATATCCCCGTCAGCCCGAAGCGAAAGCACCCAGTGCAGGCTGTCGGCAGGACCCTCACGCGGACGAACGATGAGCGTTCGGTCGGGGAGCAGGAGTCGGTATTCCTCCTCGATTGCCTCGACAGCCCACTCCGTCTCGGCATCGAGTGTCTTCCCGAGTGTCTTCGAAAGCGCCTGTTCGAGATTCCGATCCTCGGCCATACGCGACACTGGTGTGGACGAACAAAGAAGCTGTCTGTTGCTAGAGTCAGAGCGCCGATAGCGGTGGCGCGGAACCCAAAACCAGTTGACGCTGCCGGCCAGAAAGAGAGCCAAGGATGCCAGATCCGCTGTATCACTGTCCGGAGCATGGGTTCGAGACGCAGGCTGCAGACTGCAGCGAGGATCGGGAGCAGCTCCTCACTGATAGCCAGCGAAAGCAACTCTCGAAGTTCATGAGCGGATCACTCAGACACTTCCCCAAGGATGCTGGGCTCACGCTCGACGAGAACGGCTGGACAGCGTTCGACGAACTCGTCTCTGTGGTAACGAACCGCTACGAGTGGGCGGATCGACAGATCGTAGAAGGGGTCATCGCGGTCGATCCCAAAGGTCGGTTCGAACGACGGGGCGGGCAGATACGTGCCGCCTACGGCCACTCGGTTGAGGTGACGATCGAGCGCGACGGCGAATCATCCGAGATTCCCGACGTGCTGTATCATGGGACACCAAAAGACAATCTTCCCTCCATCGAAGCAGATGGACTGTTGCCGATGGGGAGACAGGCAGTCCACCTCACCGAGACAGCCGAGGAGGCCCTCGATGTCGGCCATCGTCACTCCGAGGATTCGGTTGTGCTCCAGATCGATACCAGCCAGCTGCGCGAGGAAGGGTTGGCGATTTCAAAGGACGGCAAATCGGTGTACACGGTCGATCGGGTGCCACCAAACTGTCTCGAAAATCTGGATGATTGATAAAAAGTCGTCTCGACTGGCCCATTCACCATCCGACACCAGTCAACTACCGTGAAACTGCTGCAGAATCTTCAACGCCTGTTGTGTACGTACAAACTCCGCCGTCGGTCGTTTCACACCGCAGTGCTCACAGACGATATCTGCATCTGACCCCGGTAGTTCTCGGGGAGGCTGTCCCCATTGTTCGCCACACGCCACGCATTCGGGTGGGGCCCGGATTCTCTCATCCCGATTGTTCTTTGATTCGGCACGTTTACTTGCTCCCCGAAATCCGAGAACGACACCACGGCGTGATACGACAGTGTCGGACAGTATCTGCACCCAGCGGCTGTGCGAAGGGCATTTGGAAAAAGTCAGTTACCAGTCAAGATACTGTATCGCTTCCTCGTCGCTCACCTGACCGAACTCCCGGTAGAACTGCCCGACTGCACGGAAATTCTCCGGTGTTCGAAGCGCGATCAACTCGTCCACCTCGTCGACGAGGTCGTCGAGCGAGTTCGGCGAGCCGACAGGGACAGCAAGCACGACCCGCACAGCACCAGCCTCTCTGACCTGTCGCAGACACGCAAACGCTGTCGCACCGGTCGCGACGCCATCGTCGACGATGACGACCCGCTTGCCGCCGAGATCAGGTACTCGACCAGTATTACGGTACCGCTCAGCCCTCTCGTGTGCATATTCGGCCTCTGCCTGTCGCTGCGTTTCGATATACTGCTGGGAGACGCCGAGCTGGTCGACGAGCCCGTCGTTGAGCCAGAGGTTGCCCTCGCTGGCGACGGCACCGATCGCAAGCTCCGGGTTGCCCGGCGCGCCGAGTTTCGACGCGACAACTACGTCGAGCGGAACATCGAGTGCGTCAGCGACCGGGCGGGCAACAGGAAGCGCACCCCGCGGTATACCGAGCACGATATCCGCCTCAACCCCCGAATCGAGCAGTCTATCGGCGAGTTGCTTCCCGGCTTCTGTACGGTTCTGGAACATGGATGGCCCCGGTGGAAGTACGGTATCAACGGGTTTGGGCCTGTCGTCCATCGTCAAAAAGAGCGTCGACGAGGAGAGAAAAAACGACAGAGACTGTCGGAACGATCGAATCGTAGCGGATGCTGGCTGGTGAGTTTCGCCGCGCAAATGTCAGACAGTCTGGTGTGTTCTTCGAGAAACTGGACAGTAGCTTGCTACCACTCGCGAGCTGTTGGGTCCGGATGGTACTCCCACTCGTATTCGTCGACCACTTCGGGGAGCTGCAGCCACGGATCCACGACATCGACATCGTACAGTCGTCGCCAGTTGATATCCGCAGCTGTTTCTCTGCGTAGTATCGTCGTGTTCGCAATCTCGAACTCCTCGTTGCCGTAGGCGTTGATCTCTACCAGAAGCCAGACACTGATGGTTACGTCGTCGATGTCGTACTCACTCTCGAAAAGTGTCTGCAGAAACTTCGTGTTCATCGTACAGATAGCAGCTTCAGTACGCTCTTCGTCGTCGTACCGTATCGACCGTGACCGTTGATTTGCAAGATACTGGAGTTCAACATCGTACCCACCCGGTCCACCCCGAACCTGGAACGGGTCTTCAGTATCTGCGAAAAACGAATCGAAGCCACGCCACCGTTTTCGGTCGTCTCCGTGACCGAACGTTAGCACTCTCGGAACGGCACCCCGGGAGAGCGCCTCGACAATTTCCCCCATCGAATCCTCGTCGACCGCATCTGGCCCGGGCAGATCGTCTGCTTGTGCTGTACTCTGATCGGCTACTGTCCCAGTCGCCCCAGCAACGAGTAGTGAGCTTGTACCGACGGCTTTCATGAACTGTCGTCGACTGCGACTCATGGCTCTAGAAAGTACACTTTCAGTAATAATTGGGGTAGACGTTTCAGCCGATTTTTCTCTGACACATAAAACATATGTAAGATTACTATTTCACAACGTACTCGCTCATATAACTCAGCACTCATATAATCCAGCGTACATAGATCAATCCGATCTACTCTACGTTGCATTCGGAGCAATGAGAGCGCTCCAGAGACAGGAAAGATGATATTAATTACATACTACGGAGAAATTCTGTTGGCTCGTTGCTCGCGTTGCTGAGGAGTTCGCTATACAGACAGGGCCAGCACTGTCGTCACTTTGAACCGCAGCAGGGACTTTCTTGCTGGTTACGGTCGATTTCTACATGCGACAGCAAAAATAGGCACCAATCTCGAAAAGACCCACGACAACCACGATCACTCGGAGTCGACTTCAATTAGCTCACCATCACCGACATCGAGCTGTTCGCGAAGCGCTTCGAGATGCTCGTCTGCCTCTTCACGGAGTTCTTTCGCAGTCGGAAGATCAATGTTCCCAGCTTCGAGTGTTTCTGCAATCTCCTCCAACCGATCGATCCGAGCCTGAATATCGCCCGAGTGATCCATACCAGACGCATTACGCTGGCAGCCTCTTCAACCTACCCGCCCTCACAGCAGAAACAAGATAACACCAGCCGCACCGAGCAAAAGCACTGCAACGAGAATCAGTACCAGAATACGGAGCTTTCTCGCTTCAGCCGTCCCTGCCTGCACTTTTGCCTGTGTTTCCAGCTCACGATACGCGCCCGTAATCCGCTGTTCTTTGCGGTCGAGTTCTCGCTGGACGTGTGTCTGGTAGGCACCGTCGATGCGAGCTTCGAGATCAGCGATTCGGCTCCGTGCTGCTCGTGCAGCAGCCGCATCTGATTCTGCTGCCAGTTCGAGCTCCTGCAGCTGTTGGTCAATCGCGGCATCGATCGCTTCGAGCGCTGTCTCGACGACTGTCCGGTAGGCGGTACTGATCCGCTGTTCGAGATCGCTCGCCCGCTGGCGCACAGAATCCACCTGGAGCTGTTGTTGGCGCAAGCCATCGACTGCCGTCTCGATGCGACGATCGAGCTGTGCCAGCTGATCGTCTGCGAGCGATCGATACGCCGTGTCGATACGTTGTTCAGTCTGTGCAAGCCCCTCTAGCACCGTCTCGACCCTGGTCGTCGCTTTGACCCCCGCCTCGGTCGGCGTCATCGCCCGTACATCCGCGACGGGTTCGGCGAGCGTCTCGTCGTCTTCGTGCCCGATAGCGACAATCACGGCTGTCGAACAGGCTGCGATACACCGCACCAGTGGTTCGGCATTGAACGACCAGAGATCTGTATCCGAGCCACCACCTCGCGTAACGATAATCGTCTCAACCTCGGGATCGTGATCGAGCGCCTGAATGGCAGTAATGAGCGAGTGAACAGCATCGTCTCCCTGGACAGTCGCTCCGTGAAGTTTGACAGTTGTCCGTGGCGACCGTTCGGCGATGGCTGCCCAGGCATCCTCGCGTGCCGAGCCACTCGGCGAGGTGACCAATCCGATACACGAGGGGTATGCTGGGATGGGCTGTTTCCGTTCATCCGCAAACAGCCCTTCTTTTTTGAGCTGGTTTCGTAACGCCTCGAGCTGTTCCTGTCGTGCACTCTCACCGAGTGGCCAGTAATCGAAAACGAGCAGCTGGCAATCACCCCGGTCAGGATAGAAATCCACCGTCGCTTCGACGACCGCTTTGGTTCCCGCTTCTAGTTCATGGTCAAATCCCGACACCTGGTCTGCCCACGCCAGGCAGCCAATGACTGGCTCTTCGTCGAGATCACGGAGTTCGAAGAACGTCCCGAAATGATAGTGATCCACTTCGCCAATCTCACCAACCACGTGGGTCGGAAACCGGTCCTGTGACTCCTTGAGAACACGCTCGATCTCGTGATTGAGCCGGTCAACCGTCCATGCCCCCTCGGGAATTGCCGCTGTTGACGTGTCCGTGGTACGATTAGAAGAGTCCATGACGAATACTGTACGCGGTGTCTCTTTTGATCAAGAGAAGCTGTAATGATAATACTTGTGTCAGACGAGGAGAATAGATAACACAACAGCCAGCATACGGCGCGAGACGTTTTCAGTCGTTATCCAAGAGAAAGACGATCCCGAACCTCCGCACCAGCGGATGTAAGTGAAACCGTGTTCCGGGTTGTATCGATCTCGACCAAGCCGATATCCGCAAGCTTCGGGAGATGCCGGTGGTACAGTTCTATTCGGATTCGGCTGGCTTCCTGCCACACTGCTTCGTCAGCGAATTCCTGCTGCCGTGCAAGTTCGATTGCGATATCAGCCATCGCTTTCGGTTCACCAGTAATCAACAACAGATCGAGTACCTGCCGCTGCTTTTGCGTTACCAGCGTTCCAAATAACTCATTTTTCTCGGGGGGATTGACTGCACTGCTCGATTCGATTGCCATTGCTACATGGTGGAACCGAAAGACAGTAAGGGAATCTGCTAATCAGTTAGGTGCCTCAAATACCACACGCTGCCTACAAAACATCGACGGTAAACGGGTCAACTTCGACTTGTTCGCGTTGAAGACCCTGCCATCACGAGTGGCTCACCGCTCCCGTGTAGTTTGGCTCTTGGAAACCAATTGAGGAAGTTGAGTGAAACACGTTGTGTGTTCAATGCAACAATTAGTGTACTGAGTTTCGATATATCCATACGCCGTCTGCTGTATTCCAACCAGCACGCAGAATGATGGGCGCTGCAGGC
>SL_4KL_010_BRINEDRAFT_10000878_pt1 | contig 16124 bp, 14 predicted proteins | sample SodLak_010_BRINE_2_FD_10664 | JGI IMG/M metagenome (IMG submission 10664)
CAGGTGGCCCTGTTGGACCCTGGAGTACGACAGCGGGGCGAACGTCATCGGTACTGCCGAGAACGTGAGTGCAGTCGGCCACAACCAAAAAATCCCACCGGAAACACCCACCACAGTACTGACCTCGCTTCTGGGCGAAGACTGACCGACCTCGAGTCACCACCGTGCAATCTCGAGTCACCACCGTGCAATCTCGACGTGAGGCTTAACCAGTCGGGGTTCGAACGCGTGGACATGTCCACCGTCACCCTCATCGGCTCACGCCTGGCCACCCCTGGGACGGAATTCGTCTACCGTGGGGAGGCCGACGGCTGTGCCGGCTGTCCGTACCGGAGCCAATGTCTGAACCTCGAGACGGATCGTCGCTATCGGGTGACAGACGTCCGGGAGAACGCCCAGACCCTCGAGTGTGCGATGCACGACAGCGGGGTTCGTGCGGTCGAGGTCGAGCCGGTGACGGTGACGGCCAATGTCCCGAAGAAGGGGGCGTTCAGCGGTTCGAAGGCGAGTCTGAGCGGTCCCTGTCCCTACGTCGAGTGCCCGAGCCACGAGTTCTGTGAACCCGATGGCGTCGACTTCGACCAGGAGTATCGCATCCGGAACATCCTGGGTGACCCGCCCCACGAGGTGTGTCACCTCGACCGGTCCCTCGAGATGGTCGAACTCGATCCCAGCGACTGATCGGGCCGGCCCCGTTGGGACGACTCTCTCACTCGACTGCGGGTCGGTGTCCACACTGGAACCGGAGTCGGTACAATGGCGGTTTCACCTTCCCACAGACACTTATCGGTACCTCGAGTACGATCGCTCATGCCAACGAGACGAACCTTGCTTCGGTGCGGGGCCCTCGGTGCAGGGGCGGTCCTGGCCGGCTGTCTCGACGAGACCGACGATAGCGATCCAGGTGGTGGCGACGACGGGACTGGNGACNGTGACGGACCCGCCGACGATTTCTCCCTCACCGTCGAGACCGTCCAGTTCGCCGCCCGCGGAAACACCGAATGGAAAGAAGATNCCGTTGGGAACGTCGTCCTCGCCGACTCCGAGGAGCGCCTGGGCCACGCGACGCCGGTCGATTCCATCGACGAGGACCACCTCGAGGAGGTGGTCGGCCCCTTCATCGAGGCGACCGATTTCGATGACTCGCTGATCCTGTTCGTCGAGTCAGGTGGGCCGAACCTCTGTCACGACGTCCTCGAGATCGAGGAGCTGGCGGTCGAAGACGACACCATCGTGGGCCAGGCGACCGTGATCGACACGAGCGAGGCGGATGAAGCGTGTGGGCAGGCACACCTCTACCCCTCGGCGCTCGCCCGCATCGAGATGGATGGAGACGACCGTCTGCCGGAGACCGCCTCGATCACGGTCACCGATGGCTGGGAGGAAACGGCAACGATCGAGGCCACACTCGAGGACGCCCTGTCCCCGGATCCCGAGGATCTGGAGGGGTTCGTCCGGCCCGAGGACGAGCCTGCGACGGTGCCAGCACCGCTCGACTGTCCCGACGATGGAACCGAGCGCATGCCGTCGCGATCGGACGTCACCTGGGGCGAGACGGCTGCCCTCGCCATGCGCGTCGACCGCCTCGCGGTCGAGCGCGGCGAGACGGTGTCGGTTCGAATGACGAACGTCACCGACGGGGAGGTGACCACTGGAAACGACAGCAAATACGGCCTCGAGGTCTACACGGAGGCCGGCTGGGAGGACGTTCGTGTGTACGACGCCGACGAGCGCGGCGCGGCGTACACCGACGAAGGGATCATCCATCCCCCAGGTGAGGGCTTCGAGTGGGAACTGACGATGTCGACCGACGAACTCGAGACCGGTCACACCGAGCTCGAGGTGTGTCCCGACTTGCCCGCCGGTCGCTATCGGTTCGTCTACTGGGAGGGTGACCTCGCGGTGGCGTTCGACCTGGTCGACTAGGCCGGCTGGGACGTGAGTGAGTCGGCCCGGCACCGACGAGATGGCTCGAAACGGACGATGGAACTGCCGAGCAGCCCGGGGCTCGGAACGAGTTGATTAGGCTTCGGACTCTGCAGACGCCTCGTCACCATCCTCGAGCCAACTGCCCGCCCAGCACTCGATTTCCGCGAAGACTGGCTCGAGCGACCGTCCCTTGGGAGTCAGGCTGTAGTAGGTCGCGATCGGCGCATCTTCCTCCATGCGGCGCTCGACGAACCCCATCTCGCCGAGGTCCTCGAGCACCCGCGAGAGGGTGCGGGCGTTGGCGTCGGTTGCTCGCTTGAGTTCGTTGAACCGGTGTTCGCCGCCCAACAGTTCGTGCAACACGGCCAGTCGCCACCGGGAGCCGATCTGGTCGATGGACTCGACGACGGGGCAGACGGATTCGTGCTCGAGGCCGTCGGCGGCCGTCCCCTGGGATCGCTCGCTGACGGATGAATCGGAGGACATGGGACGGCGTTGGTCGCCAACACCTATAGCAGTTCGGAAACTAACCAGCTAACACGAAGTAACTATTATGGCCGACAGGAACGACCACGCCGACCTCGAACGCGCCGCGTCGACGACCATCAGACCGCCTCGAGTGGCTGCGACGGCTGTCGCCATTGAGTGTACGCTCCGTGATCTTCTCGACGTTGGCGGTTCCACGCTGGTCCTGGGCGACGTTCGATACGTGCTCCTTGCCGAGAGCGTCACGGCGGATGGCAAGATCGACGTTCACGAGATGGACGCCGTCGGGCGACTCGCGGGGGCCTGGTACGCGAGGACCAGCGACCGATTCTCGCTCGAACGGCCACCCTGAACTCGAGAGTGCGAGATGAATGCTTACTCCGGAATGTGTACCAATACACTTCCAATATCGAATTGTTGTCTTCTGGACCCCTTCTCGTATAACTTCGAGTAGCGAACCGTGTCGATCCATACCAAAAGTCCCGTGGGGCTGCCAGGGGGTATTTCGCCTCTGTTCGGTCAGCGACGGACGGGAAATGCCGGGACCGGTGCCTATCGCCCCACTGAAACGAGTGACACCGATCGGGGACAGGGACGGCGGATAGCCAGGACATCGAGACGGTATCCACACGAATGGGGGCTCACGCTTGTCAACCAACCGTCTGTGATGGCTTGCCATACGCTTATCTTTCCGGCTCGTGTACAGCCACACATGGGCGCACCTGGGGACGAGCACCACATCGCGCTGCTCGCGAACGAGACCAATCGGGTGCTCCTCAGAACACTCCACGAGGAGTCCGGTACCCTCACGGTCCGTGAACTGGCTCGAGCGATCGTCTCCAACTCGGAGCAGGACCCCGACGAGAGGGCCATCGTCCGCCAACAGGTTTCATTGCACCACAAGCGACTGCCCCAGCTCGAGGCCGCAGGGCTACTGGAGTACGACCAGGACCGCTCGGTCGTTCGACGGCATCCGCTAGCGGGCCTCGCCACTGGGTGGCAGGAATTCGAGGCTATCGACGAACTGGTGTCGGAGATCTCTGGAAGCCTCCACGATGAGGACGGAGCGTGCTCGGTCGGCATCATCGACGATCGAGAGGGTGTCTACGAGTACGGTCGGGAACTCGCCGACCGGGCCGAATCGGAACTGTTCCTGATCTACACCGCCGCAGACCTCCTCGACGAGGGGTGTCTACCACACGCACAGCGGGCCATCGACCGTGGCGTCACCTTTCACGCCGGTGCCAGGCGGGAGGACGTCCGGGAGTTCTTCCTCGAGGCACTCCCAGAAGCGACGATCTGGGAACCGCAGGTCGACTGGTTGCACGACACGGCCGAGCCACCGGGGCTCAGTCGATTGATATTCGCCGATCGCGACAAGGTGGTCGTCGGCCTGTGGGACGAGCGTGGCGGCGCTACGGACGCGCCCGGCGAAATCGGTCTCGTCGGTGAGGGCGAACGAAACCCGCTCGTAGTCCTCGTCAGGGATCTCCTGGGCCCCCGACTAGATCACCTGGATTACCAGAGTGCGGATTTCCTGAACGATCTCCCCTTCGAGACCTGACACGCGCCGGTGGTGTCACGTATTGGCGAGCGCCGACCTCGTGGTAGGTGTGTACTCGCCGGTGCAGTGTCGGGACAGTCACTCCGAGCGGGCGTCCTGCGGGCGCAACCCGGAAACGCTTTCGAGCCCAGGATCGGTGAGGCTGGCCGATTGACATCCTCCTCGCCCTGAAGGGCGCGGGGTTTTGCGCCTGCTCATCCCATAATCCGCCGACACTGGGACCCAAGTCATTAAGCCAGGGCCGCCCATGGTGTCAGCCGTGCAAACTGACGTCACCCGACGGGGCGTCCTCGCCGCAACGATTGTGGCGGGCGTCCTGGGTATCTCAATCTCCGAGGCGGGGGACCTGTTCGAGCAATTCGCTCCGCTGTCGGGATCGGCCTGGCGGGCCGCCGGGCGTGAACGCCCGGATTCCCTCGAGAGTCCACACGGGCCCGCGACGGTCACCATCGACGCCGAGGGCGTCCCCCACGTCGAGGCGGAGGACGAGCGGGGGGCCTACTACGCCGTGGGCTACCAGCACGGCTACGATCGACTCTTTCAACTCGATTTGCAGCGCCGGCAGATGCGTGGCGAGCTGTCGGCAGTCGTCGGCGACGTCACCCTCGAGAGCGACGAGTTTCACGCCCGCATGGACTTCCCCGAGGCTGCCCGGTCCACGTGGGAGGGCGTGCGTGAGACCCATCTCGGACCGCTGGTCGAGGCCTACGCAGAGGGGGTGAACGCGGCTATCGACGATCACCCCCTCCCGCTCGAGTTCGAACTGCTCGAATTCGAGCCGGAGCCCTGGACTCCCACTGATTGCTTCCTGATGGAAAAGCAGATCTCGTGGTCGCTCACGGGAAACTTTCGGGCGCTTCGACGGGCCGTTGCTCGCGACCAGCTCGAGGAGCCGGTCTTCGAGGGGCTCTTTCCCGAGCGGATGGATCACGACGTCCCGATTCTGCGGATCGATCATGACCACGCCGAACTGCTGGGTGAGGTTCGTGGTGTGGCTGCCGACGGAGCCGACGGTGACCCGGAGAACGCGAGCGACGGGAACGACTCGAACGAGTCGACCGACGCCAGGTCCGCACTCGCCGACTGGCTCACCTCGTTCGAATCAACACCCGGCGTCGGCTCGAACAGCTGGGTCGTCTCCGGCGATCACACGGACGCCGGGACCCCCATTCTGGCCAACGACCCCCACCTCGAGTTGCTGACGCCACCGATCTGGTACGAACAGCGGGTTCGAACCCCCGAGACCGACGTTCGTGGCGTCACCTTCCCCGGTGTCCCCTTCGTGATCATCGGTGCCAACCAGACCACGGCGTGGGGCGTCACTAACGTGGGGGCGGACGTGCTGGACTGCTACACCTACGAGTTCGACGACGAGGATCGGTATCGGTATCGCGAAGAGTGGCGAGAGCTCGAGACCGAGGCGCACGAAATCGAGGTTTCCGGTGGCGAGAACCGAACGATAACCAGACGCCGGACCGTTCACGGCCCGTTACTCGAGCGGGAGGACGAACGGGTCGGGGTCGCGTGGACGGGATTGACCGCCACGCGGACGATCCAGGCCGTCTACGACCTCGGACGTGCCGAGGGCGTCGAGGCGGCCGTCGAGGCGACCCGGCAGTTCGATGCCCCGACGCAGAACCTGGTGGTTGCGGACGCCGACGGCGGGACGGCCTACGTCGTCACGGGACGGATTCCGATTCGGCGGATCGACGGCGAGGTCGTCGATGGGAATCGACTGTTCGACGGCTCTGCTGGGGAGGGTGAGTGGGATGGCTACACTCCCTATGGCGATTCCGACTGGTCCGGATTCGTCCCTTTCGAGGAGAAACCCCACGCCCTGAACCCGGACGTCCTCGCAACGGCGAACCAGCGCGTGGCCGATGACCCCGACCACTATTTGGGTGTCGCCTACGCCGAGCCGTATCGGGGCCAACGCATATACGACGTCCTCGACGACACGCTCGAGGGGACGACGGCCGGTGACACCGACCTGGAGTTTCACCGCGTCCTACAGACCGACACCCGTGACGAGCGAGCCGATCACCTGTTGGCGACCCTGCTCGAGGCGGTCGACCAGTCGGAGGCGGCCCACGAGGGTCGTGAGTCACTCGAGGACGCCGTCGAGACCCTCTCGTCGTGGTCCCAGCACATGGATCGAGACGAACCGGGGGCGTTGCTCTTTGCCCGCTGGCTCGAGCACTACCGCGAATGGGTGCTCGAGCCACTCTTCGAGGGGACCTCTCTCGACGAATCGTACGCACCGAACGACTGGATCGTGGCGGAACTCGAGCCCGGCAGTCCCGTGTTCGAGGCCCACGAGCGAAGCCGTGCGGAGCTGATGGTCGAAGCGCTCAGGGACACCCTCGAGGAACGCGATGCCGAAGGATGGGACGGCTACGGCGACTGGAACACCACCAGCCCGATCAGCCACCCCTTCGGGGCCGAGGCGCCGTTCCTGAATTACGAGTCGCGTGCAGCCGACGGTTCCCGTGCAACCGTCAACAACTACCGAGTCGAGTCCGCGGTGGGGGCGAGTTGGCGGATGGTGTCCCAGCCAGGAGGCGAGGCCTGGGGTATCGTTCCCGGGGGCAATAGTGGCGATTACTTCGACGAGCAATACGATACCCAGTTCGGCCGCTGGGTCGATGGCGAGTACAAGCCGATGCCCCTCGAGACGCCTGCCCCAGTCGATGCGTTCCACGTCGTCACGTTCACGGAGGTCGACGATGCCTGAGGACGACGGGGGCTCCGCGTCCACTGGGTCCGGAACGCAGGACGGGGACGGAGTCACCGAGCCGAGGACGCAAGATGGGAGCGAGGCCACCGAGTCGGGGACACAGACCGAAAATGGAGTCACCGACGGAGGGACCGCTGGCGACGGGGCCGGAACCGATGAGGTCGAGCAACTGCCAGTCGAACCGACACTCGCGCGAGTGCGGACCACTCGACGACTGCAGGCGGTCGGATTCGCCGTCGCCATCACGGTCGGCCTCGCAGCCAGCACCCTCCACTGGGTTGGGCTCGTGTTCGGCGGGATGGTTGTCGGACTGGTCGCTCGAACGCTTCCGCGGGCACTCGTCGCCGCTGCCGGCTTCGGACTCTTCGTGCTGGGTGCCTTCGCGTTCAGTCTGGGCGGGTCGATCCAGCCGGTGGTCGAGATGGCGCCCGTCACCTATTTGCTGATCGCCAGCGCGTTCGGGTTGCCGATGCTCGGGGCGCTCGCCCGGGGTATCGTCTAGTCAGTTCGCTGGGTTTCGGGACTCGAGGCCTCCCTCGACGCAAAAAAAAGACCGACGGTGGTCCGTGTTAGAAGAAGCCGAGCACGTTCAGTGCCGCGATCGGCGCGATCGCTGGGGCCTCTTCGTCGTCGTTGTCGTCGTCGCCAACGTCCTCGTCATCCGCTTCGTCGTCCATCTCTTCATCGTCGGCTTCTTCATCGTCGACGTCCTCGTCATCGACTGCGTCGTCGTCCATGTCATCGTCATCGGCTTCCTCGAGCAGTTCGATGAACGCCACGTCGCCGAATGCGTCGGTGAGGATCATGTGGACGTACTCACCGGCGGGGACATCGGTCGTGTCGATTTCGAACTCGACCGTGTCGCTTTCATCGCCCTCGAGTGTCACTTCCTGTGACTCGACGAGGTCACCCTGGAGTCTGAATTCGACGTCCTGGGTTGCCTCCTCCTCGTTCGGGTTGGTGATGGTGGCGTTCACGAGGATGGTGTCACCAACGGTGGCCGTCTCTGGTGCCTGCAGGTCCTCGATGGTGAACGACTCGAGGTCGTCTACTTCTTCGTCATCGATTTCCTCGTCGTCTACTTCTTCGTCGTCGACCTCTTCGTCATCGATTTCCTCGTCGTCGACCTCTTCGTCGTCTACTTCTTCGTCATCGATTTCCTCGTCGTCTACTTCTTCGTCGTCGACCTCTTCGTCGTCGATCTCTTCGTCATCGATTTCCTCGTCGTCTACTTCTTCGTCGTCGATCTCTTCGTCATCGATTTCCTCGTCGTCTACTTCTTCGTCGTCGACCTCTTCGTCATCGATTTCTTCGTCATCGATTTCCTCGTCGTCTACTTCTTCGTCGTCGACCTCTTCGTCATCGATTTCTTCGTCATCGATTTCTTCATCGTCGACCTCTTCATCGTCGACCTCTTCCATGATCTCGTCGAGGTCCTCGAGATCAACGTCCTCGCCGATGACGAAGACGGTAACGTTCGCGTTCTCGATCGTCAGATCCTCGATGGTCAACTGTTCGATCGTGACGGTCACGTCTCCAGGTCCGGCAACTGGGACACCCTCGACGACAGCGTCGTGGTCAGGGTCCATGACGACCGGGTCCTCTTCAGGATCCTCCTCAGGAACGTCCTCCTCGGGATCCTCTTCAGGAGCGTCTTCGACGGTCACCAGTGCATCGTCCGTCACCGGCTCACCGTCTTCGGTCACGTACGGGCCATCCTCTTCACCCTCCGTCTCGACGAAATCGTACTCCTGGTTGTCGTTGGTGTCGAGGTGTGGCATCGCGATCAGCGTGTCATCCTCCTCGAGGGGCTCGTCGAATTCGACCTCGACGTCCTCGTGGGTGCCGGCCTCGAGGTACTCGGAGACGCCGATGACGCTCTCTATTACCGCGCCCTCGAGGAGGCTGCTATCGTGGATGGTCACGAAGCCGCCCTCGTCCATCGTGACTTCATCCACGACGACACTCGTGCCGTCTGTTTCCTGTTCACTGAACGTTACGGAGGCAGCTGGCTCGCCCGGCGCCGCCTCGTCGTCTTGTTGTGATACGCTCGCCATATCTGCCGGTGCCGCGCCGGCCACCATCGCAAACCCACTGAGGGTCATCGCGATGGCGACGAGTAGTACCACTGCTGTATTCGATTTGCTCATGTCTATCGTGCCTGAAAGGCATTGGTAGGTTGGAGATATCGAGCATAAACTGCCCCAACGCTTTCGGTCGGTAAGCCACTCCTGTCGACCGTTTCAATTCGTAGGCAGACGCGAATTCACCGGAAACCAGCAATTGTGAGCTCGTTACAATTCGTTACTGGCGTGAATCCGTCGTTGACCTCGGCGACACGAGTTTAATGAACTTCCTGAGATTGCTCCGGCGATTGGGAAACTTGCGGCTCGTGCCCCCGAAGACAGACCAGATTTTCACGCCCGAGTCGCAACTTCGTGATCTCGTCGTCCTCCTCGAGGTCCGCGAGCAGCCGGCTCACCTTGGCTTTCGACCAGTCGACGGAGTCGACGATGGCCGACTGTCGCATGCGGCCACCGTTCTCCTGAAGCATCGCATACACACGGTCGCGATCCGAGAGGACGGACTCGGATTGGGACGACCGATCGGGAGTCGTCGGCCGGTTGCTCGGTCGTCGTCCGATCCAGAGGACCGTTCCGAGGAGCATCAACAGGACGATCGCCAGCAAAGCGACCACGTGCGTCTCGGTGGCCCCGGGGCTCCCCTGTAGGATTGGACGGGATGTGAGAAGTTGTTCCCCTGGGCCATCTAGTGCACGTTCGTTGTGTTGCGTGAGGATGCCCTCGACCGCGAGAGGGAGTTGGGATAGGTGTGTGAGTGAGTGGAGCATGCGAACGAACCTGGGATTGCCGTTGAGGTGGCTGCTTGTCGGCGCTGGGGCGGTACGTCAATATCAAACACCGTGTGTGGACTAAGTATTTTTCATAACAAATACTGTGATAGCAACTGCGGTGACGGTTCTCGTCGCTGACTGGACCCATACGCCCGATCTGTCCACCCGAGATGGCCGCCAGGTACCTCCGTTGGGGTGCCATCCACCCCAATAGCCGACCATCTATCCCCTTCTGTCTGGCCCCGCCGCTTGATGCTCCGTGATCACGTCCAGCCAGGCAGTTCCGACCGGGTGGTTCCCACGAGCGTGCTCGCGTCTCGAACCTCGTACACCAGCGGTCACTTCGTGGCTCAGCTGCGAGTAGGGACGGACTACAGCCCCGAGCCAGATCCAAACGATGGGTTGGGTCACAGACCAACCCGCGGCTCACGTTCAACTGACGGGGTAATATCGGCTGTTCAGACTGTGCTGTAAGCTATAGTAGCCAGTGAAACGATTTACACACTCACAAAGCGAGTCGGCGCACAACCGGTCTATCACCGGTTCTGAGCAGCGGTATCGTGAGGGTGTGCAATGACGTTCAGTAACTACTATCGGTCGACCGCGCTCGAGGCTGCTCACCCCTCGTCTTCGACCACCTGTTCGCCGATCATAGCGTCAATGACGTCGCCCGTTGCAGGTTCCACCAGCGTCTCGAGCCCACGCTCGAGGTCGACCGCTGACTCGAAACCGATCTCCGTCCGTGCGCGCGACGTCTCGGCACAACTGTGGCGGATGTCACCGGGTCGCGGATCGGTGTGGACGATTGGGACGTTGCGGCCGACTATCCTACGAATACGCTCGGCGAGCGAGCGTATCGAGGTTTCCCGTCCGGTCCCGACGTTGAACGCCGACCCCGTCGTCTCCGTGACTCCGGCACGCAGGTTTGCTCGCACGACGTCAGCGACGTGCACGAAGTCCCTGGTTTGCTCCCCATCTCCCTCGACGGTGATCGGCTCCCCAGCCCGGGCCTGTTCTAGGAACGTCGAGATGACCCCGCTGTAGGGGCCCTGCTGGCGGGGCCCGTAGATGTTGAAATACCTGAGGCAAACGGTATCGAGGCCGTAGAGGTCGTGATAGCGACGGGCGTAGGCGTCCCCAGTGAGCTTTTGTATACCGTACGGTGACGGGGGGTCACCAGTGGCGGACTCGGGGATGGGAACCGACTCGGGATCGCCATACACCGCGGCACTTGAGGCCAAGACGACTCGAGCGTCCTCGATGCGAGCCTGCTCGAGTACGTCGAGTGTGGCCCCGAGATTGATCGCGTTGGTTCGACGGGGCGCAGCCACGCTCTCGGTGACGCTGACGACGGCACCCTGGTGATAGATGAGGTCGACGCCGCGGGCGCCCCGCTGGATCGCCAGTGGGTCCCTGAGATCACCCTCGACCACCGTAACCCCAGCCGGAAGGTGCTCCCGGGAGCCACTCGAGAAGTTGTCGAGGACGCGAACGTCGTTGTGTGGGGCGAGCGCGTCGACGAGGTGGCTGCCGACGAAGCCGGCCCCGCCGGTCACCAGGATCGACTGGTCGGCAATCGGGAACTTCATCGAGCGGGACCACCCGCGGTCGCCGGTTTAGTATGGGTCTCGTACCGACCCGTAGTCGATGCCTACAGGCTCGAAACTCCTCGCGCGGCCACCAGATGAGGCGTGTCCCCCGCCAACAGAAGCTATATGCGCCCCCGTTCGGAACTGCCGGCAATGACTGTCGATCTCGTGGTCACGAACGGTACCGTCGTCACGCCGGCCGGACGCTCCCCGGACACCGGCGTGGCTGTCGATGATGGCACCATCGTCGCCGTTGGCCGCACCGACAACTTGCCAGCCGCCGACCGAACCGTCGACGCCGAGGGAAACGTCGTCGTCCCGGGAATCGTCGACTGCCACATCCACAACCGCGAACCGGGACTCGAGTACAAAGAGGACTGGGAGAGTGCCACCAGGGCTGCCGCAGCCGGTGGGGTCACGACGGTGGTCGGCATGCCCAACACCGATCCGATCATCGACCGGCCCGATCACCTCGAGTGCAAGTTCGAGCGTGGCGAGGCGTCGGCACACGTCGACTTCCAGAGCTACGTCGTCGTCACCTCCGAGAACCTTGATCTGATCCCGGCCCTCGACGAGGCCGGTGCACTCGGGTACAAGATCTTCCTCGGCTCCACGGTCGGAGACGTCCCGCCACCCTCGGACGGCGAAATCCTCGAGGCCATGGAAAGGATCCGGGAAACGGGAAAACGACTGGGGTTCCACGAAGAAAACGGGGAGATCGTCGACTTCTACACCGAACAGTTCCAGGCCGAGGGTCGGAACGAACCGATCGACTTCGCCCACTCGCGGCCGGTGATCGCCGAACGGGAAGCCGTCGAGCGCATGATCACCTTCGCGGCGGAAACCGGGGTCAAGATTCACATGTATCACGTCTCCTCTGGCGATGCCGCCGAGGCCGTCGCCCGCGGGAAAGAACGGGACGTGGCGGTGACCGCCGAAACCTGTCCACACTACCTCTGGTTCACCGAGGACGTCCTCCGCGAGAAGGGCAACGTCGCGCGCATCCAGCCACCGATTCGCGACGCCGGCCAGCAAGCCCGCCTCTGGACGTCGCTCCAGACGGGGGCCATCGACTGCATCGCCACCGATCACGCCCCGCACACCGCCGAAGAAAAGCTGGTCGACGACCCCTTCGGCAACACCTGGGACGCCATCTCCGGATTCGTGGGCCTCGAGACCGAAATCCCGGCCCTCCTGACATTCGTCGACGAGGGCCGACTCACGCTCGAGGAGTGGGTCCACCACCACGCCACACGCCCGGCGGAGGTCTGGGATATGTATCCGAAGAAGGGGTCCCTCCAGGTGGGAACCGACGCCGACATCACCATCGTCGATCCCGACCGCACGTGGACGCTCGAGGATGCCACCACCCTCCACTCGAAAAGCTGCGTGACGCCATTCGAGGGCGAGACGTTCACCGGCAAGGCCGTGACGACAATCGTTCGCGGGGAAGTCGTCTACGAGGACGGCAAGGTCGTCGGCGAATCGGGATACGGTACCCGCGTCGACGTCTGAGTGGGATTCCGGTGACTCGGTACAGTGATTGCCGACCCGGTACGCGCAATTCTCGGTACCACGGGACAGAAAACCGGTTCAGGCATCATCGGCAGTTCTGTCCGGACATTCGGAAACGCCTATATGCTCGTACCCCAGACTACCGAGGACGCATGGAGGAGCGAACGCGGGCCTATCTTCGCGGGCGATTCAAGGACCACTATCGCCGGACGGAGATCACCCCACCACCCGACGCGAACGAACGCGAGTGGGGGTACATTCCCTGGACAGCGGGACCCAAAACGACGATGGTCCGCCACCGATCGCTCCTCGAACTCGGCTCACTCGAGGATTTCCTCGTCCGAAAGCGACCACAGCACGTCTACTTTTCGGTCGGTCGATACCGCGACCCCGGTGCAGGGTCGATGACCGAGAAGGAGTGGCGCAGCTCCGACCTGGTGTTCGACCTCGACGCGGACCACCTCCCGAGTGTGACCCTCGGCGAAGACTCCTACGCCGAGATGCTCGCGAAGTGCAAGGACGCCCTGCTTCGGCTACTCGACTTTCTCGAGGACGATTTCGCCTTCGAAGACGTCGAAGTCGTCTTCTCGGGTGGCCGCGGCTACCACGTACACATTCGCGACGAGAACGTCCGCCACCTCGAGCGCGACCATCGCCGTGAAATCGTCGACTACGTGCGAGGGATCGGCCTCGAGTACGACGAACTCATTCAGGAGGAGACCGTCGCCGGAATGGGTCGAAAGACGCCGACCCAACGCCGTCACCTCGCCGTCGAGGGCGGATGGGGGCGACGAACCCACGAACACTTCATGGCATTCATCGACGAACTCCTCGCTCTGGAGGAGGCGGACGCCCTGGAGCGCCTCCAAGGCTTCGATGGCATCGGCGAGGGAAAGGCACAGGCCACGTTGAACGCCGCCCGCACCAACCGTGCGGAACTCGAGGCAGGCAACGTCACGGTTCACACGGCCGTCTCCCAACTGGCCGAACGGTTCGCGAAGCGAGCGGTCGAGGCCGACAACGCGCCCATCGACGAACCGGTAACGACCGACACGAACCGCCTGATCCGATTGCCGGGGAGCCTCCACGGCGGCAGCGCCCTCGAAACGAGGCGGATACCCAGGGATGCGCTCGCCGACTTCGACCCGCTGGTCGACGCCGTTCCCGACACGTTTACCAGCCACGAGATCGCCGTTGAGGTAACTCGCGGCGGGGACGTGGAACTCGGTGGCGATATCTTTACAATCCCCGAGGGTAATCAGTCACTTCCGGAGTACGTCGCCATGTTCCTCATGGCGCGTGGTAGCGCGGAGAAGGACAAAGAATGAATCTCGACGAGTTGCGCACGGTCCAGAGCAAGGAGCGTCAGAAGGACAGCCTCCAGCACCTGCGCCCGTCGTTTTATCAGGAAGTCGGCGAGTACATTGCTGCCCTCGAGGCCGAACGCGAGCGCGTCGCCGACGCCGCTGAGGACCCCTTCTCCTCGCCGGAGGTGGGTCGCCTGACCGACGAGATCGAGACGGCCACGGACGTCGTCGAGGCGATCTACGAGCGACGAATGGGAAAACTGGTCAAGCAGGCGAGTCTCGCCGCGGCGGGGATGCCAGCCGACGACGAGGGGCTGACTGCAGAGGAAGCCGATCTGTTCGAGGACCTCGTCGAACGCATTCGGGACAACAAATCCCACGTGTTGGACGTCCTCGAGGGCGTCGAAGCGGAGCCTGTGGACTCAGTATCGGGCTCGTCGGCCACCGCGGCCGACCCAGGCCAACGGGGGTCCAAGGGCGAGCCTCTGGTGGAGACCGAACAGGACCCCAAGACAGCACCCGTGAGCGAGGAGAGGGAGCCGGTTGCTGAGGACGAGGGGGGCGTCACCGCTGCGGAGGCGATGGGCGGAGACCTCCCCGCCGACACCGGTGAGACGCCCCCGACTGCAGTGGAACAAGACGGCAGCGATGTCCCACCACCCCCGCCAGAGGACCCGCTGCCTGCGGACGATTCGACTGCGTCAACACCTGCAATCGACGGACCGTCCGAGCACCACGATCCGCAGGCCACGACCGACGGTCACGGTGGACACTCGTTGAGTGAGTCTCCACCCGACGCAGCTGCCGGATCCCAGGACGAGGGCGAGGTCGGGGACGACAAAACGTCGACCGTGGTTGATCGAATGACGGTCAAAATCACTCGTGATGTCGGTTCGATTCTCGGAATCGACGACCGCGAATACACCCTCGGGGCGGATGACGTGGTCACGCTCCCCGAAGAAAACGCCACCCCGCTCGTCGAACGGGAGGCGGCGGAACCGCTCGAGTGACCGACCCCCACTCGGTCCCTGGACGCTCCGTTCGGCGCGATTCGTTTGTATCCCGACCCGATACCGATAGCACTACGGGTACCGACACGAAAAATCGCACATGCTCGAGGTAGGCGACGACGCCCCCGATTTTACACTGATGAATCAACACGGCGAGACGGTGCGGTTGGCGGATTTTGCGGGCCAGCACCTGATCGTCTATTTTTATCCCCGTGCGAACACGGAGGGCTGTACGATCGAAGCCTGTGAGTTCCGGGACGCTCGACCAACCCTCGAGACCGAGAACGCGGCTGTGGTCGGGATTAGCGATGATCCAGTGGCGGACCTCGAACGTTTTGCCGAGGAGTACGAACTCCAGTTCGACCTGCTCTCGGACGAAGACGGCGAGGTGTCCACTGCCTACGACTCCTACGGTGAAAAGCAGATGTTCGGCAACACATTCGATGGTGTCTTTCGGAATACGTTCGTCGTCGGCCCCGATGGCACCATCGAGGCTGTCTTCGAGGGTGTCTCGCCGGAGGGCCACGCCGAGGACGTGTTGGCGACCCTCGAGTGAGAAACGGAAACCGATCGCTGTCGGTTGTATGTTGTCTCAGGAGGATTGNACAAAGCGGTTCAATTGGGGTCGTATGATTGTGAGTGCTGAGCCTCGAGCCCCCTCGATTTCGGAACGCTCACCAACTGTCTCAGCATACACGACCTAAAGCGCCGCGTTTCCCCGAGCGCTACCGCACTCGGCTTTTTCGTAGAGATTTTTGCAAGTGGCTTGGGCGAGCGAAATGAGCGAAAACCCGCGGCAAAACGGTCCTACTGGAAGGTTCGGCCCAGCTGGTCCTCGCTCGTCTCGGGCTCGGCCGTCTGGAACTCCTCCTCGATCTCCTCGTAGCGCTCCCTCGTGTCGGGGGTCACGCTCGGGGGCACCTCCTCGAGGGCCTGCTCGAAGTGTTCGCGGCTGATTCGGACGTTCCCCACGGTATCGGGGATGTCCTCGGGATCGACGGTCGTGATGAACTCCCGGCTGGCTGCCATCGAGGCCTCTCGACAGACGGCCTCGATGTCCGCACCGACGTAGCCATCGGTCTCGCCCGCGAGCCACTCCAGGTCGATGGCCTCGGCGAGTGGCTTGTCACGGG
>SL_4KL_010_BRINEDRAFT_10000879_pt1 | contig 16123 bp, 20 predicted proteins | sample SodLak_010_BRINE_2_FD_10664 | JGI IMG/M metagenome (IMG submission 10664)
CGAAGGTCATCTCTATAGCGGGTGATGTGGCCGGGAGCACTAAAAACACATCTACCGTCGGCCGGGTCGCTGTGTGTGAGCGAACGTCACGAAAATGGCGAATTACTCACAGAAACGAACTGGTAGATCCTCCGATACCCTCTTAACATGGGCTCGCATACCCGTTGATAATGACGGTAGAGGCAACCAGTGCTGGGGCGATCCTCTTCCGCGACACCCGCGGCCGACGGGAGTATTTGCTCCTCAAAAGCCGTCCGGGGGACTGGGAGTTCCCCAAGGGCGGGGTCGAAAGGAATGAGGAGCTCCAGCAGACTGCAATACGGGAGGTGACAGAGGAGGCCGGTATCGAAGAGTTTCGACTCATCAACGGCTTCCGCGAGGATTACGATTACGTCTTTCAGGCCAACGGGAAGACGATCCACAAAACAGTACACCTGTTTATCGCCCATTCGTTCGAGGCGAGCGCAGAACTATCAAAGGAACACCGAGACCTCCAGTGGCGTGATTACGAGCAAGCGCTCAACACGATTACACAGGACGGCCCGCGGGAAATCCTCGAAAAGGCACACGACTTTCTCGACCAGCGACTCGAAGAAGAGGGCGACTACATTTAGTCAGCCCTTCGGGCACCGCCCGATGACGGTTCGATTCTCGTGATGTTCGATTCGGAATTCGTTTACGAACTCTGTGTCTGTCGGTGGGCCGAACTCGCGTGGCCGCCGGAGTCCGCATCCACGCCCACAGCCAACGGTGCTCGAACTGATCGGCCCTACATCGTCGCCAGACAGCTTGGAACCCGGAACCGACGCTGGGATACGATCATCATCGAAGCTGACGCCGGGGCACTGGCCGACCGCGCCGCCTTTGGCGACCGCGAGCTCGACAGCGACCTCCTTCATATTGTTCAGCACGCCCCCGCCGACTGGGCGTGGTATCGCGAGGCACTTCCCGAACCCGACTATCCGTGGCGGTACGTCAGAGAGGCGATTCATCGCGCGGCCGACCGCGGCGTCCTCGAAAACCGAAAAAACGGAAACCGGATCGAGATCAAACGAATCGCACCCTATCCCGACTGGTTCGAACGGCTGATCGTGATTGAAAACAAGCCCGATCTCGATGCGAGTGCGGCCAGACAGCTCAGCAGCCAACTCGAACACGACGTCGACACGGGCCTTGCCGATGAGGTATGGGTGGCGACCGGCCGGACCGACAGCCGTGTTGAGCCCGCGTTGCTCGAAGCGCTGCCCGTCGAGGCCGGCATTCTACTAACCGATTTCGCTGATGGCGTCGACGCCGATAGCATCAGTGTTGAGTGGTATCCAACGGCGCTGCAGCCAACCCACGCCGAAGGCTACCGCACATCACGACGGCTCGAACTGGCCGAACGGGCCTATGGCCGCGGCTGGCGAACCTATCACGAGACAATGCGGCCGGACTGTCGGTACTTCCAGCTGCGGCGGCACGGACGCGGGCTGTTGCCATGGTGTGCGGCCAAATCGCGTCATCAGTCGGCGGCAACCTGTGGAAGTTCGTGTGCGGATTTCGAACCAGAGCCGCCGGCATGGCGGATGAAAGCCTGGCCACTGGCAGGTGGGCCAGGTGCTGGAATCAAGCGACTGCTTGCGGATCGGAGACAACGCGAAAATCGGTGATTTCCTCGCACAGATAGCGATGCTTTCAGCCGTCGGTCGTCGAAACATCGATCGCATCGCGTTCGACGCTGAGACGGAATGTCGGCACCGTTCGGTAGATCACTTCGACGACATTCTTTCGTTTGAGACTCTGGAGTGCCCGACGCACGTCGCCAGCGTCGGGATCAACATCGTACTGCTCTCGGAGCTTCGTCAGGACGCTAACAACGCTCTCGGATCGCTCCTCGGGGCCGGCAACAACCGAGAACACCTGTGATTCAAGCGTCGAAACGCGGATTTCACTCGGTGGGGCGTCGCTTCCCTGACCCTCGGTCGGTGGCTCGACACCCGGTTCGACACCCGTTAGCTCGACGGCTTCGGCGGTTGTCCGAATGAGGCTGTTGTCATCGCGAAAATAGTAGTCTTTGAGATGATTTTCGAGATACCGGTGAACCTCGCTGCCGCTGTCGAGCCCCCAGCGGTTCTGAAGCTCTTTGTTTTTCGTTGGCTGAAGTTCGACAACGTCTCCAAGCCGGTCGGTTTCCTCGTCGGTGAGGCTCATACTGACCGATTACCACCCATCACATATCGGGGTTGCGGCTTTCGGTCGCCGCACCGTGCACGCTGTTGTGGAATTGTTTGGACAGAAGAGGCTAAGTGGATCCGAACCGAACATCTGTCATGGAAAAACGTGTTAAACTTGCGCGGGTGAAACCAGTGCTCGAACAACTTGAGTATCCCGTCGACCGGACAGCCGCTGCAACCGCCTTTGATGAGACAACGCTGATGATGGCTGACGGCGAGACGAATCTCGGGTCGTTGATTGCAAAAGCCAATCGCGAGCGGTTCAGATCAGCTGACGACCTCAACACGGAGCTCAACAACGTCATGCCGATCGAGGCTCTCGGTGAGCCCGGGCAGTCCGACGGCGACGCCTAAGTGTTGGTACCGCACGCGGTGTGGATAATAAAATAGTCGAACCCCGTTATTTAAGTACGACAGTCCACTTTCCTCTCGCTAATGGAGTTCTGTGACGATTGCGGTTCAATGATGAAGACGCAGGGCGATGAGTGGGTCTGTGGCTCGTGTGGCTTTTCGAAGTCACGCAACGAGACCAAAGAAGCGGCAATGACAACGACACACGGCCAAGAGGAAACCGAAATCGTCGACGTCAGCGACGCCCAAGACAACGGGTTGCCGACGACCAACGCCCGCTGTCCATCGTGTGAAAACGACCGTGCCTACTGGTATATGCAGCAGATCCGGTCGGCCGACGAGAGCGAAACGCGGTTTTTCATCTGTACCGAGTGCGAACACAAATGGCGCGAGGACGACCACTAGATGGAGATTCCGCCGCCAGCGGTACCGACCGAGCGGTTGGCCGACTGGCGGCAGACTGACGCGACCATCGAACGGGCGTTTTCGACACCGGTTGTGACTGTCGAGACGCACACACGTGTTTTCGAGGAGACAACCCAGCGCGACCGAATTCGAGCCGAGACCGGTATCGACCAGCCGTGGCGGTTCTTTTTCGTAAGCCGGATTCGACTCGACCCACCCCGACAGCCCTCACTGTTGTTGACACCGCTGGTCAGGAGTGAAAGCGCACGTGATTTTGCCGACCGGCTTGCCGCGCGTGGCTTCTCACAGATCGACCGACACAATCGGACCGAGATGTCAGTCGGCCAGACGACTGGCCTCCGGTTCGATTATCGGGCGATCTACCGGCTGCACGCACCGGACGGAGACCGTCCAGAACAACACCTTTCGCTTCCGGTTGCCGCCTCGCTCGCGGTCTGGAACGACGGTCACGACTATCATGTCGCTGGGGGTGCGTATCCGAGCGGCAAACCGGATAGCGCGCCAGAGCCCCTCTACACAGCGCTAACAGCAAGCGTTGATCCCGAGACCGCGCGTGCCGAACTGCTAGCATTAATTGACGGCTGTGGACCACCTCCTAGCCGAGAGAACGCCTAACAGCGCTATTCGAAATCGGCGGATTCGTTCACGCTGGGGGCGCAGCCACCGCTGTTGGTATCGGTCAGAATCGAGAGTTCGCCGGCTCGGCTGACGATGACTAACAGCTCAAGACAGTCGCTGGCGGTTCGCTCAGTCAAGGATGCCTGCGTAAGGTGCTCGCCATCGAGCCGCGTTGTCAGCTGGAACTCCCCTGCGGTATCCGGCCAGTCACTATCGAGTGACACCCCCTCGCCCGCCGCAAGGTCGTGTGTCGACCAGTGCTCGATGTCATCACCACGCTGGATGATAATGTCAACCGTGTGCGCTGTACTATCGAGATTTTCGACCGAGACGGCACCGAGTATGGTGCCCTCGCGTGCAGTCTCATCGGCTTGCGCATCCGGATTTTCGCTGCCCGTACAGCCAGCAACGGCTCCAACAGTCGCGGCGCTAACTCCAGCTAACAGCCGCCGGCGGGTGAGTGGACGCATCAACTCAGCCTCACCAACGGAGTCAAATAACTGTTTGTCAGACGCCAATCCGTTTTCGGTGACCAATCGCTCAGTCTGAACGAGTGCGCAACCGGTTTCGGAGCGTTGAGACGAGTTGGCCGCCGACCGTCCGGGCAAGGCCGACTGGATCAGGGGCAAACGGCGCGATACCAAGGAGCGAGGCAATCCGACCCGCCGGCTCTTCGGGCGTCGAACGCGCAATCGGGACTCCTTGAACGCGAACGACAATTGGGAATTTCACCGCGATTGGGCCGTCATCAAAAACGGCATCGAGCGCCGGAATCTCCGTCGAATGGGCCGCCATCGCCCCCTGCGTCGTTTCATAAAGGGCGCGGAGCACACCGAGACTGTCGGCGTCGACAAACAGTGTCGAGTCAGCCGTGTGAATGTTGATCGTACCCTGTGCTGTCGACAGCGTGAGTGCAGCCTCAATCGTGAGGCGTTCTGGCCGCGGTGTCGTCGGATCTGTCTCGCTCACTCGTCGCGTTCGCTTGCACTGATTCGAAGTGTGCCGTCGATCTTCCACCGCGCGTGGTCGGCTTCCGAGCCGACCCGGTCGGGAACGTCGACCTGCATTTCTTCGAATTCATAGGTGATTTCGGCCCCACGTCCGGTAAGTCGCTCATAGAGACCAATTGCGAGTTCTGGCCATGTTTCGGTCTCTTCGATCTGATTGTCTGATTCGTCCGAGGACATACCTGTTAGTACGTATGCAAGCCGAATAAAACTGGCTCCTACAGAACTCAACAGCGGGCAAAGAGGAGATAGCCCGTATGGCCGACACCGGCTGTCGAGGGCCGTGTTCCGCGCTCGTCGAACTGCATCTCACGTTGGATTGTCTCGAAGGTCGTGATATCGTTGAGCCCAGCATCAGCGGCTACCTCAGCGGCCGCTCGTGTGTTTTCGACGAACGGTGCATAGACGACAACGTAGCCGCCTGGAACGACGAGGTCAGCGGCCGTGGCGACGACGTCGGGAGCATCGACCGTATCGAGCGTGAGAATGTCGAACGGCTCGCCGGCTGTGAGCTCATCGAACTGTTCGGTGATATCGCCGGTTCGAACGTCAACGTACTCCTCGACGCCAGCAACCCGCATATTTTCGCGGGCAACCTCGGCGAAGTCGGCCGACTGTTCGTAGGTCGTCACGTGAGCGTGAAGCCGGCCGAGATACGTCGAGAGAATTCCGGTTCCGGTGCCGGCATCGAGGATTCGGTCGCCGGCGGCTGCGCCGGTATGGCCGATAATCAGCCCGATATCTCGGGGCATCATCGGTGCCCCGGTCCGGTCGAGATGGTTGAAGAGATCGGGGCCTCGAAGCTCGCGAGCGACAAACTCCTCGCCAATGTGCGTCTCAAGGACGTCACCGGATTCGACATCTTCGGGAACCGTCAGCATACCCAGGTCAGTGTGTAGCTCTGCACCGGGTTCGCGGAGATACTCACGGTCGCCGTGAATAAGGAGAATCACTCGAGCCGGGAAATTGCCGCAGCGAGATCACCGTCTTCGGCTTCGAGTGCCTCACGGGCGTCGCCTGCAGAAACGCCAGCCTGCGAGGCAACGAGTGTGATATCGTCTTCAGGAATTGCCGGCGCTTCGACGGCCGGCTGATCGCCACTGCTGGTGCCGGCGTCCTGTGTTTCTGGCTCACCGACAATCTGATACGTTTGGGTACCTTGGGCATCCATTCGCGTCACTTCAGGGGCCGCAAAGACGAGTTGCTCGCCGTCAGTCGTGGTGATGGTGACCGTCTCGGCGTCAATCTCGGTGACGTCGATTCCCATCTGTTTCATCATCTGTTGCATCTTCCGTGGGTTCATACCGCCGCCTCCAAACATGTCTGTGACTTCTCGGGGTATGAGCAAAAGCGTGGCGAAGCCAGCCGACACGGCATGTGGTCATACGCAGTTCCACATTGGCGAGATTGCTGTAGCCTAGTTCTGTTTACTCCAGAAACAGTTCAACTGTTATCCGGTATACGTTGGTCAAGAAACGACAGGACCGGATTGAATATTCTATTGTTCGTCAGTTAGATGCTGATGGACGCCAGATATTGAGAGTCACTCGTTCTGCAAAAAGTGTTACACTTCCGGGCAGTCAATCCCTGTGTGATTGCCATGAACGACTCACGACGCAGAGACGTACTCAAAGCAGCAGGTGGCCTCGCAGTTGTTGGAACAATCGCCGGCTGTGCGGACGAAGAAGAACCAGTCGACGGTGAGCCCGAGGACACCGAACAACAAGCAGATGAGCTGCAAGACGAAGAAGAAGACGAACAACAAGAAGACGAACTCGGGGCGTTTCGAGCAGTCCACGGCTCGCCAGATGCACCAAACGTCGACATTTATTTCGACGACGAGCCAGCAGTCGAGGACCTCGGCTTCCGAGAAGTCAGCCCGTATGTCGAGGTCGAGCCGAACACATATCAGGTGCAGGTGACCGCCGCGGGCGAACAGGAAACCGTTGTCTTCGAAGACGAAGTCGATGTTGAACCGGGAACAGCCAGCACCGCCGTCGCCTTTGGCGAGGCTGCAGGTGGTCCCGATGGATTCACCGTTGAAATCCTCGAAGACGATATCAGTGATCCTGGTGAGGATATGAGTCGAATCCGGCTGTTCCACGGCTCGCCGGATGCCGAGGATGTCGACATCGTCGTTGTAGAGGGTCCAGATGAGGAGCCAGCCGAAGCCGAAGAAGAGGCTCCCGAAGACGAGCCAGAAGACGAGGAACCACCGGCAGACGAGGAGGAGCCCGAACCAACCCAGCAGGAAGAAGACGAGCCACCGGAGGATGAACAAGAAGAGGACGCTCCCGAGGACGAACCGGAAGCCGAGGGGCCGGCAGATGAGGAACCACCAGCCGAGGATGAGCCCCTGTTCGAGGGCGTTGGCTTTGGCGACGAGGACACCGCAGAGGTTCCGTCCGGTGACTACACGCTTGGAGTCGTCCCGAGCGGAGAAGCACCTGCTGACGAAGAAGAAGAAGAGGAAGAAGAGGAACCACCAGCGGACGAAGCGCCTGACGAAGAGGCTCCTGAGGACGAAGAAGGAGAAGAAGAAGCGCCCGAAACAACCCAACAAGAAGACGAAGAACCGCCGGAAGGCGAAGGGCCAGCCGAAGAAGAAGAAGAAGAAGAAGAAGAAGAAGAAGAAGAAGAAGAAGAAGAAGAAGAACCAGACGAAGAGCCGGTCGAAGAGTTCGAAATCTCGCCTGAAAGCGGAGGCGTCTACTCCGCATTCGCCGTTGGCTACCTCGACCCTGAAGCTGCCGACAGCGACGAAGAGTTCGAGGTTGTGACTGTCGAAGACGCGATGGAGGGCGAACGCTCCGAAGGCGGAACTGAAGACGGGCTGCTGGCGTTGCTGTAACAGCCATACCGTTGTTGCAGATTTTTATTTCGGTGCGAACAGGTGTGTCGGGAGACTGAGTGTTACCGGACTGCTACCCAACGAGTTTTAACATACCGCGGCTCGTCTGTGCGGACAATGTTCGATGCCGAGGATCTCACTACGATCCGCAACGCCAAGGCCGAGTGGGAGTCCGAGACGCTGGGGCCGACGTTGGATCGCTTTGGCGAGCGTGCCGAGACGTTTCGCACCGATACCGGCGGCCAACACGTCAAGCGGCTCTACACCCCAGCGGACATTGATGCGCTCGACTACCGGGATGATATCGGCTTCCCTGGCGAGGAACCCTACACGCGAGGCGTCTATCCGACGATGCACCGCGGCCGGCTCTGGACGATGCGACAGTATGCAGGAATGGGGACCGCTCGCGAAACCAACGAGCGGTTCAATTATCTCATCGAGCAGGGTTCTTCAGGGCTGTCAATGGCGTTCGATCTCCCGACGCAGATGGGCTATGATTCGGATGCCTCGATGGCCGCCGGCGAGGTCGGCAAAGCGGGTGTCGCCATCGACACGCTCGCGGATTTCGAAACCGTCTTCGAGGGGATTCCGCTCGACGAGGTCTCGACGAGTATGACGATCAACGCCCCGGCTGTCGTGCTGTTGGCGATGTATATCGCCGTCGGCGACAAGCAGGGTGTCGACCGCGAGAAACTCCGCGGGACGATTCAAAACGATATTATGAAAGAGTATATCGCCCGCAATCTCTTTATTTACCCACCAGCACCCTCGATGCGGCTCATTACGGATACATTTGGATTTGCGGCCTCGGAAATTCCGAACTTCAATACAATCTCTATTTCGGGGTACCACATCCGCGAAGCCGGCTCGACAGCTGCCCAAGAAATCGCCTTTACGCTGGCCAACGGGATCGAATACGTCGAGGCCGCCCTCAATGCAGACCTCCCAGTCGACGACTTCGCCCCACAGCTCTCCTTTTTTTTCAACGCGCACAACAACATCTTCGAGGAGGTCGCAAAATTCCGTGCGGCCCGGCGGCTGTGGGCGACGATTATGGACGACCGATTCGGTGCGGAGAATCCGAAATCAAAGCAGCTGAAATTCCATACCCAGACCGGCGGCTCAACGCTGACCGCCCAGCAAATTGAAAACAACGTCGTCCGCGTAGGTTACCAGGCGCTGGCGGCGGTTCTCGGCGGCACCCAGAGCCTACATACGAACGGCAAGGACGAGGCGCTCTCGCTGCCGACCGAGCAGTCGGTTCGAACGGCGCTCCGCACCCAGCAGATTCTGGCGCACGAATCGGGGGTTGCCGATACGATCGATCCACTCGCCGGGAGCTATTATGTCGAATCACTGACTGACGAAATCGAAGCCGAAGCACGAACGCTGATTGACGAAATTGATGAGAAAGGTGGGATGCTGCGAGCGGTCGACACGGGCTACATTCAGCGGCAGATTCAGGATGTCGCCTACGAGCGACAGCGCGAAATCGAGGCCGGCGAGCGAGTTATCGTCGGCGTCAACGAGTTCCAGGTCGACGAAGCACCCCAAATGGATCTCGAATCGACAGATGAACAGGACGAACACCGACAACAAGAGCGGCTCAAAGCAGTCAAAGCCGACCGCGATGACGACGCGGTCGCCGACGCGATTTCGGCCGTCAGTGAGGCGGCCGCCGCCGGTGAGAACGTGTTGCCGCCGGTGATCGAGGCGGTCAAAGCGTATGCGACGGTCCAAGAGATCTGCGACGTCTTCCGCGAGGAGTTTGGCGAGTACCAGCCGGGTGTCTGAGTGGCCGACTGGCGCTCACATTCAGTGCGTCGGCGGGTGTTTTTATACAATTCCGCCCGGTATCGTGGGTAGATGCAGTTTCATCACGCCGGGATTGCGACTGACGACGCGGCCGCCCTCGCGGAGCTATTCGGGCAGCTGTTCGACGCACCGATTGTCCACGAACAGCGTTTTGACGGAATGACGGTCGTTTTTCTCGAACTCGAAAACGGCTTTTTCGAACTCCTCGAACCACACGAAGACGGAGCGATTGCTCGGTATCTCGATCGCCGCGGGCCGGGAATTCATCATCTCGCGGTCGAAACGGCCGACATCGACGCTGCCCTGCGGACTGCCCGAGACGCCGGTATTGAACTCATCGATACGAAGCCACGGCCTGGCGCGTGGGGCCACGAGGTGGCATTTTTGCATCCGAAATCGACCGGCGGCGTGCTGATCGAGTTCGTTGGCGAGTAACAGTATAATATCGTACAAGACAATCGTGTTTGACACACTAACACACAGTAATTGATAATTAGACGGAAACGTTGAAGACTGCTGGCTCATAGCCTTCGACAGAATGGTGACTGGCTGTGTCCGATAGCAGTAATATTGTTCTACAGGACACCGAGAGCCACCGGCAGGTAGCTCCCACCGACGAGAGACAAGCCGATTCTTCTGAACTTCGATCACTGCGGTTCGTTGGACCCGCAACTGCCGGCACGCTTGCTGCCGAGCAGTTCGACGCCACAGCGATCACTGACAAACGCCTCTCCTACCGCCAACTCACCACGCTCGGGGTCAACCCTGGTGTTGCCGCAAAAATCCGCCGTGAACATTCCCTACCGTGGTCGTTTCGCTCCGGTGGCGATCTCACTCGACGCTCGGTGCAGGTTCGTGGACTCGGCTCCGAGGAGGCCGCGTGGGTCGCCGCCTCCACCGGAGACTGGGAGAGACCAGCCAGTCAGCCCCAGCAGACCGACACCAGAGCCGACCGGCCTGCCGCCGACAGCGACCCCGAATCCGCCGATACCGACCGACCATCCGAATCGGTTTTTGCGACGCCGTGGCCGACGCACCCCGACGCTGACGCCGTCGATACAGACGAACCAGTCGACAGCCGTCTCGCCGAGGCCGTCTGGCGAGCCCAGAGCAAGCCGACACCACTGTCTGCAGTGGACGGTCTTGACCAGCGAGCGATCGACCGGCTCCACTCAGTGGGTATTACGTCGGTCAGAAGTCTGATCGTCGCGAATCCAGAACGAATTGGGACCGTCTTGTCGATTGACTGCGATCGCTTCGAAGCGTGGCAACGGCTCGCGGCGGCAGTTGAGCAATAAATTTACTCAAAGAGTAGTACTATCTCTATTTTCTGATCGCCCGATATCAGGCCCAAGACGGCGTGTATGAGACAAGTAAACATATCAGCAACGCTGTAATCACCACAGCTTTTTTATCTTTGTTTACCAGTTCTAGGAACGATGATCCCGAACGCTGATTCGGCAATCACGCGCAACGAGAAGGCCCTCATTCTCGCGTATGACCATGGACTTGAGCATGGCCCCGTCGATTTCGAGCCGAACCCGGCGACAGCCGACCCAGATCGAATCTTCGATCTCGGAAGCCACGACGCGGTTACTGCCGTCGCTGTCCAGAAAGGAATCGCCGAAGGCTATTATCCGTCGTATGAAGATGACGTAACGCTGTTGGCAAAGCTCAACGGTACCTCTAATCTCTGGATGGGCGAGCCGAACTCGTCTGTCAACTGGACGGTCGAAAACGCGGTCGAGGTCGGTGCCGATGCCATCGGGTTTACCGTATATGGCGGCTCGAATCATGAAATCGAGATGGTCGAGGAGTTCCGTGACGCCCAAGAGGCCGCCCGCGAACACGGTCTCGGTGTCGTCATGTGGTCGTATCCCCGCGGCCAAGGGCTCAAAAACGCGACCACACCTGAGACAATCGCCTACTCGACTCGTCTCGGTCTCGAACTCGGAGCCGATATCACGAAGGTCAAATATCCCGGCTCCCCGGACGCAATGACACACGCCGTCGAGATGGCAGCCGGTTCGAAAGTCGTCATGAGCGGTGGGTCGAAAACGAACGACCAAGACTTCTTGACGACGGTCCACGAGGCAATGGAGGCCGGAGCCAACGGGCTTGCGGTCGGACGCAACGTCTTCCAGCGCGACAACCCCGAGCAGATTCTTGACGGCCTCGAAGCAGTTATCTTCGAGGAGGCGAGTGTCAAAGAGGCACTCGATGCAATGGGTGCCGAACCGACTGATCCCGAGGCCCTAGACTAATGACACAAACACCGACTGCCGACCAGGACGCCGTTATCGACGAGATTTTTGAAACACTTGCTGCGCTTGCCCCCGAAATCCGGGCGTCGCTGCCCGGCCGTCGCGTCAAGAGCGACGAAACCAATCCCAGCGGTGAGGTGCGACTCGAAGCCGACGCCTACGCCGACGAGCTCCTCGAAGAGGCACTCGGTGCAATCGACGGCGTCGGCATCTATGCCAGCGAAGAACAGGCCGATCCAATCGACGTTGGCGAGGGCGACATCTCAGTCGCACTTGATCCACTCGATGGCTCCTCGAATATCCAACCCAACAGCCCAATGGGGACGATCATTGCGGTCTACGAGGGCGATCTCCCCGGACAAGGAAGCTCGCTTCTCGCCTCCGGATTTGTCCTCTTTGGGCCGATTTTGACGATGACGGTCGCCCGTGACGGACAGGTCTATGAATCGAACGTCGAAAGCGGCGAAATCGACGTGATCAACGACGACGTCACGCTTCCCAACGAACCAACCGTCTACGGCATGGGTGGCCGCGTTCCTGACTGGACTGCCGGCTTTGCGGCCTTTATCGATGAGGTCGAAGACGAGTACAAACTCCGGTACGGTGGCTCAATGGTTGCCGATGTCAACCAGGTACTCACCTATGGGGGGATCTTTTCGTATCCCGCACTTCAGTCGGCACCAAACGGCAAGCTCCGTCTGCAGTTCGAGGGAATTCCGATGGCGTACATCGTCGAGTGTGCCGGAGGGCACTCCTCGGATGGCACCCAGTCGATTCTCGATGTCGAAGCGACCGAGTTCCACCAGCGGGTGCCGGTCCATCTCGGCAACGAAGTGCTCGTTAGCCGGGTTGAATCAACGCTCGCAGCACACGACTAATACAGACCCACCACCAGTAGATCCCGAACGTTGTGGTAAGTGACTATTGCTCAGGGCTGTCGGACTCGCCGGCAAACAGCATATCCAGCACCTCACAAATCTCTCAGACAGACCGAATTTCTCGGCCTGACGATGAAAAATTTGCACAGATAGCCAATTTCTACGCACAATCCGTGCAAAAACAAATCTATTCAGTAGCTGTTTGTAACCGTTGGACTTCTTTATTGATATGGAGAGACCACCTACCATCCAGCAAGACGCAAGGAGCGAAGTGATCGAACTCGCAGAGACACTGATCGATGCGGTTCCTGAAATCAAAGCCATTCTTGCAGCCGAACGCGGGGCCAGTGGGAAAGTAAACCCGAGTGGTGACGAACAAAAGGTCGCGGATGATAAGATCGACGAGGTTGTTTTTGACTGTGTAAGCCAGCACGATGGCTTCGGAGAATATCTGAGCGAAGAGCGAGCGGAAATCGACGACCTCGGAACTGGACTGTCGGTTGCCACCGATCCGCTCGACGGCTCATCGAATATCAAAACGAACACGACGGTTGGAACGATCGTTGGAATTTACGATGCGCCACTGCCGACACGGGGGCGTGATCTCATCGCAAGTATTTGTCTGGTGTTCGGTCCGGTGACGTCGATGGCGATCGCAGCCAACGGTGAGGCGGTCGACTATACGATTCAAGACGGCGAAATCATCGGCCACGAGCCGATTACGATACCCGAAGACGGCGGGATCTGGAGCTTCTCGGGTCGGCCACCGGAGTGGACACCAGCGCTCAGAGAGTACGAAGACGTCTTGGGCCAGCAGTTCGCCCACCGATATACCGGCGCGATGATCGCTGACGTCTGGCTGTTGCTCAGCGCAGGTGGCGTCGTCGGCTATCCAACACGGACGACAAAACCCGACGGCGTGCTGAGACTGCAGTACGAATCGAACCCGATTGCGTATCTCATTGAGTGTGCCGGCGGGGCCGGATCAACGGGAGCCCAGCGCATTCTCGACGTCGAACCCGATGACCCCCATCAGCGAGTGCCCACCTACTTTGGGACGAAATCACTGATTGACGAACTCGAAACACGACTCAAAGCTGAAGCATAGCAACGGTCTCCCCGCTGACTTCCGGCTGGCTGGTTTTTTTTCACCCTTCGAGCGCTTCCGCGAGACCATCCGCCGCAGACGAACGCCGGAGAACGGCCGTCAGGATTCTGTCGGGTACTCGGTAATCTCGACTCGGTCCGTGTCTGCGTCGAGCCCATCGGGCGCGGGCAGTTTCGTTCCCGGAACGCTGACCATGAGCGAGGCGACAGCGACCCCGCGTTTGAGTCCAGCACGCGGGCCGTTTCCATGGACCAGCTCAGAGAGAACACCCGAAAGCATTGCATCGCCCGCACCGACGGTATCAGCCACGTCAACATCAAGAGCGGCTGCATGCAACACCTCGGTTTCGCCGACCATGAGCGCGCCATCGCCGCCGAGAGAGGTAACGACGCGGTCGAAGCCCAGTTCTCGGAGCGCCTGTGCGGCACCAATACAGTCATCGAGCGATTCGACGGGGAGCCCGGTCGCGGCGGCGAGTTCGGTCCGGTTCGGTTTACAGAGCGCGTAGTCAGCTTCGAGCTGACTGAGGAGGTCACCGCCGACGTCGACGATGGTCTCCCACGGCCCAGCATCTGCGAGTGTATCGATTGCGCGGTAATCGAGTCCTGGCGGGAGACTTCCTGCAATCAGGACCATCGCTGGATCGGCTTCGGTGAGAACATCGATTACCCTCTCGACAGCCTGTGTCTCGACAGTCGGTCCGGTGTGGTTGATTTTATACTCTGCATCGTCATCGACAATCGTGGTATTGAGTCGGGTCTGGCCCTCGATTTCGATTAGCTCGTGATCAATGTGGTCATCGTGAAGTTGCTGTCTGATGTAGTCACCGAGAAAGTCGCCGACAAGACCGGTTGCAATCGTATCGACACCGAGCGTTGTGAGGTACTGTGAGACGTTGATTCCCTTACCGCCGGCATCGAACCGTGCGGTATCGGTTCGGGCGACCGTCTCAGGTTGCGGTAGCGATTCGACCTGCACAGTGTGATCGACAGCAGGATTAAAGGTAACAGTAAGTATCATTGGACAGAATTGGTGACGACTTCGACATTTCCTTGCTCGAAACATTCGTTGAGCTCGCCGGTGACCGATCTGTCAGTAATAAACATATCGAGCTCATCGAACGCTGCAAAGCTGATGAAGCTCTGTTCGCTAAGTTTCGAATGATCACTAACGAGGATGACGCGGTTGGATTTCTGTATCATGAGTGATTTGATGTTTGCTTCCGCCTCATTCGGAGTCATAAGGCCCTCAGTCGGGTGGATTGCGTTTGTTCCCACAAACAACAGGTCGAACGTCATGCGGTCCATAAACTGTTCAGCGCTCGGGCCGACAAGCGAGTACGTGGGACTCCGCAGGCTGCCACCGGTCAGTTTAACGGTCATCCCCTTGTCGTCAAGCTCCATCGACTGCAGTGGCGAGTTTGTGACCGTGAGAACGGTTTCATTTGGTGGGAGCTGCTTTGCGACCTGCATCGTCGTCGAGCCAGCGTCGAAAAAGACCGCCTGGTTGTCGTGGACCTCTTTGACCGCTCGCTCAGCGATGGCCATCTTGGCCTCGAGATTCTGTACTTCGCGCTGGCGGTAGGTCTGTTCTTGACCAACCGAGGTCGCCGGTACGGCACCGCCGTGAGATCGTTCAATCAGTTGTTTGTCGGCGAGTGCATTGAGGTCTCGCCGGATCGTTGCTTTCGAACACTCCATCATGGCAGCGAGCTCGCCGACCGAACAGCCGCTGTTCTCAGAGACGAGTTCGACGATTTCCCGCTGCCGTGCTTCTGGTAACATAATCTAGTCGATAGACTCAGTTCTGTGGGAACCAGTATAATTTTACTGAATAATATCGCGTGAATCTGTTTGAAATATACTCTAAAGGTGAAAAAACAGCTGAAATTGAGCATAAACAGACAGTCAATACTGATCTATCATGATGAATATGGCCGAGATTCCATCTGATTGGGGTGACAAACAATCTGTGTCACCGTTTACGCCATAATCTGAGCATCTCCACGCCAAATGTAACATGATTGAATATTATTAATGAGGTATTTTGTATGAATAGTGCTTGATAACATTTAATTTTTTGTTTTTAATTCAGGAACAATCAAATACGGTAATTCTTTTTCATCCGTTATAGTAGTACGAGACAGGCAACAATGGTAACAAAAGATCAACTACGATCCGACCTGACATCCGTGAAAGAAGACCTCATGACCGGGGTTTCATTTATGATCCCATTCGTGACGATCGGTGGGATATTCCTCGCACTGGGATTTATGATCGCCGAACTTCCGTTTACCATCGGCGATACTGAAACTGTCTTTGATCATCCGGGCTCGCTTGCGTGGTATCTCGCTGAAATCGGTGTACTCGGGCTGACGATTATGATCCCTATCTTGGGGGCATTCATCGCCTACTCCATCGCGGATAAGCCTGGACTTGCACCCGGATTCATCCTCTCGTTCGCAATCCAACAGGAACAGATCATCGATGCAGCCGGAGCAGCCGTCGGGATCAACGCGGAAGGTGCTGTCGCCGGCTTCCTCGGGGCGATCGTCGCCGGACTGCTCGCTGGCTACGTTGCGCGATGGAT
>SL_4KL_010_BRINEDRAFT_10000880_pt1 | contig 16116 bp, 12 predicted proteins | sample SodLak_010_BRINE_2_FD_10664 | JGI IMG/M metagenome (IMG submission 10664)
GAGCCAGCCCGAGTGGGTTACCGACGCACAGCATGACAACAGTACCGCGTCCGGGTCGGATGACGCCTGATTCGAACCGGTGCTTGCATCACTACCCGGATTCCACACGTCGTGTCAGTCCAGGACCGACCCAATCGCGTCCATCACCTGGTCGACCTTTTCCATCTCTGCGTTGTACCCCATATGCCCGACGCGGAGGATATCGTCGGCCAGATCGCCAAGGCTGGTCGCCAACACGATATCGTGGTGCTCTTCGACGCGCTGTTGGATCGCCCGCGCCTCGCCGGGAACATAAAAGGCCGTCACGGTCGGCGAACTACGGGAGTCGTCAGGATAGATGTCGAGGCCGAGTTCGGCCCCGCGTTCGCGGCACCGCTCGGCGGCCCGCTCGTGTCGGTTATAAACGGCGTCTATACCTTCTTCAATGAGCCGTGAGACCGCGGTGTCGAGGGCGGCGACGTTGGCGTCGAGATGCGTGTACGGAAAGCCATCCGAGATGTCGCGCCATGGTAGAAGATTCGTATACAGCGAGGAGGGTTCCCGCTCCTCCATCGCCTCCCACGCGCGGTCACTGACAGCAACGGTTGTCAGCCCCGGCGGCGCGCTAAAACACTTCTGGGAAGCGCCGAGACAGATGTCGATCCGGTCGGTCGGAACGGGCGTCCCACCGAGCGAAGAAACCGCGTCGACGATGCTCAACACGTTGTACTCGTCGAGGAGATCGAGCACGGGGTCGAGATCGTTGAGCGTGCCGGTCGGCGTCTCGCAGTGGACGAGTGTGGCGGCGACGAACTGGTCGTCCTGGGTTTCGGCCTCGGCGAGTGCCGTCTCGATAGCGTCGAGGTCGTAGCCTGCGTCGAAGGCGGTCGAGACGAGCGTGGGCTCGCCGTCGTAGTTGACGACGAAGTCCGCGAAGCCGTCGCCGTAGACCCCATTCGAAATGCAGAGCACGCGGTCGCCCGGCGCGACAACGGAGGCGATGGCGGCTTCGAGGCCGAGAATGCCTTCACCACCAAGCACGATGACGTCGTGGTCGGTGTCGTAAACGCCCTGGAGAGATCCGCAGAGTCGAGCATACAGATCGGTGAATTCGGGTTGCACGGCGGAGTTCGGCTGTGGCCGGGCCATCGCTTCACGGACGTCGGGCGGGACGGCGGTTGGCCCCGGTGTGAACAACATAGTGTGACTGCGGCGTCGATCCAATAGTCGGTTACGATCGAATCCGTGAGTCGGCGCGTTGTCCGACCGAGCGTTCACTCGTCACCGCGATCGACGAACTCGTCAGGTTCGGTCCACTTCTCATCGGCAGCAACGGGTTCGAGCGCATGGCTGATCTCCGCTTCAGTGAACTCGATATCGTCGAGGACCATACTCAGCCGCTGCCACCGCGCGCTCTGGTCGTCTTCGCCCCGGGGACCGACACGCGCGCCGCGCGTTTTGAAAAATCGTTTCCCACGGCCCAAGCGCGATCCCTCGCCGGTGTGACCATCGAAAATCAAATCGAACGTGCCACCCGGTTCGAGATCGCCGACGGGAAACTCAACGGCTGGCGCTTCGTCGGAGTTCCGTGCCGCAGCCCGCTCGTCAGCGACTTTACGGAAGTACTCATCGGCGTTTGCGGCCTCGCGGGTCGAGGGTGCGCGTGCGGCGGCGAGTGCGGCATGAATCGCACAGAGCCGGCCTTCCCAGCCGGCTTCGTCCCAGCGATTGGTCGCCAGTTCCTCGTAGCGTTCGATGGTTAGCGCGACCTCGTGGCCCGCACGGAGGTCTTCGACTACGTAGAGATTCAACCGGTCCCAGAGGTTCCACGCGTAGCCCGACCGCGCGAGTTCCCAGGCGGCCCAGGCGGCAACTTCCTCGTCCGAACGCCGGACGGCCTTTTGCAGGAGGCTCGAGACGGCATACCGGTTGTAGCCGCCGTCGGTTTCGTTGGCGTTCTTCGGGGTGCCAAAGTCGGTGTCACCGCTGGCCGCGGGGTCGCGTTCAGTGTCGAGTTCGCCGTCGCTGCCGAAGGTCGCCTGTCGGGGTTCGCGATCCTCGCCCATGGAAGGAGTCGGGTGGGTGGTGGCTAAAATTCGGCGACTTTCGTTGCGGTTGCTTCACAACGCTAGTCGTCCGAGTGACAACTTCCCCACACCACTTTCTCAACTAACTTCACCCGCAGGTCACGATCAACCACGATTTGACACGACAAGCGGGGATACCCGAACCGTTCGGCCAGGCGGTCGTGCCAGTGATCCGGCTCCACGCTCTCGACAATCCGAACCCCACAGGTCGCACAGAGCCCACGGCCGCCGCAGTTGGCCCGCTCGGTCAGCCGGCTGTACGGTGACAACTCGGCCGCCAGAAGGACATCCCGGAGCACGCGACCCCGCTCAACGGTGAGTTCGGTTTCGGTGTCGTCGACGACGGTTACAGAGACCGTCTCCGTGGCTGGAGACCCAGAGTCCATAGTGGATTGTAGTCCTGACACTGATTGAGCCTTTGGCCGGACAGAGACACTTATATGGCCTTCCTGATACGGTCACAATATGATCCAGAGATTATCAGGAGAACCTTCACTCGCTGAACGGGCGGGAGTCCGGACGATTCATGTGGGGCATGACCGTCCGATTCGGGTGAGTGCTGGGCATCGTATTCTTCACCATGATGGCAAGTGTAGCCGGCCACACGGCCACAACTACGAAATTTCGGTTTCGGTTTCCGGGCACCTGACCGAGGAAGGATGGGTCGTCGACAAAGGCGACGTAACCGATATTATCGACGACTGGGATCACATGTTTCTCGTCCAGCGCGGCGATCCGCTGATCGAGGCCTTCGAGCAGTCGGGAGACGGCGACGCACTTGTCGTACTTGACGTCCCACCAACCGCCGAAATGATGGCGGTCATCCTCGAAGCAAAACTCATCGACAGACTGCCCGACACCGTCACCGAGGTTCGCGCCGACGTGTGTGAAACCGCCGAACTCGCAAGCGGCCCCTAACTCCCATGCCGGTGAGCTCCGAGACCGAAATCGGCGAGAAAGCCACATCACGACCAGCCGATGGGCCAGCCCTGCCAATCAACGAACTCTTCGAGTCGCTCCAGGGAGAGGGAACGCTCGCAGGCGTCCCCAGTATCTTCATCCGGACGAGCGGCTGCAACCTCCGGTGTTGGTTCTGTGATTCCTACCATACCTCGTGGGAACCAACCCACGCCTGGATGCGTCTCGACGAGATTGTTGACGCCGTCACCGAGTTTAACGCCTCCCACGTCGTTCTCACGGGGGGCGAGCCACTCATCCATGCGGACGCATTCACACTTATCGAACGACTCTCGGCGAAAGGCCATCACGTCACCGTCGAGACCAATGGGACGATCGTACCGCCACCGGAGACGCCGATCGACCTCGCAAGCATCAGCCCGAAACTCGCATCGTCGACACCGACCCCGGATCGGCCACCGGCGGGAAGCGACGACGACAACGCGGATGCCGCGGCGGCGGCCGTCTGGCAGGAGCGCCATGAGAACGCACGGATCGATATGGCTGCACTCGCGGAGCTCATCGAGCGGTTTCCGTTCCAACTCAAATTCGTCCTGACCGGCCGTGACGATCTTCCCGAAGTCGAGTCGCTCATCGAACAACTCCGCGCCGAGTCGGCAGCGACGATTGCGGATACAGATATCCTTCTGATGCCTGAAGGCCAGACCCGAGACCAGCTCGAAACAACCCGTCGCGAGGTCGCCGCGATCGCCGTCGAGTCGGGCTACCGCTACACGCCACGGCTCCACGTCGACCTCTGGAACGACGCCCCCGAAACCTAACTCAGTTTATGTCCGAATCCACACCGACCGATACCACGACCGACAACGCACGTACCGACAGCACCGACGCAACCACAACAACTGACGACCTGCCGACTGACAACACGACAAAACGTGCTGTCGTCCTCGTTTCCGGGGGAATGGACAGCGCGACCACCGCCTACCAGGCCGCCGACCGCGGCTACGACCTCTACTTCCTGCACACTTCCTACGGCCAGCGAACCGAATCAAAGGAGTACGAGTGTGCCCGACAGCTTGCCGAAACGCTCGGTGCAGCCGACTTCCTTCATATCGAAACCGACCATCTCCAACAGGTCGGTGGCTCGGCGCTGACTGACGACGGAATCGCGGTCGGCGAGGCGGATCTCGACAGCGAGGAGATTCCCGACACCTACGTTCCGTTCCGTAACGCGAATTTGTTGTCGATGGCCGTCTCGTACGCCGAAGCCAACGGCTGTGAGGCGGTTTTCGTTGGCGCACACAGCGAGGATTTCGCGGGGTATCCAGACTGCCGCCCCGAATTTTTTGCGGCGTTCGAGGCGATGGTCGATGTGGGGACGAAGCCCGAGACCGCCATCGCCATCGAGGTGCCGTTCGTCGAGAACACAAAAACCGAGATTGCCGAGCGCGGCGTCGAACTCGGCGTTCCGTTTGCACAGACGTGGAGCTGTTATCGGGCCGACGAACCCGCCTGCGGAACGTGTGATTCCTGTGCGTTTCGGCTCCAAGCGTTCCAACGCGTCGGCGTTCGAGATCCGATCGCGTATGCTGACCGGCCGTCGTACACGACATCGCCCGAATAGCCGGGGTTGATTTTCGGGCAGAACAGCGGTTAGTGAACTTTGAGCTCAACGCGTCGGCCGTCGGGGTCGCGAACGTAGGCCGCCCAGTCACGACCGTACGCCCCGTAGCGCTTTTTTGGCTCGTCGGCTTCGACCTCGTAGCCCGCATGCTCGACTGTTTCGAGCAGCGATTCGAGTTCCGTGCGACTGTCCATCTCGCTGGATCGTACGAGCAGACAGAGGTGTTCGCCGCCAACGTCTATCGGTTCGTCGGTCGGGACGAGATGGATATGCCGGCCGCCGGCGACGACCGCGACAAACGGCACTTCGTCGTCGTCAAAGCGGTCGCGATCGCGAATCGGCAATCCGAGCAGGTCATGATAAAAGGCCAATGCTCGGTCGAGGTCGGTGACTCGAATGGCAACGTGATCGAGGTCGACAACGTCGAGCGTCATTGGCCGAGATTCGGTCGCCAGCGACAAAAAGCGTCGACCCTCGGTGAGCAATTATCTCGTGTCGGCTTCGAGCACCTGTTTTGTTCGATGATGACGGTACCGAAACATCGGCTCAAACCCGATCCATGCGGCGGGTTCGGTGAGTCGCCGGAGTGGGCCACCGGGCAGCTCGTACTCGACAGTGTCGATCAGGACGGTTTCGTCGCCGTCGCCATAGAACTCGTGGGTGTGGATCCACAGCGCAAACGCGCCGCCAAGCATGTCGTCGCGGAACATCCGGTAGCCATCCTCCTCACGGCGGTCGGTGATCCGCGAAATCCAGCGCGAAGGAGGCGCAAATTCGACCGGCGACGATCGCATCGAAATCTCGCTTCCTTCGACCAACACCGGCGGGTTCTCCTCGCCGTCGGGCCCCCGAACCGACTCGATTTCGAGGCCCATCCACGCCGGTGTGAGCGCTTCAAGCCCATCGATTGTGGAGTGGAACTCCCAGACGTCATCGAGTGGGGCTCGAATCCGGGTGCGCCGCCTATAGCGTGCCATACGAGCCATACGCGGGCCAGTCGCAAAAGCGCCCCGACGCGGGGAGCTGTGACGTGTGAAAGAACGTTGTCCGAAAACGGCGGCCCCGCCGTCGCGCAAAAACGACGGGAGTACAACGAAAAAACGGCGTTCGAAGCCTAAATCGAACGCCGGTCGACGGTCGTTCCCGCGTCAGCGAGATCAGTCGTCGTTGCTGCCGCAACGGTGAGCGGGCAGTCGCCCCGTTCGACCGGGACGGTGAGTGCGAATGTCCCGTCCTCGTCGACCTCGGTGATGGTTGCCTCAGCGGTCGCTTTGGCGGCGACGACCGCGCCATCGGTCTCGCCGGTGATCTGGATTTCGTCGTCGACAACGCGGGTTTCGACGCGGAGCGTTGGGCCAGTCGGTCGAGAACCGTCGAGATAGCGCTCGGCGACAACACCGGGTCTTTCGACGGGTTCGCCGGCCGCAATGCCGTGTGCCAACCGGATGAACTGGGCCATACTCCACGCGAGCGGCGTTGCCGACCCGGTTCCCTCGCCCATCTCCCAGTTGTAATCGTTGTCGATGTGGCGATCCCAAACCTGCTCGGGGATCATTCGGCCGCTGTTGGCAAACCGAGCCATCGTGTCGAGCAGCGCCCGCGGTGCCAACGGGCCGTCTTCGGTGCCCGCAAGCAGTTCGTACTCGGCACGCTCACCGGTGAAGATGGGCCACAGTCGGCCTTTGCCCTTGGTTTCGACCGTCCACGGCGCGCCCTCGGCTTTCTCGCCCTGCTCGCCGTAGCCGTCGCCATTGTAACGGTAGAATGCCGGACCTTGTGGCGTGTCGATCCGGATCGTCTCGTCGACCTCGACCAGCGAGTTCTCGATGATCTCGTCGTCATACGGTTTGATTCCCAGCCGCGTGAGTTCGAGAAAGCCGCCGTCGATGATCTCGCGTTCGTCGAGCGTCGGCCCGGCGTTCGCGAGCGTCCGAAGATGGCCCGCTTCGGGGTTGCCGTCGCGGGTGACGCGCACGTAGTACGGGGTGTGGGTGTGCAGATCCGTGCCGGTTCGGGTCGCACACCACCGGTCGACGCCCTCGGTCCACTCGTCGGCGAGCGCAAGCCACACGAGTGCATCTGCCGTCTGTTCCTCGGTCAGCGCCAGATCGGCCGCACAGACGAGCCCCGCGATTTCGGCGGCGATCGACGACGGCGAGTAGCCCGCTTCCTCCTCCCAGCGTTCTTGGGCGGTTGCGGGGCCGTTGCGCGCAACGTAGTCGGCCGAGCGTTTGACGTTGCTGTAATCGTAGCCAACGTCGGCGAACTCAATGCCATTTTCGGCCAACTGGGAGGCCATGATGAGCGGGAACGAGATGTTGTCGATCTGTTCGCCACCCCAGCGCGTGAGGCCGTTGACATAGGTGTTCTGTGGAATGAACCCCTCGTCGTCCTGCTGGTACTCGAAAATGAACTGCAGCGCATCAATGGCGGTCGTAAGATCGCCAACCGCCTCGAAGACGGTGAACACCTGATACAGGTCGCGCGACCAGACGAAGTTGTAGCCGTAGCCCTTTGGCTCGTTTGCCGTGACGGCCTCGCCCCATGGCACCGACGGGCTGGCGATTCCCGCGCCCATAAACGTCTTGTCTTCGACCGCACGCAACGCCATCAGACAGCTCTTGTACTGGTTGTAGAGTGCCTCGTCGTCGACAACGAAGTCGGGAATCTCCTTGTCGGCGAGGAACTCGGTCCACGTCTCGATGTACGTCTTTTTCACCGTGTCGTAGCCACGTGCGAGTGATCCTTCGGCCTCGCCGAGCGCGGCGGCGGTATCGGCGTTCTCGCCGAAGCCGATGGCGACGGTTTCGGTGACATCGCCGGTGCCAACGCGGCCCGCAAGCACGATGTTGTCGTCGTCGACCCGGTCGTTCGGCGTGGGACGGGTACCCGTCGAGTAGAGCTTCGAGAGATGTTCGGAGCCCGCACTGCCGACGGTCGCCCAATCGAACCGGCTCGTCGTCGTCATCGCGAGCGCAACGCTGTAGACGTCGCCTTCCTCGTCGATGAGCAGCTGGTCGGGGCCGGTGTCGTAGGCTTCGGCATCTCGGGCGGCCAGATGGTAGTTGCCGCTCTCGCCGAGCCGGTAGCCACGGTCGCGCATTCCGGTGTTTGTCAACGAGATGTCGGCCATCGCGTACAGTTCGTACGCGTTCGTGTCGTCGGCCTCGAAGTCGACGTGCGCGAGAATGGTGTCGTGGTTGGGATCGAGCGCGTACTCGACGGTCAGCGACCACTTGTGCCCACGGCCATCTCCCCGCTCGGTAATCACGTGGCGGAACAACAGCGCATCGTCGGCGGCGGGTTCGACACGGCGTTCGACCGTATCCGCCGCGTCGTCGAGCCGGGTTTCGTTGTGCGTGCGGGCCGTGTACGTCGATTTCGAACTCGCGTCGACGACGAGGAAGTCGACGGTGCGGAGGTTCATCAGGTCGACGCGGGGAAAGCGCGCCTCGGTCAGCGCGCCCTCAGTGAGCGTAAACCACACTTTCGAGGGCTCATCGGTGCCGTGATCGGCAACGGTGGCAACGCCATACTTTTCGCCGGTCGTCCAGCGTGGCCGACTTTCGGGGCCCGATGGTGGCGGCGTCGACACCGGCAACGCGTTCTGTTCGCGGAGCGCGGCGGTCGCCCGAAGCCGGAGCGCGTGTGACCACCCGAGCGGGGCCGCGCTGTCGACGGTTCCATCGTCGAACACTTGCTCGCCAAGGTAGCCTGCCTGCGTCGTCAGCGGACTGTCGGGCAGCAACTGTTTGTAGAGTCGTCCGGCGAGCGCGAAACACGCTTCGGCGTCGTCCTCGCGGTCGTATGTTTTCAACAGCACGCCGAGGTCGGCCGCAGCGTTTGCGCCCCACGCCGTCGAAAGCGTCCAGATTTTTTCGCCCTGCTGGCCCGCCGACCGCCATGTATCGCCCTCGAATCGGGCGAGCCCGGCGACGTCGCTGCCCGACGGATCGCGGTACAGTGCCTCGTACAGACTCTCGACGTGATCGATGAGCCGATCAAGCAGGAGCGCGTCGAGCGGCGCGTCGGTCAACTGGTCGTAGGCACACATTGCGTCGACGACGGCAAACGCCGCCGAGTCGATGCGTTCGTCGAGTTTGCCGCTGTTGTTGAGCCGGATGCCGTACGCCCGTCGGCTCGGACTCCAGAGCGTATCGAAGGCATCGAAAACGCGGGCGGCTTGCGTGCGTGCGTGTGTCGTCACCTCGCCATCGAGCGGCGCAGCCGCGACCGTCGCGTAGGCGGTGAGATACGTTGCGGCCGTGTGGGTAAACCGCCCCGACATGTTCTCCCAGAGGTTCTGACACCGCTCTGGAAGCCCGTCATCGGCGAGCGTTTCGTCGAGCACGCCAAGCGCGTCAGTGATTGTGGTTCGAATCGACGCCTGCAGGTCGGCGTCGATGTCGTCGCCGCGTTCGGTGAGCAGCCGCGCGAGGAACGTCACGGCACTTGCGGTCTGGTCGGCCTGATACTCCTCGGCACCGTTGCCCTCGATTCGGCCGTGGGCCCATCCGGGTGCGAGCGAGCCGTCAATCGCCCACACACGGTGTGACCACGAGCCGTCTTCCTCTTGGGTGTGACAGAAAAATCGTGCCGTCGCCGCGAGGTCGTCGTGGAGTCCCAACTCGAGCAACGAGTCGGCATCGAGCAGATAGCGGCCGGTTTCGGCCTCATCGCGGAACCAGGTGTAGCCGTAGCCACCCGAATGGCTGTAGAATGGGTCGAACTCGGGGGCGGCAATGTGTGCGCCGGTCGGTGCGGTCAGCAGCGAGAGAACGCGCAGATCCGAGCGGACGACAGTGCTGTTGGGTGCGTCGTTGGGCACCGAGATGGTCGCTCGCTCGCGACCAGCCGCACGAATGTCGTCGGCGGTTCGGTGGGCTTCGGCGGCGTGACGCAGGTCGGAAAGCGCCTCCTCGCGGTCGACACGGTCGTGATCCGATAGCTGGGTGACGAGCGTTGTTTTTGCGGCCCGTCCGGTGCGTTCGAGCGGTGCGTTGACGACGACATCGCCGCTGAGGTGGGTGTCTTCGAAGCGTTGGATAACCGCGTCGCGCGGGAACTTGTAGGCATCCGACGAGAGGATTTCGTCGAACCGTTCGGGAATCTGTCCGCGAACCTCCGTGATGCCCGTTGAGGCGGTCACGTAATCGTGTTCGGTGCGGTGAAACACTTCGACGGCGCTGGTTCCGTCGGGGCCCGCGTCGTCGTGGATCAGCCGGCCGACTTTCGATTCCTTTCCTTCCGGCGCGAAGGTGAGAAACGCCGTCAGCTCGGCGGTGGCGGGGATAGCCCCTCGCAGTTCGATATGCGTGAGATGCGCGCGACCGAGCGTGAGGTCATACTGGTGAACCGTGAAGCCGTGGGCGTCGTACTCGGTTTCGACGACGTTGGTCTCGCGGTAGTAGTGCTGGCGGACGGTGGTGAACTCGTCGAACCACCGGGTACCGTTTTTTGTTTCGATCCCGAACCGTGATCGATCGATTCCGTAGAGTCCTGAAAGCGCCGAGGAGTAGTCTCGGAGACTGCCCTTCGGATCGACGTACACGAGTCGATCCCCATGAGCCGAAAACGCCCCGTCGGTGGTTCGACACTCCGCTGCGAAGCGTCTACCACGGTGGCGCTTATACTCATTTAGCGCGGTGCGAAGTCGCATGTAGGCAGTGCTTACACATCCACAACTAAGTATTGGTGGCTTTCGTGTGCCAAACGTGAACAAAATATGATAGGTACGGTGGTGCTACCCGATAAAATGCCGGGATACTGCGGCCCCGCGTACCAACTGCCTTAGATTCCTAATACCCCTCATACGCCATCATTGGGTTTATTTGACACGCATGTCGAATACGCAAGACCAAAGTAACCCAATGATAACGTACTCGCATGAACCATCCAGGCCCCCCGCAGTTCGTCGCGGTTGGTGATGTCGTTCAGCTCGCACCGAGAGACCCGGATCCAGACGCAGCATACCAGTGGACCGTCAGCGAAGCGCCGTTGGCCAGCGAGGCCGACGTCGGCAACGACGCCGTCGAGCACTTCGTGGCCGACATTCCAGGGCGATACACGTTGACGCTCAAAACCCCGTCTGCAAGCCACCAGCTGACCATCCGCGCGTTCCCCAGCGATCGCCGGCCAACCGGAGAGGGCTCCGGAACCGGTGGTCGAAGCGGCTACAGCGGCCAGAGCGGCTACAGTGGCCAGAGCGGCTACAGCGGATACAGCGGCCAAAGCGGATTCGCCTCCGGGTCGGGCTCGGGCGCACTCGGCGCAAACAAGGAACACCAGCGCGGTGGTCGGCCACGCATCCGTCTTGACGGCGAGATCGTCGGCGATGAAGCGGTTGTTCATGCAACCCCGAAACCACACCCCGATTCGACGATCGATGCCGACGATCTTGACGTTGAGTTCCTGCTTGATGACCGCGATGGCGTCAGCGAGGGAGAGGTCGAATTCACGAACCGAGCGGTTCGGATCCCACTCGACGCTATCGATGATCAAGTTCGTATTCACGGCGTTGCCATCGGCGAGAGTTACAGCGTTGCCGACGCGGTCGCCATCGAGCAACTCGGCGAGCAACTCGTCACCGACGGCGGTGTGGCCGCAACCGGCAACTACGCCGTTCATCGGCTCAACGACCCGCCCGAATGGGGCAAAGAAGTCACCCTGTACGAAATCTACGTCCGCGGCTTCGCGGCCGATGACGACGAGGCCGACACGACGTTCGCAGCGCTCGAAAAACGGCTCGACTACATGGAGAACCTCGGTGTCGACTGTCTGTGGCTCACGCCCGTACTCCAGCACGACGGCGCGCCCCACGGCTACAACATTACGGACTTCTTCTCGATTGCCGACGACCTTGGCGACCGTGACGACTACGAATCGTTCGTCGATGCCGCTCACGACCGTGGAATGTCGGTGTTGTTCGACCTCGTGTTGAACCACTCGGCGCGCGACCATCCGTTCTTCCAAGACGCCTACCAGAATCCTGATTCCGAATACTACGACTGGTACGAATGGCAAGACAACGGCGAGCCGGGAACGTACTTCGGCTGGGAGTACATCGCCAACTTCGACTTCACGAACCTCAAGGTTCGCAAACATCTGCTCGAAGCCATCGACACGTGGGCCGACGTCGCCGACGGCTTCCGGTGTGATATGGCGTGGGCCGTTCCCGAATCGTTCTGGAAGGAGATGCGCGAGCGGCTCAAGAGCAAGGATCCCGAGTTCCTACTGCTCGACGAGACGATTCCGTACATTGCAGACTTCCACGAAGGGATGTTCGACATCCACTTCGATACGACGCTGTACTTCACGCTCCGGCAGGTCGGCAACGGCAACCAGCACGCTGACGCGATTCTCGACGCGGTCGAAGGACGCACACGCTCTGGCTTCCCGGACCACGCGGCGTTCATGCTGTATCTCGAAAATCACGACGAAACGCGCTACCTCGTCGAGTGTGGCGACGACGCGACGCTCGCCGCCGCCGGTGCGTTGTTCACGCTCCCGGGCATCCCGATGCTGTACGGCGGCCAAGAGCTCGGCCAGCGCGGTCGACGCGACCACCTCGCGTGGGATCACGCGCGCGAGGAGATCCGTGACCACTACGACGACCTAATTCAGCTCAAAAAAGACTATCCGTCACTGAGTTCGAACGGTGATCTCGAACGGATTGAGTACGAAACCGACGCGCCCGAAGATGTTGTCGCGTTCGCCCGCGAAAGTGAGGCCGGACGCTACATCGTCGCGCTCAACTTCGGTAGCGAGACGACAACTTTCGGCATCGATGAACAGGTTGACGCGACCGACCTCATCTCCGGGGAGTCGCGCGCGGCCGAAGACGGACTCACGGTCGAGAACGTCGCGGTGTTCGAAGTGACCGACTAAGTCGGGTCCGTAATCTCGATTTTTATTCGTCGTTGGTGTCGAGAGCCATCGCTGTCGGCTGGGGTGGCAGACGCTGGATCCACTACTCCGACCAACTGGCCGGGTTGTCGCGATTGGCCGCAGCGATGCCGAGTGGCGATTCCAGCGGCAGCTATTTTGTTGACACAAATGTCATCAATATCCAGCACATTCATGTAGAGGCGTTGTGATTGACTACACCAGTAGTACCATAGTGGAACCTCACAGAGATTTTCATCATGACATCGCCACAACTCCGACAGCAGGCAACCGACGACCAACTCGCTTGGCAGGCCGACAAACAATCGACACACGAGCCGTTCGAGGCGGCCCAACAAATTGCGCCGCAACTGGGTGCGCATCCACGCGAAGACGACACCGTCTTAGTCGGCTTCTGGACGCCCGCCATCGTTGACGCGGCCGTTCCCGAAGACGACGTGTTTCTTGAGCTGTTTACGCCGACCACCGTGGTCGACCCAGGACAGACCGAGACAACCGCCCGGTTCGAGCGCCATCGCGTGCCGCTGGCTCGACAGGGCGAGTACCACTGGGGCGTCATCGACGGAATGCGCGTGGGAACGCGCGAGCAACTCGGATCGCTCTACCAACTCATCTACAAAAAGAACGGGAAAACCGTCGAGGGACGCGACGACAGCCTCGACCGCGACGGCTGGGGCGTCGTCCCCGATCCGATGGCCGACTCGGTTCCGTTTGGGGTGTACGCGCCTGCGGAGTGTTACGACCTCGACCGACTCGACCGCGAACGCGACGACCGCACGTATTTCGAGGCGCTCGGAACCGCCGACGAGCGCGTGTCGACCACGGAACACGATGGGCTGCCACGGGTCGATCCCGCAGTCAGCATGCTCGAAATCCATCCCGGCACCGCGACCGAAGCCGAAAGTCTTGGCGGACTGGCGCGGCGCTACGAGGAGATCGGCCGGAAACAACGTGCTGGCGAGTCGCTGACGCCCGCCGAGCGAAACTTCGTCGGCTACGACGCGATTCAGCTAATGCCCGTCGAGCCGCTAACCCAGCGCTACGGCGCGCACACCTTCTTCCAGCCCGAACGGTTCGACCGCGACCGCGAGTACGACACGGTCGAGATTCAGGTGGGGCGTCCGGAGATGATCAACTGGGGGTACGACATCGTGATTTCGGCGTTCGGTGCGCCGAACCCATCGGTGCTCGAAACCGGCCGCCCCGACGAGCTTGTCGACTTCATCGCGGCCTGTCACACGCTCCCTGAACCGATCAAAATCGTCTTCGATATCGCGCTGGGACACGCCGATAACGGGGCCATTCCGTTGCTCGCCGACGCGTTCTTCGAGGGTCCCGGAATGTACGGTCAGCATCTCGACTACAAACAGCCAACCGTGCGCGCACTGCTGCTCGAACTTCAGCGGCGCAAGATGGATTTCGGCGCCGACGGGATCCGGGTCGACGGCGCACAGGACTTCCGCTACTACGACGCCGAGCGCGACGAAATGATCCACGACGACGCGTTTCTCGCGTTGATGGACGAGGTGACCCAAACGGTTGCCGACACCGAGTACCGACCGTGGATGATCTACGAGGACGGCCGGCCGTGGCCACAGGAGGACTGGGAACTTGCCTCGAGCTACCGGAGTCTGATCGAACAACATCCCCACTCGTTCCAGTGGTCGCCGGTGACGTTCGCGCACAACACGCCCGCGTTGCTTACCTTTTGGGCGACGAAATGGTGGCGCGTGCGGGAGGTCGGCGACATGGGCAGCCAGTGGCTCACCGGCGTCGCCAACCACGATACGGTGCGCCGGGGAACGCAAGTCCCGGTCGGCGATAGCTGGAACTCGCCACAGGAGAATCCGAATCTCGCCGACTCGCTTTCCGAAACAATCGACATCGCCTACAACAACCCCGCGTCGTCGATGTTGTTTCACTGCATGTTGCCGGGCGTCCCGATGGACTTTCTCAACGCCAATATGCGCGGGCCGTGGGGGTTCATCCGCGACACTGACGGGACGTGGAACGTCAAAGTCGTCGCCGAGGAGGCGTTCTTCGTCGACTGGCAACTCACCGACGAGGCGTTCGCCGACGACCGGTTTTTCAGTCGGCTCAAAGACCTCGGCTTCCGAAGTCGAGGCGAACTTCGCGGGTTCGTCCGGTCGCTGTCGAACGCCGTCGACACCACCGACTACGACCTCGATGCGATGGCGCGGCTGCTCTCGTCGCTCGGCACGCCGATGGACGAGGACGACCTGACGTACAAGGATCTCAAGGCGTTCGGCCAGGCGTGGATGGCCGATGTGCACGAGTACGCGAACCTCTCGCACTGGGAGGACGAACAGGACGACGGCCGAACCGAGTTCGACCTGGCGGTTCGGCGGTTCCGACAGGAACGGCCGTGGCTTCGCGCGGACGTTGCTGGCGAGGAAACCGGGACGGCGACACGAACGACCAGCGAGAGCCTCGAACACTTCGATTATCGCCATCCAACCGAGGGGACGGTGCTGTACTACGGGCTTCGCGAGTCGCCTGCGGGCGACGAGCAGCTGTTGTTTGCCGCCAACATGGAGGGCGAACCGGTGGCCGTCTCGCCATCGACGCTCGCCGACGAGATTTCGGAGCTGCCGACCGACGGCTGGCAGGTCGAACTCACCGCACCGGGTGTTGTGCCCGCTGAAACCGCGGGTGTGTTGCTCGAAGACAGCCAGGCAATCGTCTGGCAGCGGACGCCCTGAGTCGCGACGGCGGTATCGTCGTCGCGGTCGTGGTGCGGGACGATGGAGCGTGGTCGCAGTCCCTGGCGGCAACGTGTATGCACGACAGCGACCCCGACGATGCCGTCGACAACGCGAACGCCCGCCGGTACCATTTTTGCTACCGTCGGCGACTGTCAATGAGCATGTACGACCGAATCCTCCTCCCAATCGATACGGAATCGGGCATCGAACGCGCCATTGCGCACGCAATCGACGCGGCACAGCGGTACGACGCCGAACTTCACGTCCTCTACGTCGTCGACAGCGACACGTACAGTTCGTATCCGGGCGACGAGTACGTCCACGAGTTCGAAGGACTGGAGAACGCGCTCGAACAGGCTGGCGAGGAAGCCGTCGAAGAGGTCACCGCGCGTGCGACGACGGCAGGAGTGACCACCACGGGCGTCGTCGGCAACGGCGTTCCCCACACTGAAATTCTCGACTATGCCAAAGAAACGGACATTGGCCTCATCGTTATCGGCTCGAAAAACCGATCCGGCGAGTACCGCCGGCTGCTCGGCAGTGTTGCCGATCGGGTTGTTCAGCTTGCCGACCGACCGGTGACACTCGTCAAAACACCCGTTTCGACGGGCGAGTAGCCGACCTGCTGCGTGCCGTGTCACGTGTCACCATACAATCTGTTATCCGTCCAGTTTCGGCCCCATCATGTGAGTAAGGCCCAGACATATTCACGAATATATACAGTATTTTGTGAAGATACACGGAGATCAATGCCGTTAAGTATGAACCGGCCATCGGTTGAGTTGCGACGGTCGGGCGGGCGTTGCCCGCTCGACACGCGCTGTCGGAACCAACCGACGGCGTCCACTTCGAACCAACGACCTTATACGGTCGAACC
>SL_4KL_010_BRINEDRAFT_10000881_pt1 | contig 16113 bp, 15 predicted proteins | sample SodLak_010_BRINE_2_FD_10664 | JGI IMG/M metagenome (IMG submission 10664)
TTTGCATCCCCCTCAATTTGAGCCACCCGTACATGGCCTCCACTTGTTCGCAGATTCACGTTGTTCGAAATATTTTCAGCCGAAATGTGTCCACCGCTCGTCCTACCTTCTACCAATGTACGCTCCGGTACAAGAACCCTAAATGATATGGCATAATCCCGGCCTGATCTGAACCAGTTCCACACGCCGGACGACTCCCTACTCGCTGATGCCGTTATAACATCCCCATCCTGGGAGATATCAATTTCATACTCGCTCAAGTCAGCATCCGACGGTTTATAATATCGACTTCCTTTACGAACATACATCTCTACTCTAATCTCCTCATCACTATGGCCTTTCACTTCAATATGGCCACCTGATGTTCGAATATCCACAGACGGAGCTTCACCTGCCGTAAACGTTTCGGTTTGATATGCATCCGATACCGATTGTGCATCAGCATTCGACAGAAAGCTTGCAAGAATACATATCAGCCCCAGTATCACAGCTTTAATTTCCCTCACTCTACTCATAATAGTTCACCCAAATTATTTTAAAAGATTAATGCGGCTAACATATTTCCCTCTACGCTGATGAGGCAAAGAAGGTTTCAGTGGCTTAAAGTACCATTCAGAAAATTTCGAAATGATTGTGTGAAATAGTCCACAGATCGTTAAATTTATAGTATATAAATCGACGATTAGGCTATTGTTTTATGAAACTACCATTTGTTCTCGCAAAGAGATTTGTTGCCGGAGAAACGTTTAACGGCGCCATCCCGAAGGTTAAAAAGCTCAATGAAAAGGGGATTAACGTAACACTCGATCTTCTCGGCGAATACGTTAAAGACAGGGAAACCGCCGATAAGACGGTTGAAACGTATATTGAATTGATAAAAAGTATCAGCTCTGCGGACATTAACAGTTCAATCTCCATCAAGCTAACAATGATTGGGCTGAGTATTGACAAAGAGTATTGCAAAAAAAACCTTTTTCGCCTGCTTGACTTGGCCAAAGAAAAAGACTTTTTCGTACGGATTGATATGGAGGGATCCGACGTAACCCAGCAAACAATCGATATTTTTAAAGAAGCCTTTGAAAAATATGGAAAACATGTTGGGATTGTACTGCAGGCCTATCTTCATCGAACCAAGAGAGATGTTGAAGAACTGGCTGAACTGGGAGCCGATGTGCGGTTATGTAAAGGAGCGTATAATGAGCCGAAAGAGATCGCACTTCAAAAGATGGATGACATCCGCGAGGCATTTAAGAATTATGCCGAAATACTCATTGAAAAAACTGACTGTCCGCGAATTGCCACACACGATGATGAGCTCGTAAATTGGGTGAAGAATTACGCCAATGAGAACAACATTGAACCTGCACGGTTTGAGTTTCAAATGCTCTATGGTTTACGCGAAGAGACCATGGAAGAGCTGACAAACAACGGCTATAAAACAAGAGTGTATGTCCCCTATGGAACGATGTGGTTCCCCTACTTTAAAAGGCGCCTGCTGGAAAGAAAAGAGAATATCCTTTTTATCCTGACAACTCTATTTAAGAAGTAGGATTAAACCTTATAAAAGCGACATCCGACGGGTAAATGTTTTTGATGGAGTCTTTAATCGGTACATATATATACCACTATTTAGCGTGCTTCCATCAAACAGAATATTGTATCGCCCGGCCTGCTGTTGGCCATCAATCAATGTTGCCACTCGAGATCCCAACGCATTGTAAATCTCAAGCCTCACCTCATCATCCTCTTCGAGAGTGTAGCTGATATTTGTATTTGGCTTAAATGGGTTTGGGTAATTCTGTAAAAGGCTGGTCTGAGTGGGAAACTCCTCAACCATAAACGGATTGTCAAAATCGAGCGGAATAAAATCACCACTATCGCGGTCTTTCTCAACCTGCATTAGTGACGAATAGCCTCTTTCGGACTCAAAAGAGATAATAAACTTTGAAATTCTTTCGGGATCATAGTTCTCATCGCCTTGTCCTTCCTGAGGCAGGAAATCATTTCCAACCGAAAATCCCAAGAAGGGAAAAAGGCAGAGAACGAAAATGAGAGCATTTAACTTATTCAACATCATCTTAATCTGTAATTATAGAGTCAATAGCGGATATATTTTCTTTAATGTGTTTCACTAATAATACTCAATTACAACGCAAAGAGTTTCATATTAGTTTATCTTTTTTGTTATGAATAGTAAAAGTAACACAACCTTAACAATAGCACTGGTTCTCTGGATTGCGCTCTGCTATTTTGTAGCGTGGACTGGCGCCCAAGTCTCGCCGGGTATTGCCTCATCAGAATGGTACGACCAGCTTAATCGTCCGGGCTGGAATCCACCCGGCTGGTTATTCGGTCCCGTCTGGACCCTACTCTACACATTTATGGGAATTGCCGCATGGCGCATTTGGAAGCAGCTTGGATTTTCTGAAGGTAAACGTGAACTGGGAGCGTTCATCGTACAACTGATTCTCAACGGCTTATGGTCTCAAATCTTTTTCAACATGCAAAATGTTGGGCTTGCCCTCATTGAGATTATAATCTTGCTTACCGCAATTGTCGTTACTACCATACTCTTTTTCCGCCGAGATAAAATTGCCGGCTGGCTGATGGTTCCTTACATCCTGTGGGTGACATTTGCCACAGCACTGAATGCAGCTATCTGGGTTATGAATTGATTTTTTGAGTCCTGAGTCCTGAGTCCTGAGTCCTGAGTCCTGAAAAATCTAACTAAATCTATCTGAAAGACGATTGATCAAATACCCGCTCTCTTTCAATGCCTGGGTGGCAAACTTGCCGAAGAAATCCGTCACAGCTTCAAACTCTTTGATGAAGCCCTGTTTATCATTTTTCTCCACCATCTCAATAAGTTTCTGTTGATGGTTGAAAAATGAGAGTAACAGCTCGCGCCGCTCTTTGTTCGCAAATACAATATCGGCGTAAAGTTCAGCATCCTGGGCGAATATTCGGCCGGTCATCATCAACTCGGCACGATAAACCGGGCTAGAGTACTCCAGCATCTCTTCCGGTTTCAGGTCAAATTGCTTCATGAATGAGCCGTGCAGAAGCGCCACAAAGTGTCGAAGTCCTTGCACCATATTCATCACATGATCGTGGTTCTTNGGGTCTGCGTCAATTACGCGCATTCCCCATAGTTCGCACTGCTCTTTAAACCATTCGGATTCCTCCATATCGCGCCCTTCGCAAAACACCATCAGCTGTTTCGATAGGTTCGGCACATCCGGCCCGTGCATCGGGTGCAGGCCAACAACCGGCCCTTTATGAGCATCCAACATCGCCTGCAGCGGCTCCGATTTATTACTGGTAAAATCTGCCAAAATAGTCTTTTCGCTCAATTTTGAACTCAAGCGCTCAATCACATCAACCGTTACATTTATTGGAACAGTCACAATCGCTAAATCCAGTTTCGGGGCAATTTCATCCAGCTCGTACCAGTTTCCTTTATCGATGCTGTAGGTAACATGCCCGCTTTGATCTGCCACTTTTCGGTAGAGTTTCCCCATTCCCCCTTCACCACCGACAATCAGAATATGCTTTGGCTCTTCCGTAGCGCGTGGAAAACGGTTGGTTGATTGTGTAGCTCGCGAAGCCGACATAATCATCCGCAGGAAATCCTCTGCCCAATCCGGATCCAAGTCCCGCTCTTCGGCCATGCTACGAAACCGCTCCGTTTTCTCCTCCTCACGGCTCGCTACAAAAACCGGCAGCTGATTTTCAGTTTTATACCGGATCACATCAAACGAAACTTCGTTTCTCTCTTTCAAGAGGTCCAAAATCCGGTTATCAATTTCATCAATTCGCTTACGCTGATCGCTTAAATCTTCCTTGCTCGACATATCTGTTTTATGGCTTAGTAAAAATCATCAAAAAGGGAGCGTAAAGTACCCTAAAAACTGCATAAATGTGTAATGGGAGAATGATTTTCCGTTACAATTGTTTTATTCGAGTAAACAGGTCGTTATCTTTATTAAATATGTCAGAATTTAAACTTCACTCCCCATGGGAACCCGCAGGTGATCAGCCAAATGCTATCAAAGAGCTGACTGAAGGGATCAATCAAAATGATAAGTATCAAACGCTGCTCGGTATTACCGGGTCGGGGAAAACCCGTACCGTAGCCGGGGTGATTGAGAATGTGCAGAAGCCCACGCTGGTGATGAGCCACAACAAGACGCTCGCTGCCCAGCTTTATCGCGAGCTGAGTGACTTTTTCCCGGAAAATCGTGTGGAGTTTTTTATCTCCTACTACGACTACTACCAGCCGGAAGCATACATCTCCAGCCAGGATAAATTCATCGAAAAAGATCTCTCCATCAACGAAGAGATTCAGAAACTTCGCCTGCGCGCCACCAGCTCCCTGCTGTCCGGTCGGCGTGATGTCATCATTGTATCTTCCGTGAGCTGCATTTACGGCATCGGCTCGCCATCGGAGTACGAAAAGCTGATTATCAACCTGGAGGCAGGCCAGTCCATTCCGAGAAATACCCTGCTGTACGACCTGGTTGATCTGCACTATACCCGCAACGACATCGATTTTAAACGTGGTACATTTCGGGTTCGGGGTGATGTTATTGACATCTATCCTGCCTATTCCGAAGATGCCCTGCGGATCTCCATGTGGGGCGATGAAATTGAAACTCTCGAAATTTTTGACGTTCAATCCGGGAATGTAAAAGAGGAGGTGCAGGAGTTTCGAATTTTTCCCGCCTCGCACTATGTAACATCCAAGGGCCGGCTTGATGAAGCCATCAAACAGATCCGTGATGAGATGCACAATCGCGTGGATATTCTGAGGGATGAGCAGCGATTTTTAGAGGCCAAACGGATTGAGCAGCGCACGCTTTTTGATATCGAAATGATGCAGGAGATCGGGTACTGCTCCGGCATTGAGAACTATTCGCGTTACCTGAGTGCACGTAAACCGGGTGAGCGCCCATACTGCCTGTTCGATTATTTTCCCGATGATTTTATGCTTGTGGTTGATGAGAGCCATCAAACCGTCCCCCAAATTGGCGCCATGTACGGCGGCGACCGCTCTCGAAAAATGGAGCTTGTAGAGCATGGATTTCGATTGCCATCAGCCCTCGATAACCGGCCACTTACGTTTGATGAGTGGGAAACGATGGTGAATCAGGCGATCTTTGTAAGTGCAACGCCGGCCGATTATGAGCTTGAAAAATCAGACGGTGTATTTGTGGAGCAGATTATTCGTCCTACCGGGTTGATGGAGCCGGAAATTGAGGTTCGTCCGCTCGACAGTCAAGTGGATGATCTGCTTGATGAAATCCAAGAGCGTGTGAAGAAAAATGAGCGCGTTCTCTGTATTACTTTAACGAAACGATTGAGTGAAGAGCTCAGCGAATACCTGAAAAATCTCGGAATCAGCGCGGCATACATGCACAGTGAGCTGGATGCGATGCAGCGGGTTGAAGTGCTCTACAAATTTCGTCGTGGTGATTTTAATGTGCTTGTTGGAATTAACCTGCTGCGAGAAGGAATTGATATTCCCGAGCTAAGCCTTGTGGCAATTTTAGATGCCGATAAAGAAGGGTTTCTGCGATCGGAAACGGCTCTCTTCCAAATTGTGGGTCGTGCAGCTCGTAACGTTGGCGGTAAAGCGATTCTTTACGCCAATAAAATGACCAACGCCATTCAAAAGGTAGTTGAAGAGACCGAACGGCGCCGAAAAATTCAGAGTGATTATAATGAGGAGCACGGCATTACGCCGAAAACCATTGAGAAAGAACTTAAACCACTTGTAGATCCATCATTAATCTCCACCAAAGATTTTGATTTTGGAGGCGACGATATTGATGATGAAGAAGATTATCTTGAAGTGGTAAAAGTTGCAGAAGAAGGAATCCAATACCGGGCAAATCCCGCAATGGATGAAGTTACATTTGAAAGCAAGGATAAATTTCTCGATTATTTGCAAAGCTCTATGCGTCAAGCCGCCAAAAATATGGAATTCGAGGAGGCCGCAAGAATTCGCGATCAAATAGAAAAACTGGAAAAAGAACTCTAATAATAGATTATAGCAATGGGAAAAATCGACTTTTTTAAAACATTCGTTAAAGATAAAGATGTAGCCTCCGTCATTCCCACCTCACGCCGCTGTGTAAAAAAAGTGTGCACGCATATCGATTTTTCCGAAGATTTTCTGCTTGTTGAATACGGTCCCGGTGATGGTGCTTTTACGAAATATCTGATCGAAAATATGAGCGAAGGCTCCCGCCTGATTCTCATCGAAGCCAATAAAAACTTTGCCGGTCACCTTCGGGATACCATTGACGACCCACGTGTTGAAATCCACAATATTCTTGCCGGGGATGTGCGTGATGTACTTAACGAAAAGGATCTGGGCAGTGTCGATTATGTACTATCCGGAATTCCGTTTTCATTTTTTGATATGGATCGTAAACGAATCATCCTTAAAGCGACCAAAGATATCCTAAAACAGAAAGGGAAGTTTTTGGCCTATCAAACCAGCGGGCATTTGAAAGAGCCCGTAATGGAAGTGTTCGGCAATTACGAAACAGAGTTCGAGATGCTGAATATTCCGCCCTATTTCATTTACGAAGTCATTAACAACGGAACTCCCACGGCCGAAACCGGACAGTAATATTATCCGTGCTGTACTTGTAATTTCCACGTTCATCAAGCCGGAGTTTGATTTATGAATCAAGACTCATCCCAAAAAATCATTCCTCCTGAAGTTTTGCTAGATGGATATCGCCGCGGCGTTTTTCCCATGAGCGAAACGCGGGATGATGAGGACGTAAACTGGTACTCAGCCCGTCAACGTGGAGTTATTCCGATGGACCAATTCAAAGTATCGAGCAACGTAGAGCGAATCATCCGCCAGGGGCGATATGAGTGCAGAATCAACACCCGCTTTCGGGATGTTATAGAGGCGTGTGCCGATCGCGAAACCACGTGGATTTCAGATATTATCATCAACTCGTATGAAGTGCTCCATCTTGCAGGATACGCCCACTCGGTAGAGATATTTGATGAAGATGATGCGCTGGTCGGCGGTCTCTACGGCGTTTCTGTCGGCGCTGCATTTTGCGGCGAGTCGATGTTCAAACGGGCCACGGAAGCGGATAAAGTAGCGCTGTGGCACTGTCATCAGCGGCTTGATGAACGTGGATTTGAGTTATGGGACACCCAGTTCTACACTGAACACCTCGCCCAATTCGGCTGTGTTGAAATTTCGGCTGAAGAGTATGACCGGCTTCTCGAAAAAGCCCTTAAGAAAGAAGTGGTTTTTGATTGAGGGTGTACAGCGGACAGCCTGCCCGCTGATCTTTTCCGAGTGCACTGCCCAATGTTTTAGCTCTGTCTCAAGCAAGCTGCCTGTGGTACGTACGACGGACAGCCTGTCCGTCAAAATCCTTCATTAATTTTCCCATTCGATTCTATCTCATTTGAACTGCACAACGAAATACGTCAAAAGATAGTGAGATAAGAAATTCCGACTGCGTTTAAACCGGAACTTGTCCGTTGTTTTTATTTCGAAACATTTAATTCAATCTTTAATCTCTACCTCCCGGGCAAGCTGCCCGGGGTACGCTTGCCCGCTGATTTTCCAAGGTCTAAACCCCTGCCATTCAACTTAAATTCCCAGGCGGGATACGTACGACGAACAGCCTGTCCATTAACAGTAATTTCCCTCCATAACTTATTCATCAAAACCTTTTGCAAATTCCGGCTTACAATAAGTGTGTGGCCACTCCCTCCAGGTTTCCACCAAATTTACTTTTACCGGGTTATTGATAGTGTAGGAAATAATTCTTTCAAGTGATTCATCATTTCGAATCATGTGGTCATAACTCTCCTCATGCCAAAAAGAACCTTTCCTATCCAATTCCCTATTGGCCTGTAGACCCGTGTAGGACTTTAGGTTTTTCAACATCTCGGTAACAGGAAAGTGATCCTTAACAATTGAACTTTTAGGCGATGCAAGATCTTTAAACACCATATGCACATGATTACTCATTATGCAAAAAGCATAAAGATCGTACTCTTTTTGATCCCGATAATGAATAGCCTCTTTCACTATAGAAGCTATCTTTTCTTCCTTTAACCAGTCAGGTCCATATGAACTCCCGTCCAACAAAGATTCATACTTCTTGAAAAATACAGCTTCAAGACGATGAGTAACTCTCGGAATCTTCCTATCTGCCCCAAACTTACTTGAAATAGCTTTTCGCTGATTTTGAAGCTCAAGTATCAACTCCTTTGGTAACGTACCTGCTAATCTAAACGTCACAAAATATTCAGCACCCGGTTCTTGCCAATGCGGAAGATTTCTCTCGTAATATGGCATCTATACATATCTTGATTATCTCTTAATTTTACTCTTGAAAATATTAACTCCCTGTAACTGAATAGCAAAGATGAGCATAAATTTCTAATAATTTGCTCCTATAAACACTTCGCGATTCCCGGGCAAGCTGCCCGGGATACGTACAGCGGGCAGCCTGCCCGCTGGTTTTACCAAGGTTTACAATCCAACCATTCAACCCTAATCCCCGGTCAGGCTAACCGGGGTACTGCTTACCTGCTCCGACGTTCGTGGTCCTTAATGACCGCATCACGCCCGAAGAACAGGTCTTCTCTCGAAATACGAATAACCGTCCGTTCGGGAAGGTCGCGACCTCTCCAGTTAATGGTGATGGTCAAAAATTCATTCTCTCCCAGCGACCGGAGCGTTTGCCCGTAATCCTCAAGCGTCTTTGTAACCCGATTCATAACCTTCTCTTTATCCTCCGAATAGTCGATCGTGTCCCGATCAGCAATATCAAACCGGAAATGCTGCTGAAGCTGGTCGCGGGATTTTTCCAGATGCTGTCTTGTCTCTTCAAGCTGCCTGCGCATCTCCTCAAAGTTGATATTCAGGCTGTCGGAAACATTGCCAAGATTTATGCGAATGGTATCCATTTTGAAGTCGATTTGAGGAGTTTCAAACCGCATTTTTTCTCCATCAAACTCCACCTCCCCCAGATCAATATTTACGTCTACATCATCAAGATCTTGTTGATCAATCATCCGCGCAACTCTTCTGATTTCCGGGAATCTCAAAAATGGCCTGTTATGAAGATTCACCTTGTAATGCACGCCCATCCCCGGGATATACTGAAATTCAGGCTCTCTTTGAACCCGAAGATGTTCAAGTTCCGCTCTATCGAGGGATGACTTCAGAATGGATGAAAATATTGACAGATCTTCCCCATATTCCACATCCGACAGGTCTTCAATACGGATGCGCTGCTGAAACTCTTCGTCCGACATATTTCCTCCACGATAGCTCATCACATCTCCTACAGAAACCACGGCCGATAGTTTCGGGATTTCCATCTTGTCAGTTGACCCGTCCCGGTGGTGTCTTAATATTCGCTGCACACTAAACTCGCCCGGTAGTCCGTACGAAACCCGCACGTTTTCGTTTTCATCCAGGTGACGGGCCACTACCGTATAATCCTGCAGGAAATTTCTCATGATCGATTCCATCCGGTCCCGCGCTTCCTCCGGGGATCTGCTTTCTGCACTCTCTTCCCCCCGTGATCTGTCCCGAGTTCGATCAAATGTAATTCGCCGCGGGTTGATATTAGACCCGATTGTAAAATGCAGGCCATACCCTTCCATGTATTCTCCCTGCACATCACGGGCATTGCCCCCGCGAAGTGGAAACTCAGACTCATTGTCGCTCATCATCTCAGCCAGTATCGTCTCTGCCATCCGGATATCCTGCTGCAGAGCATTATCCTGTGCAGAAAGTTGGTTTGGTAAAATCAGGGATATTATCAGTAAAAGCAGGGAAATAATAGTTCTTAACAGTTTCATGGCTATACCGGTTTATTGGTTATAAAGTGCGTAAAAAATATCTCCGATCGCTTCATTGGTTTGGATAAAACGATCCGTTGTCTCCTCCTCGAGCTGGGCAAATCCCTCGGCCACCAGCATCAGGTCCCGTTCGCGCTGCATTTCGTAATACTCGGCCAGGTCGGCCATAGCGCGGTTTAACTGTTCATCTTGCTGCTCGCTCAGTTGTTCGTACATCGCAGCTGCCATCAGCCGGTTTTCCTGCTGCAACCGGTTCACCAGCTCTTCCACGGCCTCCTCAGTGATCGACTCTTGGGCCGGCGGCGTTCCGAATGTGAGATAATACCCGTGTTCGGTCTGGCCAAACTGCAAATCGGCAAATGCAAACATCATCACCCCAACCAGCAGGGCAGCAGCTGCGGCAAGCGCCGTTTTTACATACGAGCTCGCCCCCCAAGAGTTGGGTTTCGGTGGCATGTTAAAATCAGGCTGCTGTGGAGCCTCCATCGACACCTTACCCAGCAAGGAGCGTGTCCCTTTCAACTCTTTCAGTTCATCGCGAAGACCGGGATTGTTCTCCAGGTGCTTTTCGAACTCTTTCCGTTCCTGTTCACTCATCTCATCGTAGAGATAATCCATTAACCGTTCTCGTGCTTCTTGTTTAGTCATCATTCAGATATTGTTTTGGAATATTCCATGTTGTGAGGGTCCGACGAAGGTGTTTTAACCCGTAATAAAGCCGGGATTTCACCGTATTTTCCGGTTCGCCCAGAATGTCTGCTATTTCTCGAAATTTCAATCCTTCATACTCTTTCAAAATTACCACCGTGCGCTGTTCTTCGGACAGCGTGAGCAGCGCTTTCCGAAGAATTTGTTCCAACTCCCGGGTCTCAAGTGTATCTGCCGGAGTTTTCGGGTTGATGGTGCCGGCCGCCGACTGACCGTTCCACAATTCCAGCGGCGTCGATTTCCGGCGCCCCGCCCGCTTCAGCTCATCCAGGCAGAGGTTATTGGCCACACGATAAATCCACGACGAAAATTTTCCGCGGTCATCCAGCGTATCCAATTTCTGATACGCTTTGATGAACGTTTTCTGTGTGATCTCGCCGGCATCGTCCGCATCGGCCAAAAAACCGTATGCAAAACGATGGATTTTATTCTGCCAGCGATCTACCAGCTCGGTAAAAGCCTCTTGATCGCCTTCTTGGACCCGGCGTACCAGGGATTGATCGTCCATATCTTTCAAACCGGTCAGCACTGATTGGGATTATTATTTCACTGTTAATCTATAGACGACGCAGGAAGGGAAAAAGTTTTAAAGGGAAGAGATTTTTTTGAGGCTACGTACAGCGGACAGTGAGCGAAGCCATCCCGACCGCTTTTGACTCGGGGCCTGTCCGCTGATCTTTTCCAAGCTACAATCCGAATAATTCAACCATCACACCCGGGCAAGCTGCCCGGGGTACTAATCATCTCCCCAACAACATATCCATAAACGGCTCTCTTACTTCATCACCCGCATCGCGGAAGTAGAGGAACGGCACGTGGCGATCGGTCTGTGTGGTATCCACTTCGATTCCCCAGAGCGGAATCATGGATGTGGGGAGCATGGAGAAGCGCCCGTCCCCGATGATCTCCGGTTTTTCGGGGTGGCGCACCAGGTATCCATTCGAAAACCGGGAAAAACGCTGCAGGTCATCATAGAGCGTTGTAGATCGGTATTCCTCGAACTCTTCTTCGGGAATAATTAACGGGGCAGATTCCCCCTCATAAATTTTTGGTGAGCTGAATAGTCCGACTCGAATCCCGTCTGTGTATACTCTGCCATCGGAAATATAAGTGGCCCGCCAAACAGTGCGGTTGGCAATGGTCGGCTTTACCACGCTTTTTTCAACGGCGTGATTTCGCTCAGTTGTTATTTCCTGCATGACCGACCCGGCCCGCTGCTGCTGTACCCATCCCAGCGTTATAATGAAAAAGAGCCATACCCATCCCAATATGAGATAGATTTTTCGGGGCTTAAAAAGCGTGAGGCCGACAAACAGAATCAACCCAATGGTTAAAACGGGGTCAACCACAGACACGAGATTCCAGGAAAATCGCGTTTGTGTTAGCGGCCAGAGGAGTGCGGTTCCGTAACTTGTAATGACATCCATCAACCCGTGTGTGGCGTACCCGGCAAACGAGAAGATATAGAGCTCGCGGAACGACATATATTTTCTCATCACCCACCAGATAACCGCTGCGGAGATAAGTGCCCCAACCGGGATGAACAGAAACGCGTGGGAAAATTGGCGGTGCACCTCCAGGTTAAAAAGCGGGTCGCCCGGCATATGGATAAAGGTCTCAACATCGGCTACCAATGCAGCAAAAAAACCAGCGGCCATCGCCGGCTTCTTCAGGTCTTTCTCCCTGTTTACCGATTGCGCCGCTATTGAGCCGACAAGTCCGTGTGTTAATGGGTCCATTTAAAGTTTGTTTCAAATATTTCGTATTAAATATAGAAAGTTGGAGTATTTTTTTACCACCCCCGGCCCCTCCTATTACAGGAGGGGAGGATTCTTAAAACATTTATCAATCAGTACTTTTTAAAAGGGATCTCGAGCTGCTCGCCAAATGAGCCGCCCTCCCTCAGGTTCAGTGATGAAACCGAGATACCGAGTAGGCGCACTTCTCGTTCACCAACCGCCGTTTCAATCAGCAGATTTTTGGCAATGGTGGCAATCTCCCGGGCGTCACTTGTAAAGTGGTAGAGGGTCTGGCTTCGGGTAATCGTTTCAAAATTTTTGAACCGTACTTTCAGGGTAATGGTTTTTCCGGCCGCATTCATCTTTTTCATGGAGCCGCTGATTTTTTCGGCCAAGTCATCCAGGAAGTTTTGAATCCATTCCAGGTCGGATATATCCTCGGCAAAGGTCCGCTCTTTGCCGATCGACTTTCGAATCCGGTTCGGCTTCACTTCGCGGTTATCAATCCCCCGCGCAATCCGGTAGTAGTGATGGCCCGATTTCCCAAACTGTTTTACCAGGTCTACTTCGTCCCACGCCTTCAAATCTTTACCGGTGTTTATTCCCATCCGCTCCATTTTCTTTTGCGTGGCCGTTCCCACACCGTGAAATTTATCGATGGTTAACTCTTCAATAAACGCCTCTGCTTTTTCAGGAGATATCAAATAAATTCCATCCGGCTTATCCATGTCTGATGCAATTTTGGCGAGGAATTTATTGATAGATATTCCCGCCGAGGCCGTGAGCCCGGTCTCTTCTTTGATCCGTTTTTTAATCTCTTTTGCTATGAGCGTGGCCGACGGAATTTCTTTGTGGTTTTCAGTCACGTCGAGATAGGCTTCATCAAGTGAAAGTGGCTCCACCAGGTCGGTATATTCCAAAAATATCTCCCGGATTTGTTGAGACGCCTCCCTATAAACATCAAACCGGGGCTTTACGAAAACTGCTTTAGGGCACAGTTTTACCGCGCGGGATGCCGGCATGGCAGAGTGCACCCCATATTTTCGTGCTTCGTAGCTTGCCGCAGCCACTACACCACGGCCTTGTGGCGAACCGCCCACAATCACCGGCTTGCCACGGTAAGACGGGTCATCCCTCTGCTCTACGGAGGCGTAGAATGCGTCCATATCAATATGGATAATTTTCCGTTGTAAATGGCCGCTGCGACTCATATTAGATTTTTGGAGATGATTAGAGCAAAAAAAATTGAAATTACCTATCTTTAGCTCTTTGACGAAAATTAATCAAACAGAACGTAATATACTGTAGAATGGAAGAATTGAACGCGGTAACAATTTATTGGTTGATTTCTATCGGACTCCTTGTTGGATTGGTCATCGATTTAAGCATGTTTAAAACCGGTATCGGGATGATCAAAAATTTAGTATGGGGAGCAATAGGGTCTGTAATAATAGGCGTAATTATGATTTCTCTTAACATTTTCGCTCCACTTATTTTCGCGGCATTGGGTTCTATAGCCTTTCTATTTCTTTTTAACGTCTTTAGCTTTGATCAGGATCATAAAGAAAATGCCAAAGTCAGTTAAGGCGTTCATCAAGCCGACGTTATAATCGACCCACACGAAAATCAACATAGTGCACTACCTCCATTAAACGGCTGTGCCCTATGGTTGGTACCCGACCCGGAGACGCAAAACATTCTCCAATCGGAAATTGACAGGCTTTCTGCCACCTATAACACTCCTGCCTTTTCCCCACATATTACAGTGGGAAAGTTACCTGAACACTCCATCAAAAATGCCGGCGTAGTTTTACGGCAAATCGTGATGTCCATCAAACATCATGAAATCTTTTTTGGTAATACTGTAGCGGGAAACTCTCCCTATCAAAAACTTACTGTAGAAGTTGATCCATCCCCATTATTTACTGAGTTAAAATCTGCTATAAGCGATCTATTTGGCAATAATTTCAATAAAGATGAGTACCACGCCAGTTTGATGTACGGGCAGATTCCAACTCAAAATTTAACTCAAGAAACTGAACGTTCAGTACTGAAATCACTCCAAAATAGTTTTGCCCACAAATTGGTTGCTGTTGATATATCAGGACAACCCAAAGAGTGGATCGCAGTGGCCACGGAAGAATTCAAATCGTCAAGAAATTGATTTGGAAGTGGTTTTAGATTTATAAACAATAAAACGAACATCTACCATAACAAACCCATAAAAATATGTCCGACTATAAATTTTTTGAGCAGGTAAATAAAGCTTTTGATAAAGCCGGTGAGCACACAAAATTCGACAAGGGATTGCTTTCTCAAATGAAGATATGCAATGATGTACTGCATGTTACTTTCCCCATTGAAAAAGATGATGGAACTATTGACGTAATTGAAGCGTGGCGTGTTGAGCACAGCCACCACAAACTTCCAACCAAAGGTGGAATTCGGTATAGTATGACGGTAAACGAAGATGAAACCATGGCTCTTGCCGCACTAATGACTTATAAATGCGCGGTTGTTGATGTGCCATTCGGTGGAGCCAAGGGAGGTATAAAAATTGACAAATCTAAGTATTCCGAATCAGAACTCGAACGCATTACCCGACGGTATACTTTTGAGTTAATGAAAAAGGATTTTATTGGACCCGGAATTGATGTTCCCGCTCCTGATTATGGAACAAGCGCGAAGGAGATGGGATGGATCCTCGATACGTTTCGGCAAATGAGTACCGATATAAATGCAGAGGGTTGTGTTACAGGTAAGCCGATATCTATGGGTGGTATTCGGGGACGTACCGAAGCGACCGGGCGCGGAGTATATTTTGGTATTTACGAAGCTTGCCAAAATAGAGAAGATATGAAGAGCCTGGGGCTAAATCCCGGATTGGAAGGCAAAACATTTGTCGTGCAGGGTCTTGGTAATGTTGGGTACCACGCTGCAAACAACATGATTCAGGGCGGAGCAAAAATGGTTGGTGTTGCTGAAATGGACGGCTCTATATACAGCGAAAAAGGGATAGACCTTGACAAGCTGATGCAATACAAAAAAGAGAATAACGGAATTACCGGGTTTGAAGGATCTAAAGATCTTGAAAATAGCAGCGCCGTGCTCGAAGCAGAGTGTGACATTTTAATTCCTGCGGCTCTTGAAAATCAGATTACTGAAAAAAATGCTCCTAATGTTAAAGCCAAAATTATTGGTGAGGCTGCTAACGGCCCTACGACCTCCGAAGCTCATAGAATATTAAAAGAGAAAGGGGCATTAATTATACCTGATAACTACTTGAATGCCGGTGGTGTTACCGTCTCCTATTTCGAGTGGCTCAAAAACATTCAGCACGTTCGTTTCGGGCGGATGGGTAAACGATTTGAAGAGAACAGCTACAAAAAAATTCTATCCGTAATTGAAACCATCTCCGACCGCAAATTTACTGAAAAAGAGCTGGGTGTTCTTGCCAAGGGTGGTGGCGAAGCCGAATTGGTAGATTCCGGGCTTGAAGAGACGATGATAATCGCCTATAACGAAATAAATGAGGTCCGAAAAACGCACAATGTCGATCTCAGAACAGCAGCTTTTATAAGTGCCATTAATAAAGTAGGATCAATCTATAACCAGATGGGAATTTTCCCTTGATATAAAAAAACTCCCGCAACTTTTCAGGCTGCGGGAGTCGGTTATATATAGGCGTAGTTACCTAAACCAAAACATCATACATATACTACGTGTTGCTTTTCCAAGAGTTTCAATAAAAGTGACGTAAATCCACCTTTTATGATAAGCTTCTATCTGGTGATGTTCG
>SL_4KL_010_BRINEDRAFT_10000882_pt1 | contig 16112 bp, 12 predicted proteins | sample SodLak_010_BRINE_2_FD_10664 | JGI IMG/M metagenome (IMG submission 10664)
TCCGATCTCAAAAAAGCGGTTGCCAGCCGCCCGGAAGGCATACGCCGTCACCCCGTCGCCTTCCCGGAATTCGCGGCCGCAGACCTGACACGCCGCCGGCCCTACCCCGAGCGCAAAACATTGTATTTTTGATATGTCTTCAATTATTTCAGCACCGGTACCGTCTTGAGTTTGTGGATTGTTGTATTCCATGGCTATCTCACAGCCCGTGAGAAGCCTAGTCCGAGTGTTCCCGCACTCGGGCGTTTCTGTACGCCCTTGAGGGACCAGACCTCTTCACCATCTCCTATACTATGTAATGGTATAAACCTTTACCATCTCCTCCAAAGGTGATGGGGTCAACCCGAACCAACCAATAAATAAGAGGTGTCCTCTAATGAGTCTCTGTGCCCGGCAAAGATCGTGAGGAAGAGTCTGGAAGATATACCACTAGCTATTCGGATTCAGATTTCATAGATGCCATCAGAAGGCTGGATGGACTCGGTGGAACATCTGAAATTGCCGACACTATTGGCTGTACAAGACGTACAGCATACACTAGATTACAGCGTCTAGAAAATGAGGGTCGGGTAAGTAGTCGTAAGGTCGGGAATTCATTGATCTGGACCATCCCCACACAAGACTAATTATTAACCTAGCAGGTTTTTCTCGTGATGCAGAATAAAATAATACCACTACTCGTCCTATCTATGATCGCATCTATGTGGCACCGCTCTCAATTGGCGAATCTACCCAGATTGCTAGACACTCGCTTTTCAACTCTTTGTGGCGTTTTTTAAGCAACGTTGGAGTCCACTTGTCGTAGCTATCCAACTCGTTGGTGATCGCAAAGTCACTCTTTTTCTGGAAGTACTGCTCATACTTCTCAGGGAACGGCCGGTTACTCGCCCGATAGTTCTTGCGTCCGTCCAGAAGAACGAGGTTACCAAAACGGTTTGTCCACTTCTCGCGTTCAAGCTCATTGAACCGTGTCCCCCAGTAACTGCCAGACGGGTTTCGCGGAAGTATATGTTCAACATTCACGTTGTTCCCGTACTGAAGTTTCACGTTACGGTTGTCGTGACGCTCCATGTTCAACCGCATCAGGATATACTTGGGCCATTGATAATTCCCTTTCCTGTAGAAGTTCTTTAGATCAAGTGCTTTTTCGAACGAATCTCTATCTTCCATAATATCTTCTGTGAGGGTCCCGAGAGACAACACGTCGTTTGGATCTTCGGCACCCTCTATCTCCCTCAACAGTTGGTAGACTCTGGTATACCTGTCACTGAACGACGCCCCTGTCAGCCAGTCAACGGTCAGACGCCGTTCAAGTTTAGTGACGAACTCATAGAGTGCGGCTTCTTCGTCGAACTGCTGGTTAAACCCCACTAACGCGACGATCCACTCATCGGACGGGTAGAAGTCGCGCATCAGCGAGACGAGGTTGTGGTAGTAGACGTTTTTAGATTCATCGTCTGCTCTGAGTGTCGCATCATAGACCCGATCTCTGTGCGTGTCGAACACCTGTTGGAGGTACTCAACGAACCTTTTACCTCGGAGGTCCGGGTCTCGAGGGAAGACGTTGTCGCGGAACTCGTCATAGATGGACCGCCGCGACTTCTCTTTGACTAGCATGTGTCGGACGTAGCCGATGAAGCGCTCCAGTCCCTCGTTTCCAACCTCTTCCTCCATGTCCTCCCACTTTCGCTGGTATTCATCACGATCGTCCTCCGCAATTGTGCTGAGGTTCTCACTTTTCAGGAGGTCGGCGTTATTGAGTGGCATCCCTCTAGCGTTCGTGACGTTAAACAATCTGAACGCAGAACTGAGCGAGTCGGTCATTATCCGCACCATCACCACGCACTGCGCGATGAACGCCGCCAGCTCAATGAGTTCTCTCTCGTCGTCTGCCCACTCATCTAGACGCTTGTCAAAAGTCTCGATCGCTTGTAGTACGTTCTGCTCAGGCTCGGTCTCACCTTCTTCCGGCGGGTGAATCGTGTTCGTGGCTCCTGGTTCAAGGACGTGTTTGTTAAAGAACTCCTGATCGCGGTCACGAATCTTCAGTCGGATTGTGCTCGCTTTCCCCTTCACAAGGTCTTCTTCCTCTTTAACCAGTTTGGCGAGCGATGCTCGCCACTTAGGGTGGTCTACGCGGTCCCTGAGGACTGCGACGAGTATCGACAGCGATGTGAGACGCTGCTGGCCGTCTATCACGTCGTAACGGTCGCCAGTGGCCGACCCCTCGTTGAGTATGATACTTCCGAGGAAGTACGGTTCGTATCGTTCCTTGTTTTGCTTGTTGATAGAGTCGTTCACATTCAGTATTCGACCAGATGCGTCCGCGTTGACCGCGTACGCGTCGGTGAGATCGTCAACTAGATCTACGAAGTTCTCCTGTGTCCATGAGAACGGACGTTGGAACTTCGGTATCTGGTATAGGTAGTCCTCACCGAAGAGCTTGTGAACGAACTCTTCTTGCGCGTGTATTTTGCTCTCGTTCATGATGGTGTATTCCGGGCGTGGAGCGACAATATTGTTATGGAACAACACTACGTTATTGACGTGCCACCATCCCGCCCATCCGTAGGCTAGCCGTCGTGTGCCTCCAGTACCTCATTCACGAGCGTGCGAATCTCTTCAGGCTCCATGAGCTCAAGACTGTACCTCGAAAGATGACCTTTGAGATCCCGAGTGACGTCGCTGATGACGTCTGAATCCTCACCGCCTAACTCGTCAACGACTACCTTCGCGGCCGGTTCGTACCTTGCGAACCATCGGTCAAGTACGTCGTTAGCGAGCTCACCCTGCTGGAACATGGTTTCTGTCCGGGTATAGTCATTACCGTCTCGGGTCAACTCGGCCCCCCACCACAATCGGTGAACCGCGTTGGAGTATATGTCGGCACCGGCTTTCAGGAACTTCTCTTCTATGTTGCCAGACTCCCTCCACCGATAGTACACGAACTCATGGAGCTCCGATACAGCTAGCCAGTGCCACAGACCAGCGTCAGCTGCTGTATGGCGTGAGAAGTAAAGACACTCGCGGACCGGCTCTGCTGCGGCTGCGTCGATACTGTGGTCATACCGTTCATGCTCGTCCGTGATGTCCGACAACGCTTCTCTCAGACCGTCCACATCGGCTTCAACACCATGTATCGGAACCGAGTACTCGCGGATCGTTGAGGCGTCGATCTCTGTTACGCGGCCTCCATCTTCCAGCACCCGTTCAATCTGGCGCTTCCCGGGCTGTGTAAGTGATCGGAGCTGCATCATCGGTTGTCCACCAGTCGCAACAGCGTATTCAGGTGGCTAGGCGCGTCGTTCCGGGTCTGGACCACATCGTCAATGTCGCGCATCAGTCTACCCATTCTCTCGGGCGAGCTCACGTCCTCATAGAGATTGTCTACCGCGTCTTCGTAGCTCGTCCCTTCGCCGTAGAGACGCTCACGAAACTTCTCAATGACCCCCTGTTTCCAAGCGGTCTCGGGACCGCCTTCCTCAGAGACTTCCCCAGCCGCTTCGAGTATCATCTGTGGCCACACCTCCGCTTCAATGGTGTCGTACGCCACATCTCTCACCGCCGCTTCCCAACCGCGGTTGGAGTCGCTGTCAAGTGCAGCGACGATACGCTCATGATCCCCGTTAATATATATTCCTGGTGGGTTCCGGTCAAAGTCTACGAACACCAGGTGGTCCGGCCCGGGTAGGTCGTCGTCGTCCTCAAACGACTTCGTCTCGGGATGTAACAAATTGTTCGTGGTGCGCTTGAGATCCGTCTTGAGCGACCACGTCTCCCACTCTGCTAGTCTCTGCCCTGCGGCCGACGCGTACTCCGTCTCCGCATCTGCGTAACCCGTTCGAACCAGCTTCGGACAGAGTTGGAGCGATTGGTAGATATCCTGCCGTTCAACTTCAAGCGTGAGTTCGTAGGTCTCGGGCTGCCCTACTTCAACGGAGGGTGAACTGTCGCGTAGGATCGTCTGTCGACACCAACACGCTAGACTGAGTCGTTCCGACCACTCGTCGTCACGGTCCGCAGGTTCGGGTGTGACGAGACTGTACAACCACTCGGGGACTGTGACCTCCGCAGTGACGGTCACGGTCTCCCAGTCAATGCCGATCAGTGACAGCGTATTCGTCGACTGCTCAACTTTCGCGCCCTCGCCCGTCTCGGTCGTGCACTCAACCACGTCCCATTCGAGTTTCTCAGGAGAATACCGGTGTCCGAGTGCGGAACTATTAAACGACCCCGTTCGAGAGCGATACGCGGACGGATCAAACGTAGCGAGATTCACTTCTGGGTCTGTAGCGTTCTGGGCTTCTTCGTCCGAGGAACTCATTCTTTCATCCTCCGGAGGAATATCCGACCGGTCACGTTAACCTCCGTCTCTCCCCGGAACGGATTAGACATCGATCGACCCGAGAAAGAGAAGCTGTCGACGTTGCGGCCACCGCGGACAGTAACCGTGTCGTCCGAGTCATCAAACCATACACCCTCGGTTTCCGAGTAGAACGAACCGCTCTCTATCGGCACCGTCCCAACGGGCCGGTTCTCCTCATCTTTCATCCGGAGCTCTACCTCTACCTCCCATGCCTCCCAATCATCCACTTCGATCGTGGCGAGTCCCGAGAACTCCCACTGATCTGCCTCGGCGTCAAACTCAATGTCAGATGTCCCACTAAACACCTGTGAGCCGCCACCACCATCTCCACCGTCTCCCTCACCTCCGTCTCCTTTGCCTTCAGGGATGTTGAGACGGTTCGCTAGCCGCCCCGCGACGAGTCGACCTTCCTCTCGTGTCTGCCGTACAAGATCCTTGATGGCGTCTGTGATTATTCTCCTCTGGAGGTTCTTGATTGTCGTCCCGGAACCGGACTCGTAGTTCGATTTGAGTCGCTTGGTGTACTCCCAGTCATTGTGTCGGGGGGGCTCAGCCGCTTTCAGGTAATCGTCTATGTCCACATCGGCGTCGGTCGGTTCTTCGTCGGTCCAAGCTCGTGCCTTCCCGGCCAGTGCGACGCCGTGGAACGAACGGCCGCCGTATACCACTCGGTTCCGGTTGTAGTACTTCACGACCATCCCCGATCCCCGGATCAACGCGACGTGGTTGGACATCGGCCCAGGATCGTCTGGGTCAGCTAGCCTGGCGTAGACGGCGATCGGACCACCCTGTGTGATTGGGTCCTCCCCCTCGGGTATCGACGAACTGTCCCTGTCTTGGATGTCGAACTCCGGCGTACGAACCGAGACGTCGCCGGGCTGCTCCAAGACCTCACGTGTCTCGTGCCGTTTCTGGACGCAGTCAATGAACGGGCGGGCAGCTTCGCATGTGTCCGCTTCAACTTCAACCGTCTCGTTGTCGGTCTCTACGGTCACTTCAAGTGTACCCTGTAACATCGCAGGCCAGAACCACTTAGACGCCCCCTCTGCGATATCCTCCGCTATCTCGTCTACGGAAGCTTGCGTGTTCCCACCAGGTTCACAGAATCCAAGTATCGAGATGCTTGTACCGTACTCATCTTCTCTCCTACCCATGCCCAGTCGCTCGGAGAGTTCAGCGGACTCATCGCCCCACACGGAATACGGCCTTCCGCCCTCGTCACCCCACTTGTACACCACGTCGTCTCGGCCAGATGCGACGGCCGTCACCGAACGAGAAGCGCCGATGTCACCAAAGAGTCCCCTCCCCTCGTAGCGATAGGCGTCCGCACCTGATTCATGCGACGGGAGTTGCGTCCGTGCGACAAGCCTCGGAGGTTTGTCCCCGCTGAGTCGGTCGGGGTCAGGGTTGGAGGAGAAGATTACTGTCTTTAGCCCGGACCACGACCACAGTACCGCCTTTCCAAGTCCGTAACTCCCGCCCGAACCGCTGCCCCCCTCTTTTTGTGTGATTAACTCGTCCAACACGAGTGCCGAGAAGGGGCCGTCTCCGCCCTCTGGACCATAGAGGCCGTGTGTGTTGTAGTCCTCTACAGTCACGACAAGCAGGCGGGCGTCATCTTCGTCTACTATCTCCCGGTACACGTGACCGAGCGTGGTATCCGTGTTGGCGCTTGAAACTGCTTCCGTGTGGCCTTGAAGCGTGTCATCCGTGGTCCCGGACTCCCACTGGAGCGCGTCCAGAAACGACGAAAGGTCATCGCCTGTCAACTCTCTGAGTTTGTAGTTGACCTGTGTTTTTCCCTCCACGTCTTGACCGGCGTCGTTGGAGTTCTGTAGAGTTTCTCTGACGAAATCCTTGAGATCGTGGTTGAACGCGTACTCCGAGGCGTTCCCCCCCGACCGGCCTTCGTCAACGGAGGACCGGCTGAACTTCCACCCGATAGACATTGACTGTCATTTTAGTATCTACTGAATAATATCTTGGGATCGCTCTCCACTTGCCCCCGATGGGCCGGGAGCCTGCTGTGCCATCCGGTTCCGCACCAATTAAAGTCGGTAGAGCTTAGAGTACACCCGTGACCAAACGCGTCTCTGCCGTGGACCTGTTCTGCGGCGCGGGGGGGATGACCTGTGGACTTGAAGCCGCTGGCATCTCCGTTGAAGCGGGTGTCGATCATGAAGAAGCGTGCCGCTACCCGTACGAGACGAACAACGAAGCGACGTTCTACCAATACGACATCAAGGCTGTCGCACAGGAGTCGCCAGAAGTAATCGCGGATCTTTTTGATGAAGATGCCGGTTTCAAACTCCTTGCGGGGTGTCCGCCCTGTCAGCCGTTTTCTACACTTACGAACGGTGAACGGAGTGAAGACCATGAGAGCTATTCTCTACTAGACGCGTTCAAAAAACTCGTTCGGGTGATTGAACCGGATTACGTCGTCATGGAGAACGTACACGGCGTGTACCACTCCGAGATTTACCATTCGTTCGAAGCTGATATGAACGACTGGGGGTACCACCTGAATGGGTACGACGACCGAAGCGTGTACTGCCCAGAGTTCGCTATCCCACAAACCCGACGCCGGTGGGTCACGTTAGCCGCTCGTAATCACCCGGTGGAGATACAGACCTCCCCGACTCCACGTGATTTCAAGCCGAAAACTGCGGGAGAAGCTATCGGCCACCTTCCGAAGATTGGTGCAGGGGAAACGTGGACCGGAAACGAGTCTCATGAGTATCCTGCTGACAAACTACATACGGCTCGGTCGCTCAGTCGCACAAACATCCGGCGTGTGAAACACTCAAAACCCGGCGGGACTTGGCGGGACTGGCCCAAGGAACTGGTACTGGACTGCCACAAGGATGAGAGCGGCCAGTCGTATGACTCGGTGTACGGTCGGATGCAAGCAGACGAGCCAGCTCCCACCATCACGACGCAATTCTATAACCTTGGCAGCGGCCGATTCGGACACTACGACATTAAGCAAAACCGTGCACTCTCGCTTCGTGAGGGTGCATTGCTTCAAACTTTCCCCGGTGATTACGAGTTCTTCGAAAATATTGATGACGTTGGGATCCGGAAGACAGGTGTGCTTATCGGCAACGCGGTGCCACCTAAGCTCGGTGAGGTTGTGGGAGAGCGTATCCTAGAATTCGTGGCTGGTAGGCGGCAGTACACTCTGCCCGAATTCTGAGGTCTGATTCGGTGCTGTCTCACTCATGGTGTTTACTTCTAGGTGGTGGTGTTCAGATGACGATTGACAGGTGAGACGCTGTCTTTTCAAAGATATTGATATTAAAAGCCTGATTAATGTTCTCACGTATCCCACCCCACGCTTCCTACCGGTCACTAGCCCGGTAGATGGATCTACTGATCCCTATCAATCATCGGCAAAGGTGGACTCACAGGACGGCGTTGTCGCATTAACGTGTGAGAAAATTGCCTGCCCCATATACTCTCCGAGCTTCGGGGGAACTGCATTGCCGATCAGCCGCCCCAGATTCGACACGCCGACATCTTCCCACTCGTCGTAGAAGTCGTAGTCTTCCGGGAACGTCTGCAACAGTGCTCCCTCAAGCAACGAGAGTGCTCGATTCTGGTCTGAATCGTAGTGACCGAATCGACCGCTGCCGTAGTTGTAGAACTGCGTCGTGATCGTTGGAGAAGGCTCGTCGGGCCGCATCCGGCTGTATGGGGCTTTGTACGAGCGTCCACTTGCCTTCCGGTGGCAGTCAGCCAGAAGGTGGTCAAGACCCTCCTCTTCCCAGAGAGTCCAATCTCCCCCGGGTTCCATGTTGTCGATACGTTCCAAGTTCTTTTCCGAGAGAGAACGTGCCCTATGCACGTCGTTCTCGTCGCTCACTTCCCCTGCTTTGAGTGATGGTAAGTGACCAATTGTTTCTCTGACCGTGGGATAGTCATCCTCCCTTTGAATTGGTGGATCGGGTAGTGAGAGAGGCCCCCGCTTAGACGCCATGACCACCCACCGCTTCCGCTTCTGAGGGATCCCGTACTCGGGGCAGTAGACGTTCTTGTTCTCGTCACTATTGACGTGGTACCCCTGTGATTCCAAGCTCTCGATGAATGCGTCGTAGACGCCGTCCTCCTGATTCACTTGGAGCACGTTCTCGGTGACCACCACGTCCGGCTCAACGTACTTTGCGATTCGTGAGACCTCGTTCAATAGCCCCCACTTTTGATGATCCTCGTGGCCTTTTCCCTTTGAGTGTCCCATCGTGGAGTATGGTTGGCAAGGTGCGCACGCCGCGAGAACCTTCAAATCCGCATCCCACGGATACATCTGTGCGATTGGTTCCGGATCCTTTGCCAACGAGCGGATATCCGCTCTGACGTATTTTCCGTTGATGTTCTGTTCGTACGGATACTTACAGTCTGAATCCTTATCGATCCCTGCGACGACGGAGATACCTGACTGCTGGAGGCCATAACTGAGTCCGCCGGCTCCGCAGAATAAATCCACTGCAGCTGCCTTCATGAACGTCTTTTTTGCGTATCGTCACATAAGCGTTCGGCAACTTCACGGTCCCGGCTACCTTCACAGCAAGAAAAGCATGTCGTAATTACCAATTACAACTGTTACCAGTTCCCAGTGACGGAACTCATCGACGCGTAACAGTAATACTAACTAGCTAGTCTTAGTTCTGTACAGACATACCGATTTATCGCATGGACCAGGAACAGATCCAAACCAACGAAGCGGCCAAGTGGTTCTTTTTCAGTGGTGGACCAGGAGCCCCACGATACGGTGACGATCCGACCAAACACGCCGTAGATCACGACTCGGAGGCGTTCGTCCGTGAGGTCCTTCAAAACGCGAACGACCAGAGCCTCCCGAACGGCGATACAGTCGAAGTGACGTTCCGTTTTGTCACGCTCACTGGTGACGAGAAAGAGGAGTTCCTTGACGGACTCGGCTGGGACGACGGCCTCGGTGAAAGGATACGAGCGGTCGCAGACACCAATAATGGTCATCGTTACGAACGGGTGGTTGAACGAGTAAATGATCCCGATGCCGAGCTCCGACTCCTTGTCGTTGAAGATAGGAACACGACCGGATTGACCGGGAGTTGGGATGGAGATTCCAACTACGCCGCTTTGGTGCGCGACGAACTCTACAGCAGCAAACAAGACGACACCGCAGGCGGCTCGTACGGCCTCGGTAAGTCCGTTCTCTGGACGTTTTCGGGGGCTTCGACAGTCGTCTTCAATTCGCATCTCGTAGGCGAGCATAAGGAAGACTCGCCTCGTCTTATCGCCCGTTCTAAATTCCCGACACACCAACTTCAAGAAGACGATACGACGTATCAAGGTGCGGGATGGCTCTGCCAGCCAATAGAGACCGAAGACGGACCCCGCCCTGAATCCTTCTGGGGAGAGCACGCATCGCGGCTCGCAGAGCAACTACACGTGGAACGGCCTGCTGTCAGCGGAACGAGTGCTATGGTCGTCGAGTTCCAGGATCCGACACGGGACGAGCGACCGGACGTCGAAGATCTCGCACAGGAGTTCGTTGACGCCTCTGTCAAGTACTTCTGGCCAGCGATCTATCGAGGTAATCTCGAAATTACGGTCGAAACACCCGACGAAACACTGGTCGCCGACGTCGAGAGCGTTCCGGCGATCCGACCGTTCGTCGAAGCTTACGAGGAGAGAGCTACGGAGGCTCAGACGTTGGTGAACCCCGGAGACGTTGCTGGACTCGATATCCCGGTCAATCTCCCGCCCCGTGCCGATGGAACAGAGACTCCCGACGGCTCGGTTAGGCTGTCGGCTCGCCTCGCATCCCCTGCAGACGACGATTCTTATCTGAATAACATCGCACTGTTTCGAGGGGCGGGGATGGTGGTCAAGTACTACGACCAAAGTCGTGTCGCCTACGGTGACCGGAACTTCTTCGGCGTGATAGCCGCTGGCGAAGCGCGGTCGGAAGGGGTCCCCTCGGATAGTGATCGAGAAATCGACCGATTCCTGCGGTTCGCCGAACCGCCAGAGCACGACGAGTGGGAATCCACTGAGAACCTCCGTGAGCAGTACCAGCGTGGGTTCCGGATGGCACTCGACGATATGTTCGGAACGCTGCGTGATGGCCTCCGTCACTTGATCTCGAAGGGTAACAACGGTGACTCTCTCTCCGACAACGTGCTAAATCGTTTTCCGATCCACGGAAACGGGAATCCCCGCTCCACGACATCTCCCGCCGACCCTGTCTTCGAAATCGATAGTTCGTCCCTCTTTGACGGCGACGCGTGGGAGATCTCTGGTCGAATCAAAGTACTTCCAGAAGAGTTTGACGGATGGAGTGCCGACATCTCACTCACCGGTGTTGGTGAGGACGGATCCCGTTACGACGATATCCCCATCAACTACGTCGAAATCGAACAATCTGGCGTTACCGTGTCGTACGACGACGGATGTGTTCGTCTTGTCGCCGATGACGACGTTGATGAACTCTCGTTCTCGGGGCGTTCTCATTCTGACGAGCCCGCTGACTTGGTTCACGGTGACGTCGGTGCGACACAACTAGAGATACTCGCAGAGTTACAAACTCACGAAGAGGATCAAGCGTGACCAGACACTCTCAACGACATCGTACCACTACACTTCCGTTTAGCTACCGAAATAAGGGGTTAGACTTCGATCTGGACTCGTTCGCCGTTGACGACAGAGACCGAACTGCTCTTGAACTGAACCCATCTCAGACAGAGATCGGTCTCACATCGGTCGTGTCGTCTGGCAGTAGTGAGGACCCGGATTGGGACAACATTACTCTCCACGGGAAACTTCGTCTACCAGAGGAGACGGTTCAGGCCGTCTTTCCAGAAGACGAACAAGCAGAGCCGCCGGCCAAACTTTACGTCACCATTCGCTGTCACGAGACTATCTATCGTGATCGAAAGGTCATCTCCGAGAGTCCGACGACTCCCGGTGAATACGACGTCAAGCTAGAGATTCCGAAGAATACCGTCCGAGGAACCGTTGAACTGCGCCCGTATCTCGTTCGCACAGAAGCTCACCCGAGAGCCGAACAGAGCGATTACGCCGCTCAGAAGAACTTCCGCGTCGCCAGTGGGACGCTGTACTACGTCGTCGTGGACGGCCACGACCAGGAAGAGCGAGCAGCCATTGACGGTGAGCGAGTCCGGTTCTCACAAAATGCTCACCTCCCAGGCGGGAACAAGCTATACTACTTAGACTTCCGAAACGAGAGCCGTCCTAAATTGTGGATCAACTCCGACCATCCCCGTATTGCCGAGGTTCTACAGAGTAGAGGATCTGTCGGGGCCGAGGCCCGGATGCGTGACGTGGTACTCGATCAAGTGAGCTACGGTGTGTGGGTACAACTGCTCGTTCGTGCTGGGAGTGCTGTAGACGCAGAGGGTGAGGTTGAACACGAGTGGCAAGAGATGGTGCTCCAGACGTTTGCTCGTAACCTCTACGATACTAGCGACGTCTCAGAAGCAACTCATCGTCTCAGGGACGACCTCTCTGACCCGCAAACCCTACCCCACCTAATGCAGCGTATCGATAGCGAACTTCAGGAGTACATAAATCCCCGAGAGCAATTGATCCATCTCATGGAGGAGGGCCTCCAGATCTAACGTGACCGAAACAGAATTACAGCGACTGACCGAAGACGGACGTCGCCTCGTGGGCCAGTCGTTTATGAAGGGCGAGGCGACGTTAACCGACGAACAGCTGAACGAGTACGTCGAACCCATGCCGGGGCATCCAACGGCCGATCTTGGTAGGATCGATTCGGCGGTACAGGATGTTCTGGAGGAGTATCCAGAGTATGAAACAGATATAGACGGCGCACTCGTTGAAGAGATTCACCGTGGGCTTGACATCACGAGACGAACTGCCGGTGATCCGGGTCTCTGGCATTGGCTCGCAGTAGTCCGGTACCCTGATTTCGTTCGACACCGTTGGGAGTATCGCTCCGAGGAGGCAATGCGGGAGAAATTCCTCGGTGCGGGCTCCGACTTGTACTCGAACGCCATCCACAGACTCTGGTGGATCGCGGAGCTCACTTCGCGTGGTGACGATTATTCGACGACTGACGCGGTCTTTGCCAATCAGACGATGGTCAACAAGGTGTTTGACCGCTGGTTCGCACGCTACCAACCTGCCGTTCGAGCCATGTGTGACGAACTCGCAGACGAACCATCACGTGTCATAGACGAGACGACACGGCGGTTCAATCATGCACTGACGAACGTGCAACTCGAGGGACTGTCAGAGGACGAGGCACGAGAGATGATTAGCCAGATCGTCGCTGAGTCTCGGTAAGAACCTCTCACTCAGCCTCAACCGTGAGAAAATCTTCTATGGAGAGAATCTGTAACGCTGAGTCAGCGTCGTAGCGACTCACTATCTGGTCGTTGATTCGCTCCGGGACGGGCTTCTCTTCTGAGCCCAAAAAATCCGCAAAAGAGTCGGGGAGACCATCACTCTCGTCCGCTTTACCCCTTTCTACAGTACGTCCCGTATCCTCATCTCTTCCCAAGAGGTCTTCAGTGTCTTCAGTGAGGAATGTACTCGACCCGCCGTTTCGGCTCCACGCGGCTGCATCACAGAGAACTCTGATATCGTCCTCGTTTTCGACGACACCACGTAGCAGGCCAACCAGCCGAGCGTCAACCCCGTCAATGGCCAGGACAGTCAGAGCTCCGTCGGTTTCGAAGAGTTCGTCTCTCGCTTTCTCTAGCCGATTTATTAACTCGTTCAATCGACGAACCACTTCGACATCATTCATATCGGTGAGGTCGGAGTATAGGTCTATGACGTAACGAACGTCGTTCTTCTGGTGCAGGTCAGTGGGCTCATACTCATCCAGATCGTCCGTCGCGGCGAACTCCATGAGCTCACGGTGGATGTCTTGGTGCCGATCAGCTACCGAAACGAACTCGCGCTTGATTCGCTCGCTGGCTACTTTGTCGTGAGGAGAGTCTTCGAAGAGCTTCCTTGCGTCCACCTCCCTTTCGACAGCGTAAGCGAACAACACACATGTATCTGTAAACACGCCCTCTACGTCCCCTTCAGGTGCGCTTTCATTCATCCCGACGCATTGCCTTGAGCGCAACTGTTCGGCTGAGAGTTTCCACGTCGTCGTCGTGTTCTGGGTACTGATCTGAGCCCGGAACTAGGCCTGTATCCACACACGATTGGCTAACACCGTCGATATGTTTCTGTAGGTTGTCCTCCACAGAAAAGTGCTTCTGGGCAGACCACTTCCGCAAGGTCGGGGCGTTCGGACCCTTAGCAGTCTCTTTCGACATCAAAAGCGCAGGATACTCCCAGACCCACTCGTTGTACACCTGCTTCAATTCTTCTAGCGCGGCCACCTGCGACTCCGTAACTTCTGAGGCATCCGTCCGGCTGAGAACGAGAAACGCGTCCTCTACTAGATTCGTAAACTCTCGAACTTCGTTGAGAGTCTGACTCAGGAAGTCGATATCTACCAGACCGAGGTGTATTCGAGCTGCAGCACGCCCGACATCCTCGTACTGTTCTATTCCGAACACCGGAGAAGGCCTATCTGCTGATGATTCCCGTTGAGCCGTCCGAACCCCCTCTATGGTGGAATCGAGGTGCTGTCGGAGCGCCACGTTCCCCAGGTACAAGTCCCGGTACTCCTCTGGCGCGTGCGATTCGTAGAATGACGCAAGGAAGTCTAGGTCGCTCGCGTACCACGAGTCCTGGTCTAACTCGGGCGTGAAGTCACTGCGTCGGTAGAAATCGACAATGTCGTTGAAAGACGCCGTAAATATCCCCGACTCGCGTGCGTCCGGTGTGGGCATCTGCGTGCTCGCTGGACCGACTGTTCCCGACTTTGGAGCTGCTGGCATCACGGCCCCGAACTTGTACCAGCTATACGTGACCGGGAACGCCTCATCGTCACCGGTGAAGTGCTCAACCGCGAGATACGTGTACTTCTGTCGCTTGATCCGAGTTCCGTACTCCCAATTTAGGTCGGAATGCTCTCTCACTGCCTGTTTCAGGGCAGTTTCAACCTTTTCAAGGACGTTAGACTCGTCCGGTGGGGCATCCGAATGCATTACCGTGGGACCTCGGAAACGTGCGTTTGAATGTTCGACACGAAGTACGTGAGAGTAAGTGTACTAACAACAATCTACTACTCGCATAAGTATCTTTCTAGCTCTGTTGAACGACATGGAAACTGCGTCAGAAGAACAAGTTGGAAACTAAATCAGATCGTCTCCACTTTTCTGGAACGGGAAACCAACAAAACTCTGGCCCATATAGATACTTGACGTGCGGCCGGTCCCCCAATCTCAGTTTTAAATACACGAGTTCACAGGATCAACCCTTCGGACATAGTTATAACCGGTTCAACCGTGCGTATGAGAGTCACGTTGTGCATTCAGCAAGACTACCGAACTCAGCACCTCCGGAGGGTTTCAGCGAGATAAATAAAACCACAGACAAATAGACATGAAACCCCAAAACGAGCAGTATACCGACTATATCGTAAGATCAACTTGGTGCGAGTACTCAAACACTTCGTCGAACACCTTTGCGGCCTCCTTGACCATGTCACCTTCGACGACGACGCCGAACTCAAAGTTAGTCGAGAGACTCGTATCGGTCAGGTTCGCGCTTCCGACGTAGCAGACCCTGTCGTCCACAATTACGATCTTCGCGTGAGTCGCAAACGCCTGAGAACCCTGTTTCTCGTCCCATCGGTAGAGGTCTCTCACCTCAAAGTTGTCGCGGTAGTCCTTGTCGATCAAGTCCCACATTTTGTTGAGCGTCGTTCTAGTATCGCCCTCCTCGTCTGCGGTCTCTCGGGTCAGCAGTTGTGTTTCTACCCCCCGTTGAGGGAGACTCGCAAGGTCGGACACGAGTTCGAGTGATGGATCGAAGTACGGGTTGGCGATCCGTACCGAAGAATCGGCGTCAAACACCTGGTTACGGATCGTAGAGGCGATGTCGGGGATCGAACGGACTAGAGCGGAGGTCGGTTCGAATCCTCCCGGAAGTGTGGCCACGAACTCAACGACGTCGTCCTGGCCTGTCTGGGAGGAACGACTGTCTGCTGCAATCACCGCCGCTTGCTGGGTCAGTACTCGGTTTACTTCGAGAGGGTCGACCTCAAAAGTGTAGGCCGCAAACCCCCGCTCGTCGGTCGCCGATTGAGTTGCTGCTCCGTTCTTCTGAAGACAAGTGAAGAGGGCAGCTGCTTCTCGGGTGGTCAGCGGTTCTTCTAACCCCCCGTCTACGTCGGTCCGAGTTACGTCGCTCCGATTAAGGGCCAAAATGGTGTCTCGGATAGCGACGACACGCTCAACATGCTTGAACTGACGGACCACCGCGAAGTTCGTACAGATCGCGTTACTGTCGTCGGTCACACGTACTCTGACTCCCAGAACGCGGGTATTCGATCTCTGTCGTTGCCGACCAGGTATCGCCGGTCAAGGTTTCCGTTAGCGCTCTCGCAGGCGACTTCACTCATATGGAGACACGCATGACAGGCACCGTCCTCATGTTCACACACGGGATCGTACACGCACTGCTGGACGTCCGCTATCGTCTCGTCCACCCAAGGGTGAATCCTCGTCTTGAACAGTGTGTGCATCCCACCTAAGGAGAAGTGTTCGGTGCTGCTCGCGTAGAGGAAAATCGCTGGAATGCTCGGCATCACGTACTCCGAGATGCTGTTGCTGTCGAGACCACACTGTCCGCTCGCCGTCCGCATCAG
>SL_4KL_010_BRINEDRAFT_10000888_pt1 | contig 16086 bp, 18 predicted proteins | sample SodLak_010_BRINE_2_FD_10664 | JGI IMG/M metagenome (IMG submission 10664)
AGCGGCTAGGACGCTGACTATTATTACCCATGTGGCTGTCATATGTGTTTGTTTATTGTTTTCTAGGTATTTCAAGTCTGTTGTTTTTGTGGAAAAAAGAAAAAGGGTGGTAGGATTGGTTTTTATGCTTCTGGAAGTCTCTGGTTGAGTTCTGTGAGCAGTGATAGGTATGCTGCTGTGAATGCCGCGCTTATTAGGAAGTATCCTGCTAGTCCGGTTGCTGCTGCTAGTGGTTCGTATACGAAGCTTAGAATCAGTACTAGTGTGCCTCCTAGTAATCCTAGTCCTATGATGGGTAGGATTGTTGTTATTATTGAGGCTATGATTCTCAGTCTGTTGTCTTTGGTTCTTTGGATGCTGAGGTCTAGTGCTTCGAATACTCTTCGGTTGTCTGATGCGATCATTGGCAGTGAGATTACTAGTGTTGCGTAGATGTATGCAAAAATTCCTACACCTAATCCTATACCTATTATTCCTAGTATTGCTCCTATTGCTGCGGTTATGCCTGATGCACCTGTCATTCCTCCTATCCCCATTCCTAGTCCTGCTGCACCTATTGCTCCTGCTATACCTAATGGTATGAGACCGATAAGTGATACTAGGGTTGCCAGGATTACTGTTGTTGTCTGGGCTCCGAAGAAACGTGTGATGGGCCAGAGAAGGTTGCTTGTGTACTGGCTTCTTTCCATTTGGTCTGTGTCGAAGGATCTGAGCACACCTAGGGTTATTATTATACCTAGTAATGATGTTATGATGTAACTTGTTCCTCCGATTGCAGCTAATGCGAGTTGTTCTGCTTCTAACGCAAATGTTGATGCTACCGAAATTATTTGAAGTAGCGCCAGTAAACCGATTACTTTCCGTCCTGTATCTGTGTTTAGACTTCCAAGCGCTGACTTGGTTGTGTCAACTATGTCTATGGACATATCAAGTTTTTAGCAGTTGGTAATTAAAAATAAGTGTGCCTCGACAGGGAATAATTTTTGTGTTGTAAAAGGGGTTTTTGGATTCTTTTTTTGTTGAAAATAGCCTTGTTCAAGAGGTGGTGATTTGAGCGGAGGTTTTTGAACATAGAATAAGGTTTTTGAACCAGGTCTTGAGACAGAGAGAAGATTTAAAAGTGTTACTCTATAATAGTAAAAGTATGGGTCAAGGGTATCTTTCAGGGGATTACGGCAGCACAGTCCAATCGGGAGCTGCAATGCTTCATGGCATGGCAGTTGCCGAGTATCAAAATCTTCTTGAACCAGAAGAATTCGTGGAAACTGCAAGAGAAGCAGGTATCAAAACTAGTGCCGCCAAATCCGCATACAAAATGCTTGAAACGGCAGAATCTAGAACTGCATTAATGAAGGCATTTTCAACGTTTAACGATGGTCTTTACGGCTTTGAGGATAGGCTGGAAGACTTTTACGAAGCTGCAGATGAAATACTGGATGGAGAATATGAACCTTCAGGATTAGAGGAACGAGTAATCCCCGATGAAATAGTAGATGAGGAAATAGATCTTATTGATCGGCTAGCAGCACAAGAAGTAGAAGAAAAAACCAGACTAGATTTCGAATAATTCTCTCTCTTCCCTGGCTTCTCGAATTATTAGACCTATTTTCCCAAAAATTCTTTTGAATCTGCACAGAGGTCATACTCGTTCTTCAAGCTGGTTCCAGTGTTTGTCTCCTTGGTGCGTGAATTCAAAATTCCAAATGGCTAATATCACAATTTTACCGTTTTTAACATCGATATATGCTCTATGATTAGCGTATTGTTCATTTATTGTGAGTTGCCATATAGAATGCTTTAACAGAGGGTTTGAGATAAGTTTGAGATCTTCATGTGAGAGCTGAGTTGTAACTTCCTCCAGCTTTGATTTGATCTCGCTCCATTCCTGCGTTGATAATTCTTCTTTATCCCTCAAAGCNTCCTTATTGAGCTTGAGATCCATANATCTAGCCTCTTCTATGTCTACAAGTTCTTCTTCGTCATAATCCATTCTTTTATTAAGTTCAGCTATGGCTCTAGGGCTTAATGTATCCTCTCTATCAAGCATCCTCCGCACAGCATATCGGATAAAGTCAGAATTAGAAGTATATTCGCCGCTCTCAACTTTCTCCTCTATCCGCTTCTTCAAAACCTCAGGAATCTCAACACTAGTCGTTGGCATACCATTAGTATACAGTTGAAAATTTAAGAATCTTACGATTCAAGGAAAAAGTTTGGCAAGACTGGTTGTCGGCAGCACCAGCCGTTACAAAGACATCGATATAGACACCAGTGACTACTCTGAAGGCTGTATAGAAAAAGTATCAGATGAATTGGGGGCTAGATCCGAAACACTCTAGTGAGACTGTGGGTTGGAGGGGATAGAACCGAGTTACTGGAAGCACACGACTGGTATAGCGGTGCGTAAACCTATTTTTGTCCAGATTAGTTAATTTTTGGTAAGATTAATAAGAAATAAAGATAAGAGGGGTGTGAAAAGAGGATTTTTGTAGAGTCTAGGTTTTTAGAATAGGTCTCCTAGTCCTTCTGCTGCTTCGTCTTCGTCAGCTTCGTCTTCGTCTTCTTCTTCCTCTTCGTCGTCGTCTTCTGTTTCTTCAGCTGTGTCTGCTGCTGGTGCTGCGGCTGCTCCTCCTGCTGCGACTGCTGTTTCCATTGCTTCTTCGATGTCTACGTCTTCGAGTGCTGCGACGAGTGCTTTGATTTCTGTTTCTTCTACGTCTAGGTCTGCTGCGTCGACGATGTTTTGAAGGTTTTCTTCGTTTACTTCTTTTCCTGCTTCGTGTAGTGTTAGTGCTGCGTATACTAGTTCCATTGTATTTTTACCTCAATAACTGTGTTTTTCTGGTGTAAACCTTAAATAAAGTGTTAACATAACTTAGTACAAATGGGTCTGGGTTTTTCACGGCTGCCGGAAAATATCAGGGTAAAACTCTCCGAAAACAAACAAGGAGAATTCTGGCATACGATAAACGAATTTGGAGGTATAAAACAGTTCTCAGAAGTGTTCGAGATTTCTTCATCCAAAATGTATAACTGGAAGAACAAAGACAGTTACATTCCTGTACAGATTGTTAGAAAAGTGTTTGGCTCCAAGAATTCTGAAGGAATAACAGCATATAAAGGACCGGGCAGAAGTAAACCTGTTAAAAACCCGGTTTTCCCGTTAGAAATAGATAATGAACTTCTTACCAGGATAAAATGCTCTGTAAACGTTTCAAAAACACCTATATATCAATCCAAACACGGAGAATTAGTGAAACGCTTCCAAAAACTGTTGGGAAAATATGGGGAAGTACCTTACAAGGTTTACAAACGCTCATCTGTCTACGAGCTCCGTTATCCTATGTATCTTCACAGAATATTTGAGCAAATGCCTTATNCTGAAGATTTCCCGGCGAAAGTAGATGAAAAGGGTGTGGTAGAGGATGGTTATCTCGGATTTAAAGGTGAAAAGGTTAGAGTTGAAGACTTTGATGGAAAGCTCTACTGTAGGGAAAAAGCTTTGAAACTGGCTTTAGAAAAAGGTGATGATCAGAGGATCAAGGAACTGACTCTGGAAGAGATTGAAAGGGTAGAGAGACTGTTTAATTCTTAACTGAGAAAAGATCCTCTGCTTTTACAGGTGGTTCTCCAAGCATACCTCCTATCTCTTTTTCCAGGATTCTCGCTGTCGAACGGTTTACTTTACCTATCAATAGTTTGTTGATGTCACCTCTTCCTTCCCATTCTTCGTAGTAGCCTCCCTGGTATATGTGGTGTCTAAGTATTTCTCTGTTTCTGGCTGCTAATTCAAAGCTTCTTTCAGGGGTTGCTCCGTGTTCTATAAGTTTACTGGTTATTTTCTGGAACTTGAAGTCCTTGTATGTGTAGTATGCTGCCATCAGTCTTAGATGGTAATCGAATTTTTTTTCGTTGGTTATGACGTTTGTCTGATGTTCTCTGTATATTGCACCTCCCTCTTCTGTTTTGTCGTAGAAGCCTGTGTGGAGACCGAGTATTGGCGGTAAACTGTTTTTTTCAGATATTTTTCTTCCGTTGTATGCTCTTGCAACGTGGAATAGTTCGTGTTTGGTAAGTATTTCTGCTTCTGTTTTTGAGTAGTGTCTTTTATTGTTTTTGCCGTTTGCCACGACTACAGTCTGGTCCTCTGGTATGTTGAAACATCCGTTTACGTCTCTTATTTCTATGTTGTAGTCTATACCGAGTTTGTGAAGTTCTTCTCTCCACATGTGGGCTATGTCTTTTGCATCAAGGTTTTTGTCTTTGTTGTTCCTGGTTTCTAGTTGATCTAGTTTTTCTTCACTGTTTCTGATTGTTTCGTTGTCTACCATTTCCCATATGTTTAAGCAGTGTTTTTTCCACTGTTTTCTGTCTTCTATGTTTGATGCTAGACGTACGTAGTGTTTCATTTCTTTGAAGATCTCTCTCCAGATCCGTCTAAATTCTTCGGAGGTGATTTTATTTGCGTTGTATTTGTCTAATGTGTGCGAATCTATTTTCTCACATTCTCCTATTAATTCGTCTAATACTTGTATGAATGTTTTTTCGTTGTAGAATGGTTTTTTGAATTGGAAGTCGGGTTTGAATTCTTTTTCGTTGCTGTATTGTTTTAGGAACCGTTTTTTCTCTTTTTCTTTGTTGTTTATTCCCACGTTTTTGATCCAGCTTGAGTGGTGTTTCAGTATTTCTGTGGCGTTGAATAGTTGTTGTAGTATATTTTCCTTGTCTAGTTCTATTGTCTTGTATACTGGTTTTTCAAGCTCTTCCGGACTTTTTTCTAGGATTCTCTTTATTTCTTTTTTTGATTTTTTTGTGTCTGAGAAGTTTATGTGCATATAGAAGATATTTCTCACTGCTGGTTTTTAAGAAGATAGAATGGTGGAAAGAGTATTTGCATTTTTTAGTTTTGTTCTCTGTTTTTTCCAGCTTGATTCTTTCGCTGTTTTTGTCGTAGCTTTTTTCATAAGTGATTATTTTGGATAAATGTTGGGAGAAAATTAGATGGAAAAAAGAGAGGAGAGAGGTGAGTCGAGAACAAGTGATCTCTTTTTTTTGAGATTCTTTTATTCTTCACTTGTTTCTTCTTCGTTTTCTTCCTCTTCTTCGTCTTCTTCTTCTGTTTCTGGTTCTTTGATGTCGATCTGTGAGTTGACTCCTTTAGCGTTGGATGCTGCGTAGCTGATTGTTTCTTCGATTGTTTCTTTTTCTGGTAGTCCTTGGCTGATTGCAAGGTTTCTTGCTTTTTTGCTTGCTTGTCCGACGATGCTTGGTGCTGTTGTTTTGTTGACTATTCCTGCGTTGACTGCTAGGTTAAATGCTGTTCCTGCTGCTGCTTCGATGTCTGTTCTGTATTGTTCTGTGTCGATGTCTAGTTCTTCTGCTGTGAAGATTTCTCCTTCGCTGTATGCGATTTTCAGTGTTAAACCGATTTCTAGTGGTTCTATTCCTACTTGGTTGAGGATTTCTGCGTCGTCTTCCGTTATTGTGTCTCCTTTTTCGACGATTACTCCTGGTTTTTGTACGTGGATTGTTCCGTCGTCGACTTGTACTTGTAGTCCTGCTCCTTGCAGTTTTCCAAGCATTGGTCCGGGTCCTATTCCTGTGTCTCCGTCAGGTATTTCTATGTCTGAGGGTGCTTCTTCTCCTCCTTGTGCTGCTGCACTTGTCTTATTTCTTTGGATTAGGCTGTAGAGTTGGAATGGGTCTTTGTTTGAGAAGATGAATGCTGGTTGTACTGCTTCGTCAGGGTTAAGTGTTGTTATATCTTTTTTCCCTGCGTTTTCTAGTGCCAGGTTCATCAGGGTTTTTCTTTCCATCCTGACGTTTGCGAATTCTTTCATCTCTTTCTTGATCTGTTGGAGCTGTTTGGAGGGTAGTTGGTCCATGTCCAGTATACCTATTACAGGGTTTTCTTCTATCTGTGTTCCTAGTTCTTCTACGATCTGTTCTTTTTGTTCTCTGGACAGGTTTTTTGGTGTTGGTTGTACCATTTTAGTTTTCCACCTCTACTGGTTTACCCATTGTTGTTTTGACCAGGACTGATTTGAGGTTGTTTCTTCCTTGTGGTAGTTGTCTTTCTATGAATTCGTATACTGCTGATGCGTTTCTGCTTACATGGTCTCTGTCTTGTTCTTCGTTCCCTATTTTTAGTTGTAGTAATGGGTCTTCTTTGAGTCTGAGTGTTACAGTGTTTCTCAGGCTTTCAATGTCTTCTGTTGGATCTTCTCCTGGTGGTACTGGGTCTGGCATCATGTTTCTTGGTCCGAATACTTGTCCTAGTTGTTGACCTATTTTAGGCATCAGTGGTGCTTCTGCTAGTAAGAATGAGAATTCTTCTGCTAGGTCTTTTGCTTTTGATGGGTCGTCAAACATTTCTTCTAGTTCGTCTTCGCTTACGTTTCTGTCTGCGTTGTCGACCTGTGATGAGACTGTGTCTCCTATTACTGCGATTTTAACCTCTTCGTCTGCTTGGTATGGCAGTTTGAGGTCTTCGTTGATTCTGTTGTCTGGGTCTGATAGGTCTAGGTCCGAAAAGTTCACGATTAGGTCGATGCTTTCTGTAAAGTTTCGGTCTTCTCCGTTTTCTACTGCTTGTTCGACTGCTTTTTCAAAGTTCATTCTATATTCCCTCCTCTGCTTCTAGTCTGTCGTCGAATTTTCCTTCGTCGATTTGTTGTTGGACTTTGTAGGCGTCTTCTCCTTCTATTGTGATTCCTGCGCTTTGTGCGGATCCGATTACTTCTTTGACTGCTCCTCGTAGATCCATTGCTAGTAGGTCGCTTTCTTTCATTCTTGCTACTTTGCATGCTTGTTCGAAGGACATGTCTGCTACTTTGTTTTTGTTGGGTTCGCCTGATCCGGATTCAATTCCTAGTTCGTCTTTGATTAGTGCCGCCATTGGCGGTTTTCCTACTTCGATTGTGAAGTCTCCGGTTTCTTCGTCTACTGTTACGTCTACGGGTACTTCCATGCCTTTGAAGTCTTTGGTTTTTTGGTTTATTGCTGATACGACCTCGCCCACGTCTGCGGGTAAAGGACCGAGTTCTGGTCCTAGTGGAGGTCCTGCGGAGGCTGAGCCTCCTTCTACCAGCGTGCTGATTGTGGTAGTGTCTCCCATTTTTATTGTTTCACCTTTAATATAGATTAAATTATTGTTTTTTTAGTCTTGGTTTGCTTTTCTTCGTACTGTTCCAACGTCTACTGTTGTTGGTATCGGTACTGCTGCGTCGAGTAGCTCGATTGTTACTTCTCGGTTGGTTTCGTCAATTCTTTTTATTTGTGCTTCTTCTCCTTTGAATGGTCCGCCTACTACGTCTACTTTGTCTCCTACTTCGAGTTTTATGTCTTCTTGCTCGTCGCTTAGGTATTTTTCGATTTTTTCGACTCCTACTTCTTGATCTATGATTCCTCTGAGGTGTCTTATGTCTTCTGATAGTTTTCTTATGTCTTTTTCTTTGCCTTCAATGAATACGTATCCTTGTAGTTCTTGTGGGTGGAATACTGCTTTTATTTCTAGGTTGTCTGATTTGATTTTACTTCTCATTTCGTTGATTGCGGTTTTTTCTCTTCCACGTGTGGTTCGGGCGGTAAGTATCATTTTTTGGTTCAGCTCTAGATCATTTGCGGTATGAGGTTTGATGTCATGTAGAATAGGAATCCTATGAATCCTATGAACAGTATCCCGGCTCCTGTTATCTTTGCTGCCATTGAGAATTCTTCTCTGTCTGGTTTGTTTGCGATTTGGAGAACTCTCTTGTATTCGTTTAGTTTGGACTTTATCTGGTTCTTCCATTTCCGGGGTTCGATTTCGATGTTCATTGGTTTTGGATACACCTTTTTTCGGGTTTTGAGCAGTTCTTGCTCACACCTTTTTCATGTTGGAACAAGGGTTTTTTCTCCGTTCTTCAGTTGAGTTTGAGAACTAGTGCTTAAAATCTTGTTTATATTTGGTGTTCTAGTTCTCCCTCCCACCGAAGATTTGAGTATAGTGGTTCCAACGGGACTTTTTGCTTTCCTTGTTTTTGTAGAGGTGGACGAATTTTTATAAATCGGATTGTCTATTTTTCAGAAGAGTTTGATATCGGAGAACAGTCTCTGTGTTTTTTCTGTACCTAGTATTAGGTAGATTATCCATCCTAGGGGTATTAACCATATTATAAGTAGGTAGATTATTCTTTGTTCTGAGGTAAGGTCGTTTCTTGCTAGTGTTTTGTAGCTTGTGTAGATTTGACCTACGAAGTATATTACACCTATCAGTCCGCTTAGTAAGAAAGCTGAGAAGAATCCTAGTCCTAGGAAACTGGGTATAATTGCTTCAATCATTTCTTCTCAATAATTTTTTGGTTTCTTTTTGAATAAAAAGAGGAGGGATAAATAGGTGTTGGAGAGATTGTGTTTCTTCTGGTTGAGGGATTCTCTCTTTTTTTAGATGAATTCTACGCCAAGTTCTTTTTCGATTTCTTGTTCGTATTCGTCGCTTCTTGTTTTGTCGGGTCCGTAGATTTGTGGGCTGTCTACTCCTGTTACGATTATCATGCTTTGTAGCATGTCGTCCATGTCTTCTCTGACTTGTGCTCCCCAGATTACTTTGGCGGAGTCGTGTAGTTTTCCTGATACGGTGTTTACGACTTCTTGTGCTTCGTTGAGTGAGAGGCTTGTTCCTCCTGTTACGTTTACTAGTGCTCCTTTTCCTCCGTTGATTTCTACGTCTAGTAGTGGGTTGGAGAGTGCTTTTTGGACTGCTTCTGTTGCTCTGTTGTCTGTGTCGCTTTGTCCCATTCCGATCATTGCGATTCCTCCTTCTCCCATGACTGCGCGGATGTCTGCGAAGTCTAGGTTGACTAGTCCTGGTTTGGTGACTAGTTCTGTTACGCCTTTGACTGCGTTTACNAGTATTTCGTCTGCAATTTTGAATGCTGTGTTTAGGGATACGTCTGGGACTATTTGTAGTAGTTTGTCGTTTGGTATTACGATTAATGTGTCCACTGTGTCTTCCATCATTTCTAGTCCGTATTCTGCGTTTTCTTGTCGGCTTTGTCCTTCCATTTCGAATGGTAGTGTGACGATTCCGACTGTTAGTGCGCCTTCTTTTTTGGCTTGTTGTGCGATTACTGGTGCGGATCCGGTTCCTGTTCCTCCTCCTAGTCCGCATGTGATGAATACCATGTCGGCTCCTCTAACACTTTCTTTTATTTTTTGTTGGCTTTCTTTTGCGGATTCTTCTCCTACTTTAGGGTTGGCTCCTGCGCCTAGTCCTCCTGTTAGTTCTTTTCCGATTAAGACTTTTTTGTCGGCGTTGGCGTATAGTAGGTCTTGTGCGTCGGTGTTCATTGCGATTGTTTCGCATCCTTCTATCCCGACTTCTACTAGTCTTGAGATTGTGTTGTTGCCTGCGCCGCCTGAACCGATTACTTTGATCTCTGCTTTTCTTTTTTGGATCAGTTCTTCTAGTTCTTCGTCTATATCGTGGTTTTTCTGTTTAGATTGTGGTACGTTTCCTGTTCCATTTTGTCGTGCTTTTTCAATTTTGTCTTCCATTGGACGAGAACCCTTGTGTTGTTATGTATAAGAGGTTATCACCAATCTATATAAAATTGGTCTATGCTGTAGCTTAACTGTCTGATTTTTGAATTATTTAATGGGAGTAGAGGGGTTCAGGGAAGGTTTTATTCTTCCTCTGTGTATTCTACTTCCAGGTTTGTATGGTTTTCTATTTCTTCTTTGATCTGGTTTCTGAGTTGTTCTGGTAGTTCGTGTTTGTGGTCGCCGTGGCTGTGTGTTTTCGGTATTTTGAATACGCCGTCTTCGATTTCTGTTGGTCCGTGACCGATTCTGTAGTTGTATATGTATTGTGCTTTTTCTTTGTCGTCTTCTACTTTTTCTCGGGCTTTCAGCCAGTAGTCTAGTGTTTTTCCTGCTAATGGGTGGTTGAAGTCGATTCTTACTCTTCCGCTTCCTTTTGAGATTACTTTTCCTCTCCGGTTTCCGATCATTAGTTCTTCTCCAGGTCTTACGTTCATGTCTTGTTTTTTGAATTCTTTTTCAGGGTATGTTTCGATTTTGTCGCTGTCTCTTTTTCCGTATCCTTTTTCTGGTTCTATCTGTACTTCTTTTTCTTCTCCTATTTCCATTTGTTTTACTGCTTCTTCGAATCCGTCTATTACGTAGTCTTCTCCGATTAGTACTGGTACTGGTTTGTATTCTACGTCTTCTCTATGGATTCCTTCTTCTTTTGCTTTTTCTTCTATGCTTAGGTCGAAGATTTCTCCGTTTGTTTTTCCGATGTAGTCTACTAGTATTAGGTCGCCTTTTTGCATTTTCATAGGCAGGAAGATTGTGGTTGAATGTTAAAAGTGCTGTGTTCGTTTTCCGGTGAATTGTTAAAAGTGCTTTGATATATTGTGTTTTGTATGGAATGGATTGATGATCTCCCTGAACGTGTTAATGTTTCTTTGGAGTCTTTGCTTGACCGGGTTGAGGGTCAGGAGGATGTTTATATGCAGGCTGAGAATGCTTCTGTTGGTCAGATATGGGTTGCGATGGCTTTGATGAATGATAGGATTAAGAAGCTTGAGGATTTAGTTTCTGCTCAGAGAAAGGCTTTGAATGAGGAGGATGTTGAGGTTGATAAACATCTTGATAGGCGTTTGGAAGAGAGTCTGAAGCGTTATTAGATAATTTTTATTTATTTTTCCTGGTCTTTTGTGTTTAACTCTTTTTTGCATGGTTTTGTTTTTGTTTGAAGGTTTCTTTACCGACAAACATACATATATCATATACATAATAGGTTATAGCATGTTTTTATAGGGATTATCATAAATAAACAATAATATATGACTGAAAAAAATCAGTGCGACGTTCTGCGCTCCAAACTAGCCGTCAAAGTAATGGAAAAAATAGCATCTAAGGAAAATGGAGACTACGGGAGCAACTTAGCACGCCAACTAGACAAATCACAAGCATCAATAAGCAGAGTGATAAACGAACTAAGAGAGGCAGGGTTCTTGAAGAAAGGTAGAAGAGAAAAAGCACAGTACTATGTACTTGACTATGAAAAAATAGCTAGTTACTGGTACTCCAAAGTTGTAAGAGATCTTGAAAGCTCTGAAGAAGAAATAAACAGGAAAAAATGGCTTGTAGAAGGATATACAGACAGAGAAGAGATGCTTAAAGGAATGCAGGATAATGAAAAAGATATCAAATCTATCTACAGCCAATATATAGAGAAAGTTCTTGCCAGCGAATCCAAGCTTGAATCTCTAGATGTATCCAGCCTACTTTTCGAAAGCTTTGCTTACTCAATAGGACATAATATGATAAAAGACAAAAAGTTCCTAGAAAAAAATCCGTGCCTAGAATATCCTAAAGATGCTTTAGTACATCTTTATAGTCTGGATGGATTCGCAAGAGAACTAAGAGAAGTTCTCAATTAAAGATCCTAGAGAATCTCTAGTATTGATTCTAGGAGCAGGTAAATTATCTGGAGACTCAAAATCTATATCTTTGTCTTCCAGCAGATCCTGTATCAAATAGGTTAAGACTGCTTTAGAAACCCCTGTTCTTCTATCAATGTTCTCGATCCTTCCAGTTTCGGTATGTTTGTCATGGGACGCCATATCTCTGACAAAGAGTATGCCTGCGTAGCTGCTGAAAGGGTGGAAAGCTTCTCCTTTTGGCTGGGTAGGGTAGTCGAGCAGATGTTCTGTGAGTATTTGTTGGCTTTTTGCACCGGCTTTACACATTTCTTCCATTAAGTAGTGTTTTCTTTCAGGATCTTCTGATTCGAATATTGCTGTGTGAAGTCTTGTTTCTTCAGTCCAGTATTCTCCTGCTTTTAGTTCTGATAGGTTTCCTGAGGGGTCAAAATAGTCACATAGGTCTTCAAAGGAGTGTCTTATTGGCTCCCAGATTCTATTTTCTTCAATTTCTTTGTCTGAACACCATGTCATCCATGCGAACTCTTGCATTTCTTTAGGGAGATTGTACAGGTTGTACTGTTCTTCAATTTTTATTCCGTCTTCTACGATGTCGTGCAGTGCTAGAGAGTTTGCTTGCGCTATGCCCGCGTCTAGAGGTTTTCTACATCTTTCTTCGTTTGAGATGAGGTAGTATGTTATACCGGCGTTTTTCGCGCATTCTATGAAGTTTCTTTCGTCGTGGTATTCGTATACTGATCTCCAGAGTCTTCCGGCTTTTTCTGCTGTTGTTTGTATGAATGTTTCTACGTATTCTGGTCCTCCTTCTTCTACTCCGAACCAGAATTCGGGAGAGTCTGGGCGCACGTAGTATTTTGAGTGGGTTTCTGCTATTTCTCTAGGATTGTCTGCTTCTTCTAACTCTTTGTTCAGTGATTCGTTTAACCCATCGTTCACGTTTTTCAGCCATTTTTCTGTTTTTGAGAGGCTGAAATTAATTCCAGAATCTTTCTGTATTTTTTTTGACATTTTATTCTATTTTTCATACTTCTGAATTGTTTAAATGGTTAAAAAAGAGTTTTCTTTGATCCTATAACATTCTAAGTTTTAGTTTGGTTGTTAAGAGTTAACAACAAAAAATCCTAGATTCCACGCTAATCCACACCAAATCCTTTAATTATACAACAGAACAACAATTCATTACAACACTTGAGAGCACAGAGAGGGATAAAACTTTGAAACAAGGTCTAACAAAAGAAGAAGTAGAAAAAAGAAAAGAAAAATACGGCAAAAACGAACTAGAAGAAAAAGACCCTGTAACAAAATGGAAAGTTTTCAAAAGACAATTCTCAAACGTACTAATCTGGATACTCATAGCTGCCGCAGCAATATCTTTCATAGCAAACGAAATGCTTGAATTCTACTTTATCAATGCAATAATAGGTATAATAGCGACAATGGGCTTCATCCAAGAATGGAAAGCCGAACAAGCAATGGAACAACTCCAAGAAATGACTGAACCAAAAATAACAGTCACACGAGATGGAGAAAACAAAGAAATACTAAGCAAAAACATAGTGCCTGGAGACATCGTCAAACTAGAGATGGGGGACAAAATCCCTGCAGACGCCAAAATAATAGAATCAACAGACATCAGAATCGACGAAGCCATACTAACAGGAGAAAGCAAACCAGTAAGCAAAGAAAACCAAGACGAAGTATACTCAGGTACAACGGTAGTACATGGAAGAGCAACAGTAAAAGTAACAAAAACAGGTATGGAATCAAAACTAGGGCAAATAGCTGATGACATCCAACAAGAAGATGAAGAAAGCCCTTTACAGAAAAAAGTTGACAAACTAGGTAAAAAACTAGGGGTATTCGCACTTTTCTCAACAGGACTAATTCTAGCACTAGGTTTGAATGAAGGAGCACATTTTACAGAAATAATAATAGTAACATTGGCATTAGCAGTAGCATCAATACCTGAAGGACTACCCTTAGCACTAACGCTCACACTATCTGTAGGAATGAAAGACATGGCGAAGAAAAATGCTATAGTCAAAAAAATGCTTGCGGTTGAAGGACTAGGCTCAACTACAACAATTTGTACAGACAAAACAGGGACACTAACCAAGAACGAAATGACTGTGAAAAAACTTTTCCTAGACGACCAAGAATTCGACGTCGAAGGATCCGGATACATTCCAGAAGGGAACATAAAAGATCAAAATGGTGAGAGAACAGGTCTAGAGAGAGAAACACTTGATAAAGCATTGAAAACAGGTCTACTATGTAACAACGCATCACTGAACCTGGAACAAGGCAACTACAGTTTAAACGGAGAACCAACAGAAGGAGCACTAGTAGTACTGGGTGAAAAAACGGAATTAAGTAAAGAAGAACTTGAAAAACAATACGAAAGAGAAAAAGAAATCCTATTCACTTCCGAACGAAAAATGATGACAACTGTCCACAATAAGGACGGAAAAAGCCAAGCATTCGTAAAAGGAGCTCCAGAAATAGTACTCGACAAATGTACGTCAATAATGGTCGACGGTCAAGAAAAACAGTTAACAGACCGTAAAAAACAAGAAATACTTGATAAGAACCATGAGTTTGCAGAAAACGCCTTAAGAGTTTTAGCTCTAGCCTACAAAGAAGACGTCTCTGAACCATTTGATGAAAGCATAGAACAAGACCTTACATTTGTAGGTTTAGCAGGAATGATTGATCCTGCACGTGACGAAGTAGAAGAAGCTATACAAGACTGTAAAAAAGCAGGTATAGACGTCAAAATGGTGACAGGAGACAACCCTGTAACTGCAAAAGCTATAGCAGCGGACATAGGTCTAACAGACAATAATCCTAAGGTGCTTACAGGTTCTGAGATAGAGGGGATGACGGAAGAAGAGCTTGAAGAAAAAGTACCTGATGTAGACATATACGCTAGAACGCAGCCAAAACACAAATTACACATAGTTGATGCTTTGAAAGAAGATGGAGAAATTGTGGCGATGACTGGTGACGGAGTAAACGATGCTCCGGCTGTTAAGAAAGCAGATGTTGGCATAGGAATGGGTATTAAAGGAACAGATGTTACTAAGGAAAGCTCCGACATGATACTACAAGATGACAACTTTGGAACAATAGTATCTGCAATAAATGATGGAAGGAGAATATACGACAACATAGAAAAATTTACAACTTACCTGGTATCAAGAAACTTCACGGAAATTATACTAATCGCATTGGGTATAGCAATACTAGGATTCGAATTCCTACCATTGCTTGCTATTCAAATATTGTTCTTGAATGTGATAGGGGAAGAATTCCCTGCTATAAGCCTTGGTCTCGACCCTGGAAGCGACAACCTGATGGAAAGACCTCCACGCAACCCGGATGTAGGTATCTTACACAAGAGAAACTTGTTTTACATGGTATCTATGGCAGTAGTTATGGGGGGCACCAGCTTTGCAGTATTCATGCTTTCAAACCCATTGGAACAGCTGGACTTAGCCAGAACTACTACATTCATCACGATCATGATGATGATAATCACAGCCAACCACTACAGGTCTTTGGATGACTCAATATTCGAGATAGGAATGTTTAGGAATCATTGGCTAGTAGGAGCACTCATCGCACTGATTCCAGTAATTCTGGCAATAACATATGTAGACCCGATCGCAGGGATCTTCGACCACCAGCCTATCCCATTAGAACTATGGCCTGTGCTAGCGGCAGCAGCAATTATTCCGCCAATCTGCCTGGAAACACTGAAGAAACTTGCAGGAAAGTACATGAACACTGACTACATGTACAAAACAGAGTGACATCCTCACTTCCTTCTCCATCCATATTTTTCTTTCTAATTTACCAGGTTCGTTTTAGATAAACTTGTTGAAGGATAAAGTACTTCGTTTAGAATTGCTTAAAAACAATTACATCTACGTATTCTGATCTCTACTTCATTATCTTGTATAACTATAATATTCTTTAACTGGAAACCAGTTTATAACATGGATAAATGTTTTTATAGAAGTTCTAGAAAGAAAAGTTTGCTTTTTGTTCTTGAAGATGTGATAAAGGTAGGAGAGAGACGGGAAAATGTTGAAAAAGAGTCTCCCCATTTGATGGGGGAAACTTGATTTTTCTGGAGGTGATCCAGCCGCTGGTTCCCCAACGGCTACCTTGTTATGACTTAGCCCCCCTTGCCAAGCTCAGACTTGTCTCCGACTAGGTCGGATCCTCGTCTGTACCTGACTCGGGTGACTTGACAGGCGGTGTGTACAAGGAGCAGGGACTTATTCGCCGCTGGATGATGACCAGCGACTACTACCGATTTCGCCTTCATGAGGACGAGTTGCAGTCCTCAATCCGGACTAGGACTGGATTTAGGGGGTTAGCTTCTCCTTTCGGAGTCGCATCCCTTTGTTCCAGCCATTGTGGGCCGCGTGTATCCCAGAGCATTCGGGCCATACTGACCTACCGTGGCCCGCTCCTTCCCCTGGTTTATCACCAGCGGTCCTCTACGAGTGCTGAATTCCCGAAGGAATCCGTTGCAACATAGAGTGCGGGTCTCGCTCGTTACCGGACTTAACCGGACACCTCACGGCACGAGCTGACGGCGGCCATGCAGCTCCTCTCAGCGCGTCAGGTAAGCTCTTCA
>SL_4KL_010_BRINEDRAFT_10000889_pt1 | contig 16085 bp, 17 predicted proteins | sample SodLak_010_BRINE_2_FD_10664 | JGI IMG/M metagenome (IMG submission 10664)
CTACAATACATTGAAACTGATCAAAAGTTATGGGCTAATCCTAAAGAAATAGCTATTTTTGAAATTTTCTCGCAAATAGTGAGAAGAGCATTTGAAATTGAAGAATTAGAAGAAAAAGATCTTTTTGGAACTGATAAAGAAGTTCTTGAAAAGCTAGAACAAATAGAAGATGAAGAGATCCAAAGTAAACTCGATTTCTTGAAATCTGGTTTCGAAATTGAATTGGTAGAGGATGAGTCAGATGCAGATATATCTCAATCTACGAAAGCTAGATATGTTGATCCTCATGTCAGAGTAGATAACGAAATTTTGAGAGTAACAGATTATTCTTCAGAACTTGAGAAGAGGATAAAAAACCACAAAAAAGATGTAGAAAGCGGATATAATATTAAACTGGTTTAAATTTGAATATATTCTTTACTTTTGATATAAAGAGCATATGCTACTGTCAAAGATATAGATAGTATTAGGAAAGATAAAAACAAGTGTTCTTCTATTATTTCTACTCCTTCTTCTCCTAACCAGCCTACTAATAGAGCTATTGAGAAAAAGCGAAATCCTCTAAAAACTATAGAAACTAAAAATAGTTTTTTAGCACCTAGACGGAATATGCCTGCGCCAATACAAAAGACTTTGAAAGGTAAAGGTGATACTCCGGATAAACCAACAATAAACAATCCGTGTTTGTCTATGTATTGGTTAATTTTCTCGTGATTAGAGCCAGATAGTCTTTCTACGACTTGTGTTCCTCCGTAAAGACCTATATAATAACCGAATACTGCGCCAAGTGAAGATGCTACAGTTGCAATAGTCGCTAACCAAACTGCATTACTAGGCTCTAAAAGAACTAAAGGAATTAAAACTGTTTCAGAAGGTAAAGGCGAGATAGAAGAGTTGAAAAAAGATAATACAAATAGCCCTAGTTCTCCATAAGGTATAAATAGTTCTGAGAGATCCTCAAAAAGCTCGCCTAGATCCATTTTGTGGTAACCGTCCAATAAAACAATAGAACATTAAAACTTAATATAAAAACCTTCAATAAGAGGAAACAAAAAACATGGAAAAGAACAAAGAAAAAATCATGGTTCTTGTTATAGCTCTAACAGCTGGTATTATTACGGGTTCAGTACTTTATCTTAATTATGTTGAGCAACAAGAGGTAGAACTAGATTTTTATCAGGACGAAACAGTTTACGAAGTCAACGAAACTAATGATTATCAAACAGTAGAATTCGAAAATTATTCTACAAGTATTTGGATGGAAGATGAAGACGTCTATCTCGATTTAACTGGTGACGGAAGCCTTGAATCCCAGGTAGAAAATCTGACGAGAGATGGAGAAGAGCATGCATTTGTAAAATCTTTTGTACAAGAAGGCAACGCTTATCAACTTTACTATCGTTATAGGATAGGAGAAGATGTTGAAAGCAATTATATCCAACTATATAGAATAAGAGAAATATAAATAATTAGAATAACTGTCTTAATCCCATTTAATTCCGTATCCTGGATTTAAGAGCCTCTTTTCTTTTTCTATATTATCTATTTTTCTAATATCTTCTTTATTAAGACTTAAATCTCTAGAAGCAAAATTATCTCTGATATGTTCTTCGGTAGAAGATTTTGGGATAGGAATAACATTTTCTTTACTTTGAAGCCAAGCCAGACTGATCAAAGCTTCGGAAACATCATACTTCTCTGCCAGCTCTGATAATACTTCGATTTCAAATACATTTCCTCTTGCTAAAGGAGAATAGGCCACCAAATAAATATCGTTTTCTTGACAGTATTCGAACATCTCTTCCTGTTGTAACAAAGGATGCATCTCAACTTGATTCGCAAAAACACTTCCGTCAGTAGCTTCTTGCGCTTCCTCTATCATTTCTATAGAAAAATTGCTGACCCCAATGTGCTTAATCTTGTTCTGATCAGCTAACTCTTTAAATGAAGAAAGAGTTTCTTCAGGATTATAATCTCCTCCAGGCCAATGCACATACAATAAATCTACATAATCTGTCCTCAACTTGTCCAAACTGTCTTCAGTACTAGATATCACATCATTAGAAGACAAATTATCAATCCAGACTTTCGTAGCGAGAAATATTTCATCTCTATCTGTTTTGCTTTGTTCGATACCTTTGCCAACAAATTCTTCGTTTCCATAAATTTGTGCGGTGTCAATATGGCGATAACCTGTTTCTAAAGCAGTTTTAACAGAATTAATGCACTTTTTAGGATTTTTAATTTGCCACGTACCTAGTCCCGGTGAAGGGATATTTTGTTCTGAGCTCATAATTACTCTAGTTTGTTTGCACCATATTACTTTTTTGGAAATTCGGCACATTTTTATCTAAAGCCGGCTGATTAGGAATAAAAAGGAGAAGAACAATAATATGTAATATTCATGACAGAAGAAGAATCCGAAAAAAATGTATGTATTTCTTGCGGCGCAGATTTCGATACTGAAGAAGACTTAGAAGAACACAAGGAAGAAGACGAAGAGTAAAAAAGTCTTTTTTAATTTCTTTATTGGGAGTTCGATAAAATGGAAAAGTACGATTTAATAGTCATAGGAGGAGGCTCTGGTTTAGATGTAGCTTCAGCTTATAAATCACGTGATAAAAAAGTTGCAGTAATTGAACCGGGTCCTTTAGGTGGTACGTGTCTTAACAGAGGATGTATACCTAGTAAGATGCTTATACATAGAGCAGATATCTTGAAAGAAATAAAAAATAGTGAAAAATTCAATATTAGTGCTAACGTAGATCAAATAAGATTTAAGGAGATGATTGATGAAGTAAATAGTCAAGTATCTAAGGAAGCAGAGCAAATAGAAGAAAGTATTAAACAAACAGAAGATTACGATCTATACAAGGCGAAAGCAGAATTCAAGTCAGAAAAAACAATTAAAGTTAATGGTAAGGAAATAGAAGGAGAAAAAATAATATTGGCTGCAGGAACTAGGCCTTTGATACCTCCAGTTTCTGGTTTAGACGAAGTAGATTATCTTACAAGTAAAGAGGCTCTAAAGTTAGATGAAAAACCATCAGAACTTATTATAATTGGAGGAGGCTATATAGCTGCAGAATTGGCTTACTTTTATGGTTCTTTAGGAACAGAAATAACAATCATAGAAATGAATGATCGCTTAATAGGTAGAGAAGATAAAGAGATAAGCGAAAAGTTTACAGAATTGTTTTCTAACAATTATAATGTGCAAACAGGTCTAAAAGCATCTAATGTTACTGAAAAAGATGGTAAGATAGTTTTAGAGGCAGAAGATAAGAAAGGGAAAGTCAAAGAATTTGAAGGCGACGAAATACTTGTAGCAGCTGGTAGAAAACCTAATACCGACAATTTAAAGGTAGAAAAAGCAGATATAGAAACAGATGATAGGGGTTTTGTTCAAACGGACGAATATCTACAGACAAGTCAAAAACACATATACGCTCTAGGAGATATAGCAGGAAACTATCTTTTCAAACACAGCGCTAATCTAGAAGCAGAATTGGCATTCAAGAACAGTTACGCAGGAAATAAATTTGAAATTGATTACAGCGCTATGCCTCACGCAATCTTTTCTGAACCACAAATTGCGGGGGTAGGTATGACAGAACAAGATTTAGAAGAAAAGAATTCTAATTATGTTTCTGCTAAATATAACTACAAAGATACAGGAATGGGTATGGCATTAAAAGAAGAGAACGGTTTTGTCAAAGTATACGCTAATCCAGAAACAGAAGAGATACTCGGTTGCCATATAATGGGGCCGGAAGCAGCCACCATGATTCATGAAGTACTAGTCTCAATGAGAGGGCAGAAAGGCAAGATCTCAGACATCAAAGAAACTATTCACATACATCCTGCCATAAATGAAGTTCTACACAGAGCTTTCCAAAAACTTTAGAAAGCATTATATCCATAAAGACTGCACAACAAATATAGTCTTATGAGCTGGCTAATAGCTATAGGTTTTCTAGCAACCATACTAACTGTTGCTTATATTGCAAAGCAAACTACTCAAAAAATTCAGAATGTGGATGAAAGACTTGAAGAAATTGATGAAAAAGTTGATGAAGATATAGAGTCGGAGAAAATTGAATCTGCAGTCATGAAATCTTGGAAAGAACTAGAATTAAGCCAAGAAATCGGAAAAGTAGAAATGCAAGCTGATCAAATCCAGAAGTTACATACAGATATTAGCCAAATGATGAAGAATCCTCGTGAAAGAGGAGAATTTGGAGAAGTAAAACTTGATACGCTACTAAATGAGCATCTACCCCAAGACATGTATGGTATTAGAGAGCAAGTTGTGGACGGTAAAACTCCTGACGCATATATTGAAAGCTCAACAGGAAAAATATGTATAGACTCTAAATTCCCATTAGACAACTACAAAAAATATATCCAAGCTGAAGAAGAAGATAAGTCAAAATACAAGAAAAAATTCCGAAAAGACGTAGAAAAACAACTCAAACAAATACAAAAAAAGTATGTGCGACCAGAAGAAGGTACGACAGACTTTGCTTTCGAATTTATTCCGAGCGAAAGCGTATATTATCATTTGGTAAGAGAAGAGTATACTCTACTACAAAAATATACTCAGAATGGTGTTCAGGTTGTGTCTCCGCTAACTCTAGGACACAAGTTGGAGTTAGTTAAGTCAGATGTTCATGCCAAAAAACTCAGTAAAAGAACAGAAAATGTTCTAGAAGTACTACAACAAATGGAGACCAGGTTTGAAGACTTTGACGAAGAATGGACTACGTTAAGAAGACATCTCAGAAACGCTAAAAATAAGTCAGATGATGTTGATAATAAGTACAATAATCTGAAGTCACAATTTAAGGATCTGAATGACCTATAGAGATAAAAGACTCAAAACCAATAACTTCAACTAACAAATAATGGAGATGACAATAGGATTGATATTCTTATTAGGAACGCTTTTGACGCTACTTATTTCTCTAGCCACAGTCTTCATATTTTTCTACACAATATATGATGTTTTAGCCAACCAACAAGGCGTTATGGAGCCTATAGAGCAAATATTGTGGCTTTTAGTAATGATACTTTTTCCTGTTGTAGGAGCAATAGCTTATTTGGTAGTAGTCAAAGTAGGAGATATTCGATTAACAGAAGATGCCAGCGAAAGAAAAATTAAAGAAATAGAGGAGCTTGTAGAGTTGAAAGAAAAAGGAGCAATAACTGAAGAAGAGTATGAGAAATTAAAGGACGAAATAATTCCAAAAACCAGTTGAACTGCGTTAAGTCATATGTATTCTCTCAAAACTTCTTTCGAAGCTTTATTTACTTTAGCAACGTTTTCTTCAGCAGTATATACTTTTAATGCAGAATGCCTCCATTCAGCAGATATTAAAGCTTCAGGAATTGGCGATATTTGGTTTAATTCAACTATGCCATCAGACTTCTTGATCTTAATATCAAGGTCTTCCATCTCTGGTATATTCGGAAGATCAACAATAATTTGATGTTGTTTCAAACCAGTTTTCTCTGCAATTTTCTGTTCTAACTCTTCAGATCGGATTTGAGAGCTAGATAAACTCTTTAATTCTTCTTTGGATAACCTGTCTATACCCATTTTCAAACTTATTTTATACAGATTTCTACTTCTTAATCTCTTGTAGAGTTTTTTAGAAGGTCCTGTAGAATTAAGTAGCTTGCAATGCGCAGAATAGTCGTCTAGTCTCATCATCTTTTCTAAATCATTTCCTGACCTAAGATAATGTTCAAGAGATTTTTCTATCATTTTACTAGCTATTGAGACAGTTTCATGCATGTATAAAGTTTTGTACATATGAAAACGAGAAGTTAGCAAGGATTCAAGGGCTTGAATACCCTTCTGATCGTACACCAATCTTCTAGAATTGATTTCAGCTAGCCTTATTATGGTTTCAGTATCTATTTGTCCGTGTTCTAGCCCAGAATAATGTGAATCTCTCATCAAGTAATCCATTCTGTCTGCATCAATATCACTACAAACTACTTGACTGATCTCTAAATCACCTCTTATTATTTTCACTATTCTTTCAGAGTCTACACTGTATAAGTCTTCTATTTTTTCCGCAATATGGCATGAAAAATCTTCATGAGAAATGCCGTGTTTTTTAGCAACCATTTCTCCAGCATGAGAGAAAGGTCCATGACCTGTATCATGTAATAATGCAGCAATCCGTAGTTCTTTTCGCCTTGTTTCTGAAAGATTTAGACTATTTGCGAACTGTCCTGCAAGATAAGTTGTTCCTAAGGTGTGTTCGAATCTTGTATGATTTGTGCCCGGATATACTAAGGATGCAAAATCTAACTGTTTAATACATCTTAAACGTTGTAAAGCGGGAGAATCAACAATTTTCTCCTCTTCATCGTCTAATTTTATGTAACCGTGTATAGCATCTTTTATGTGTCTCATGAGATTATAAAATAGATTATCTTTTATTAATCAAATACTTGGTTAAATTTCAATTTTAATTTAGTTGCTGGAACTTATAGATATATTCATATTGAGAGAACTATTTAGAATTTCTTCTAGGCTTCTGAATTTCTCACTTATTTTGTTCTCAGTGTCATTTAATTTCTCTTTCTTCTTCCGAAGAAGTTTCCTCTGATCTTCTAAATCTGTTTTTACTTCTTTTTTCTTTTTCCGGACGTCTCCTATATTTTTAACTATGTCCATGTTCTCTAATTCTTCTTGGTTTTGGTCAATTTGTTTTCTAAGTCTTTCAATCTCTGCAGTTTTCTTATCTAAATCGTATAGGTTTTTACTTGTCTGTTCGAACTTTTCCAACTGTCTTTCTGTTAATATTTCTTCATTTTCAAGTTTTTCTTCTGCCTTCCGAAGATCTGAGCCTATATCATTTATCTGGCTAAAATTTTCTTTTCTAAGGCTTTTCAGATTTCTTAAATCTCCTTCAAATTTTAAGCCTTGGTTTTCAATATTATAAATTAGCTTTTTCAGTCCTCTATCGAGTTTAGAAGCCTTTTTCGATAAAGATTTTTCTAAATTAGCCTTATCATTTTCCAGTTTGTTTGACTCGTTCTCTAGCTTTTCTTTGCTTTCCCATTCTTGACTTTCTTTGATCTGGCTGATTTCATTTTTTATGGAATTAAGATTTTCTTCAATTTCGTTTATTTCATTTTTCTTATTTTTAATATGTTTCTTCTCTTCTTCAGCTTTCTCCAATAACTCGTCTATATTTTCAGACAGTTTCGATATCTTCCTAGATTTTTCTACAGTTTCGTAGTCATTATTAATAAATTCTTGTATATCTTGAGAGTGCTTATTGAGTTTTTCGAGAGACAATCGTGTTTCAGATTTTTTCTGAATTCTTTTCATAACTGCTTTTTCTTTCGCTGAAGCTTCATTAAAATCTGTTAAAAATGTTTTTAGCTCGTTATTATGCTGAATTATGTTATTTGAAGATTCATATTCTTTTATTATCTTCTTACGAGATTTATAGATATTTTCTTTTACATCATCTATAACATTTAGGTCTTTATTGTCTTCATAAGATTTTACTTGTTCTAATTCTTTATCCAGCCTTGAAATAAGTTTTTCTGAAGTTTCGATAAGTTCTTCTCGTTTAGACTTAGCTTTTTCAATTTCATAACTTTTTTTATCGTCAAATAGTTGCTGAGCTTGATTGTGCTTGATTTCTATGTCTTCTTCTTCCGAAGAAACTAGCTTTTCCACTTTTCTCTTGAATTTCTTACCTAAAGATCTCATTGTATAAAATCGTCCCTCGTTACCGTTACTTTGTTCTTAATCTTTTTACTTTGAATGGTTTTGTTGATGACTAAAACACCATTATTGGGTTTTTATAAGTAATCTAATCTAATAGTGTCTTGTAAGGTTTAACAGAGGAGCGTTAAAGTATATGCAAACTGAATTGTACCAAGGTGAAGAGATTACAGAACAGTTTAGTCCTTCAAGAACTTCAGTATTGCTTCTTGATTATATAGGGTCTTTTGCAATTATAGGAGTTTCAATAATTGCTGCTGCAGGCATTGTCACGTTTTTAGACACAATACCTATAGTTGGAGACTACATAGGTTCAAGCGTAATAATAGCATTGGGACTAATTGTTGCCGTGCCAGGTATAATAGGTGCCGAAATTAAAGTAAGAGCCAATACTTATTATCTGACTAACCAAAGGATAATACACGAGTATAAGTTTCTGAAATACAGTTCAAAAATCATCAAATTTGACAGAATAACTAATTTAACAACTAATAGAGGATTAATTGACAGATTATTCAGGACTGGAAAAATAAAAATAAAGACTGCTGGCACTGATGAAGCTGAAATGACTATAAAGAAAATTAAAAACCACTCGAACATTGAGAAAGAGATATCTAAAAATATTCAGAATAGCAGGAATAATAATTCAAGACAGAATAATAGCGGCCAAAATAGCTTCCAAAATGATAAAGGAGCTTCAAATAATTCTTATTCAAACTGAAAAATATTTTCATATAAGTCTGTTGTTTTTGAGTTCTGTAAAAATTCAGGTAAGCTATTTTCTGGATTAGAATTTGATATGCGCATTTGTAAGTCTCAAGAAGTTTTCCTATGCTCAACCGTCTACGGTAGTTATAAAATTTAAACGGTATCATTAATCTCGGGCAATGAAACGAACTAAAATAGTATCAACAATAGGACCAGCAACAGATGATAAACAAAAAATTGCTGAACTAATAGAAGAAGGCGTAGATGTAGCAAGACTTAATTTTTCTCACGTAACGCATGAAGAACACGAACAGACTCTTGACAAAATAAGATCTGTAAGTGAAAAAACAGCAGTAATGGCGGATACTAAAGGACCGGAAATAAGACTAGGTGAGGTAGAATCTCACACTGTACTAACAACAGGAGATAAAATTAAACTCAAATACGGCGATAAAGAAAGCAATGATGAAGAGATTTACATAAATAATGAAAAATTAGTCCAAAATATAGAAAAAGGCGACGAAGTAGTAATTGATGATGGAAAAATAGAACTAACTATTAGCTCTATTGAAGAGAACTATGTAGAATGTACTATCGTGCACGGTGGCGAAATATCTGATAGGAAAGCTGTTAACGTACCTGGTAAAAATATTGGTCTGACAGCGCCCACGAAAAAAGATAGAGAAGACATAGAATTCGCAGCACAAAAAGGCTTTGATTTTATATCGTTGTCTTTTGTTAAGAGCGCAGAAGATGTAAGAAAAACACGCAAATTATTGGAAAAAAACAATTCTAATGCTCAAATAATTTCTAAAATAGAGCATGCTAAAGCTGTAGAGAATTTTGATGAAATTCTGGAGGTATCAGATGCGATAATGGTTGCAAGAGGAGATTTAGGAGTAGAAATACCTGCGGCAAAGCTTCCAACATTGCAAAAAGAAATGATTAGTAAATGCAATAAGGCAGGCAAACCTGTGATAACAGCAACTCAAATGCTAGAATCTATGACGGAAAATCCTACAGCTACAAGAGCTGAGATTTCTGATGTTGCAAATGCGGTAATAGATGGGAGTGATGCAGTAATGCTTTCTGGAGAAACAGCCATAGGAGAATATCCTGTGAAAACTGTTGAGTTTATGAGGTCTGTAGTTGAAGAAGTAGAAAGCACTATAACTGACAGAGTCCATCATACTGTAAAAGACAGATCTCAGAGTATAACAGAAATAATCTGTAAGAATGTCTGGCAAGCCACTAGAGAAGATGAGATAAAATATATTGCAGTGCATACAACTTCCGGAAGTACTGCAAGAAATGTAGCTAAACACAGACCGGATGCTCCGATAGTTGCATTTTCTCACTCTGCAGAGGTAGAAAGACAACTTCAATTAGTATGGGGAGTGAAACCTCTTTATGAGGAAAGTGAGAAAACTACGGAAGAAATGATAAAGTCTTCTGCTTCTAGATTGAAGAGACTTGATATGGCGGAAGAGGAAGACAATATAGTTATTACTGCGGGCATGCCTCCTGCGAAAACAGGAACAACTAATATGATGCAAATTAGGTCTATAGGAGATATACTCAACGACCGATAATCTGGGAAATTTTACTGGCTGAATTAGGGAGGGAATCACCCCCCAAACTTATATTGTTATTAACAAATGACAACAATATGGTTTTTAGGTCGAAAAGGATAATGGAGGAAGAAATAGATCGACTTTCAAAATTTTTCCAAACTGACCTCAACTACCCGGAAATAGAGAAAACTTTAGGCACACCCAAACTACATGGAGACAATTATTCAAAAATTAAATTAAACCCTCTAATCCCTATAGGAAGCAAACACGAATCCAGACACTCGGCACATAGAAATATCATAGAGAAAGTAGTTGAAGGCCAAGAAGAACAAGTAATGGATTTTTACGAAAACGAATTAAGAAACATAAAAACAGATCATACTTTCTACAATCATATAACTTCTCTCACTACCAAAATACCAGGACTTGAAGCAACAGATCAAATATATGATAGACAAGACTCGTGGGGACATCAAGATCTCGCTGATATTTTATTCAGTAAAAACAGCGAAACAGACTTACAGCCCGAATTATTCGCTCACAACTCAAAAATTGAGCCTATGGCTATATTTGGCGGCGCAAGCGCAGTATTCGGATATAATGCTGTAAATGAGCCTGAAATATACCAAAATATTATAGAATCAACATCTCAATTTCCGGAAGCTACTTTAGTAACAACAGCATCTATACCTATGGCCTATCTTCTTGGAAAAGATTCTTACAATATAGGGTCTTCTGAAGAACTAACAGAAGAAAATCTAGAGCCTTACTGTTCGTCAGATAGGAAGAGAGCAATGCTTTACAACTCAAATATTGAAGATAATATAGATGATTTTCTCAGCAGACTTGACGATTATGAAATCCAGTAAAGAGAAGATATTATTTCTACCGTTGAAAATTTAGAATATTCTCACGTTTTGACCTTGGCCTTCTATTTGAGCTTTAAATCGTTCTTCATCAGCTTCAATAGCTTCAAATGTGTTATAATGCAGTGGAAGAACTAAATCAGCTTCTGTAGATTTAGCAAATTCTGCAGCTTCACTCCTATTCATGGTGTAATGACCTCCAATCGGAGGTAGAAACACATTAGCAGTTATTTCTTCGTGAGATGGAAGAAAATCGGTGTCACTGGGATAATAAACTTTGAGATCATTAATTGTTAGTATTACGCCCATAACTTCTCCCTCAGAATGATAGGGTTCGCCATCAGTATCAACATGAGGGCCATCTTCTAAATTGTAAGCAGGAACAGTTTCAATTTCTATACTCTCGATATGTTTTTTCTCACCAATACCTATTTTTTNTAGATCTCTATTCAAATCTGAAGTATCAACTGATTCATAAATCAAAACAGTTGTATCACTGTTTGAAACCTTCTCTATGCCTGCAGGATCATAATGATCAAAGTCGTCGTGAGTGACTATAACTAAATCTGCATCATTCATACTGCTATCTATAACGTCTCCCCACGGATCTATGTATATTACTTTCTCGGAGTTTGAAATTCTTACAGAAGAGTGACCTAGTAGTTCAAATTTCAGATTTTCAAATTCTACCGCCATACATTAGCCTTGGTTATCTAGCTTGAAATAGACTGTTGAACTAGTTTGAAAGAAACTGAATACAAAAATTACCTAGTCTGAAAAACCTAGACCCCAATCTTACTAATAACTACTTCCTAATATATCCGTTATGGTACAATTTGAGACAATCGAAAAAGAACGTAGAGACTACGGAAACTTTCCTGGAGAAAAATTTGTAGAAGTATCTAGAAATAAAGCAATACAAGACAACGGTGACGAAAATTCATTCATACAGGTTGCTACAGGATACTACAATGAAGATGAACCTGTTTACAAAAAAAGATTCACTGTACCAACTAGCGATAAAGCAGTAGAGCATATTGTTGAAGAATTACCGAAAATGCTGGAGAAAGAAAAAAACGCCAGAGAAGAAAGCGAAGAATAAACAAAATAGCGTTCTCTAGAATCAAATAATTACTTTCTATTTTTATTTCAAACAAGAAATTCTATTTTTGAACAGACTTATAGGTTGTTCTTATCTTTTCATTGTTAATTAAAGTCAGAAGTTGAATAGTATCTTGAGAACTCTTTTATTATTGAATTATTGCTACAATTATAGTGTCCCAAAAGATATTAGTCTACAACTATTTTACAGATAATGAACGTAATATTTTACCATGGAAAATTTAATCAAACAGTTAGCTGATAGAAAAATTAATCTTTATTTAATACTGTTAATTGTATCTCTTCTAACTGTTTGGGTTTTTTCAGAAGTTATATGGACAGTAATTCTAGCCATAACATTAGCATATATTTTGAAACCATTAAATAAGAAACTGGAAAACAAAGGTTTTTCAAATAGAGTATCAACAGCTATATCGACAATTATATCTGTACTAACGCTGATTGTGCTAGCAATACCGTTTTTCTTAGTTTTATATCAACGAAGAGATATTTTAATAGGATTTCTTCAGGAGTTACCGCAAAGTTTCGAAATAACGATATTGGGCTTTGAATTAACTGTTCAAATAACTCAGTTAATTGAACTAACTAGAGACGGAGTCACAGATACTGCCGTAAATCTAGTTCAGGCAGCGCCTTCGTTAACGTTCAAGTTATTCCTGGTGCCTGTTTTGGTATACGCTATTTTGCGTAATACGGACGAAATAGAAGAAACAATGAATAATTTGGTTCCAGATTCTATGAAGGATATTGTGTACCGGTACCATCGAAGAACGGAAGAAGTACTAATTGGTCTTTACGTGGTTCAAGCATCTACGGCTATACTAACTTTCCTAATAGGTATGCCGGTATTTTATTTACTGGGTTATGAGCCGTTTATTTCTCTTGCTCTATTGTCTGGTATTTTACAGCTTATACCTATTTTAGGACCTACAATATTAATTGTTGTTTTGGCAGGATTTGAAATCATGATGGGTGACTTCATAATGGCTTTAACAATATTAGGTACGGGCTTAGCGCTTGTAGCGTTATTACCTGATCTTATTATAAGACCTAGGCTTGCCAACTGGACGGTAGGAGTTTCTTCAAGTCTGTACTTCTTAGGTTTTGTAGGAGGTATCCTTACTTTAGGCGCTATAGGAATAATTATAGGGCCATTAATGATAGCAATTCTGCTAGAAACAGTAAAAATAATTTCGGAACAAGAATGAGGAGGGTTAGAAAGTTGTTAGAGTTTTTTTAGAATAGTTGGAATGAGTTAATTGTGTTTGATTTTGTGTTTTGAAGTTTTCGGAGGGAAAAGATTGTTGCTGAGACCTTTTTCTATCACTTTTTCTTTGGTTATTTTGTTTGCACGGCGAGAAGTTACTTCTATTTCTTCTGATGTGTAGTCTAAGAGCTTACAGTCTATTTCTTTTATTCCTAAAATTTTGAATGCTTGAACTCTGTGGTGGCCGTCTAAAATTACTTTGGTTTCTTTGTCGACTAGTATTGGTTCTTTTAGTTTTTTCTCAAGTTTTAGAGAGTTTAAGACTTCTTTTAGGTTTTCCTCAATTATTTCTTCGTGAGGATTAAGTTTTCTAAGATCTATTTTTTGTATTTTTTCTTGATTCTGCATTCGTGTTCGACCTTGGAGTTTTTGTGAAAAGTTTTTGTCAAGTTGTTAAGATTATATTTTTATTCTAACTTAAATTATTAAAAGAGTTGCTATTTATTAATAATACATTATGTCTTCGGGAAACAAAACACCAATAACAACAATAACAGGAGAATTACAGACTGGAAAAACAACAACAGGAATCAAAATTAAAGAAAAATTACTTGAAAACAAAGAACAGCCAGGAGTAGTAGCTAACGACATAGATACAGGAGTAGATGCAGAAAGATATGATTTACCGCCAGAACTAACAGAAGATATTGAAAACATTTGTATTGGTTGCGGTGGAGTTGGAGAACTTACCAACGCCATAACAGAAAACTCAGAACTTACCGAAGAATCTGACCACATACTAGTCGAACCTACAGGAAAAGCTAACCCAACAGAAGTACTAGAAAACCTCTATGATTTAGAAGATAACGAACAAGAAGTAGAAGTTGAAAATATGCTATACGTACTATCAATGAAAGACGTAGAAAACAACTCGGTACAAGCGCTTGAAAGAGCACAAAAAGGAATCAAATCTGCTAATGCTGTAGTATACTCATTTCCTAATCTGGTAGATGGCCAAACAATCCAAGAAGCAGACAACTGGGTAAACGAAGTATCAGAAGACACAAATACCTACAGAATAGATGATATAAACTGGCAAGAAATAAGAGAACAAACAGAAAAACCTATGAGAACCGAAAGTGCTGGAAAAATAGGATCAAATAGNTCAATAGANTTCTATANTCAANATATTTCTTTAGGAGTTAGAACCAATAACCAAGATCACGAACATACAGGAAGCGAAACAGTAATGCCTGTATCTTATGAATTAACCGAGGAAGAATTTACCGAATCTATAAAAGAAGCATCTGAAAGCTTAGAGGAAAAAACTTTCCTCAAAGGATTTACTCCATCCGGTAATGCATGGAACTACAATCCCGAAACAGGAGAAGTAGAAATTTATGAACTAGAACAAGGAAAAACGCCTTGTATAACTAATCCGGGAGAAGGTGCAAAAGAAACATTCTATGAAAAATTAAAGCAAACAGGAGTCATACCTAGTGAAAGCCCTGTTTTCACTCCAGGAACTAAAAGAGAAAATGTTGAAGCAAGTTTACAAAAACAAAAAGAAGCAGCACAATACGAAAGTGTTAAACAGCAACTGGAGGAACGTGGAGAAATTGCAGAAGACTTCGAAGCAACAGACACATATCTAGCTGATGCCACAGCAGCCTATCAGATTTGGAACGAAGAAGACTTGCTTAAACCTGCCCAAGAACAATACTTAAAGAAAGCGCACGAGGCTTACAATATACTGAATCAAGAAGACGACTTCAACACTCCTCGAGACGAAATAACTTTTGCCGTACAAGCAGGAAAAATAATCGATTATTCACAAACTGAAGCAGAAAAACTAGCAGGCATAGACACTGAAACATACAATAACATAGAAGAAAGCTTCTATCAAACATTGAACGAATTTGATGAAGAACACGCCAAAGAACTAGCTTCTCGAGAAGATGAAGCAGACTACCATGAATGGTTTTCTGGTCTAATTACAAATCATCAAAACTCTGGAAGAATTTCTAACAGCATTGCGAGAGCATATAGTGAAGCAGATATAACAGCTTCTGAAACATTACTAACACATGGAGAGGTGCAATAAAAAATGAGAATAGCATTCGTAGGTAAAGGAGGAAGTGGAAAATCAACAATCACAGCATTATTTGTTGACTATCTACAAAACCAAAACAAAAAATTCTTAGCTGTAGATGCTGACATAAACCAACATCTCGCAGAATTAATAGGAGCAGAATTGAAAAAAGATTTAGCTATATCTAAGCCAGAAAACTCTAAAAAAATCCGGGAATATGTTAAAGGAGATAATCCTAGAATTGAAGACCAGTCTAATGTAGTTAAAAGCACTCCTCCTGGTAGAGGCTCAAATTTCGTGAGCCTTGACAATAAAAACAAGATTATAAACGACTTAACAGTAGAATATAACGATAACTGGTTTATGCACGTTGGAACATACGAAAAAGAAGGAATAGGAGCAAGCTGTTATCACACATCCCTAACCTCTTTTGAAAATATTCTATCACACCTAAAACTAGAAGAAAACGAATGGTTAGTATCTGACATGGTTGCAGGAACAGACGCATTTGCCAACACATTACACGCTCAATTTGACCTAATTGTGCTAATAGTAGAACCCACTCCAGAGGGTATACAAGTATACAACCAGTACAAGGAACTGTCAAAGGAAGCTGGCGTGTTTGAAAATGTAGCTGTCCTGGGAAACAAAGTTGACTGCAGACATGATAGACAGTATCTTGAAGAAAACATCGATTCCGAAATTCTAGGGTGCTTGCCAAGAAAATCTGAAATCAAAATGGCTCGTCAACAACACA
>SL_4KL_010_BRINEDRAFT_10000890_pt1 | contig 16079 bp, 21 predicted proteins | sample SodLak_010_BRINE_2_FD_10664 | JGI IMG/M metagenome (IMG submission 10664)
AACACGCCCACCCGCACGCACCTGTGGGAAATGGTGGTGGCGACACCGGTGGCCGCGCGGGGGCCCAGCACTACATTCACGCTGCCCTGCGTGGTGCCTTGCCGGAACAGGAACTGCGAGCACCCAGCCTGCACAGGTGGCATGAAGTTGAGCATGAGTTGATATGCAGTGCGTGTCCAAGGGGCGCATATGCCAGAGGACTGCCTCTTCCACCCCTCCCACACAGGTGCCCTGCCAGAACAGGTGCCGCGAGCACCCAGCCTGCCTAGTCAAGCAGGCGGTGAGGAGGTGGGCATGCAGGAAGGAAAAAGAAAAAGGATCTGCATGCATGGACGTATGTGCATGAAGCGGCTGCGTAGTCTGGCATCAAGGGGTGTGCCAAACTCATATGCACAGGACCAGCAAGCAGGATGGAGAGGCAGTGGGGGCTTGGGCCAATGCTTGCACCCGTAACATCGTCAAGCGCTCTTGCTTGAAGGTCAGCAAAGGAGCAGTGCTGTCAGGCGCTCATAACATCAGTGTCCCAAAGGAGCGGTGCGGTGCAGTGCAGCTGAGATCAGGCCGGCCCTATTCTCAGGACACACTGGACACTCCGGACACTCTGGACGTCTACAGACACTTGAAGGGAAGCTCAAACTGAGGCTGGATCAGGTGCCACAACATCCTGAGCGTGGACGCGCTCACATGCGTGCTGCAGGGCACACCCCATCATGCTCAGAGCTGCAGTCGCAGAGCAAAAGGCCAAGTCAGGCCAGGCACATGCAGCCACCTGCACCTGCTCCCCGCACCTGCAGCCCCAGCCCTGCGCCAGGCGCCCAGCTGGCGTTCAGCCAGCCATCCCTGCCGGTAAGGCGATCCAGGCGGCGCGAGGTGGTGACACTCAGCAGCGTGGCCAGGCCCAGCTGGCAGCTTGCATCAATGGTGTCGTCCTGCAGCAAGCACAAGTGCGGGTGTAGGTGTGAGGGCGTGGGAGGGAGGGTGCAAGGGGCGTAGCAGCGTGTGCGCAAGTTGAAGGCGGACGGAGGATGCAAGAGGAGGGGTGGATGAGAGCGTGAGGGCATGGGCATGGAGTGCACAATGCTGGGTGCTCAGGAATGCAAATGGAAGCATAGGGCTTGAAAAGAAGTGAGCGTGCACGCATGCGTTTGTGCGCATGAATATGAGTGTTAAAAAGGCGAGAACGAGTCACGTGTGGGCGTTGGCAGGCGCTTGTATACGCTCAGCATATTATGCTGTGCACATGTCATTGCGGCCTGCGCCTGTTCTGGCCTATCAAGATAGCGAGATGGCGCAGCACACTCCATAGCCATCTGACCTCAAAAGAGGATGCATGAGAAGTCTCATCAGGCGGAAGCTTGCAACACGATGCTTGAACTTGGTTGGGAGCTTGATGAATTGATGAAACAGCATCACATTTTTAAGTCTTAAGCAAGAGCTGCCAGGGCTATCAAACATAGCATGATCGCTCCATCACTGCATGCTGATGGTGCAGATACACCCACAAAGCGCACATGTTGGCGGCCAAAAAAACTCAGGTTCCCCACCGCTGCGGTCGTATGCGATAGGAGGAGGAAGCGACGGCAAAGCACGGCTTGAAGTGACATGCGGGTGCAAGGACAACAGCACCTGCTTTGTCAAAGCCCTCACTCCCGTGACTGCAGCGTACCTGCTCCACACTCATCTTGGCCTTTCGAGCCACTGGCACACCAAGCACCTGTTCAACACTTCTCACCAGGCCATGCAGCACACACACACGCACACGCACACACACATGCACACAACCACACGCGCGCACTGAGGTTCCTCACCTGGGAGATCATACGCCGGAAGCCAAACACCACGCTTCCTCCCCCCAGGGTCAGCTCCTCCAGGCCCTGCCCACACACGGAACACAAACGCACATGCGGTTTGGTTTGGCTGACGCGTTGCAGACAGCAGACAGCCCGCCTTTCATGCTGCGCCTGGCCTAGCATTTATCAGAAGGCCAAGCGCTTGGGTCAAGCAGGCCACTTGATAGACCATATCCCGACCAACAAGAGCCCGACAGTGAGCGAATTGCCCTAATAAGGCCCTGCTACCAAAGCAACTTGGGAGGGCAGGACCTAGAGCAAACAAGGAAGACATGCGGACATGGGGACATGGGGCAGCAGCCAGCCTGCATAATGGGGGCCCAGCTAGTTGGCAGCCTGCTTCGAACATACCACATAGCACCTGGGAAGGACAAGGGCTCGTGATTCCCAGCAGAGGGCACGGAACTTATGAGAAGCAGCCACAACATAGGCTGCGCACGCCTTTCCTTGATAAGCTGTGGCTGGGGCTTCTGTAGCTAGGCTGAGTGCCCCATGACAACGGGCTGGCAAACCAACAAAAGAGCAGTAGGCGCAAGCACGCCGTGCGCTCTGCATGTCAAGACATTTGCAGGTGCACACCTCCCCCTCCACTTTGACTGCAACTGCGGCACAAGGCAAGCCACGTGTGCAACTGCAGCACTCGTGCAGCCGCAGCACAAGGCAAGCCACGTGTGCAATTGCAGCACTCGTGCAACCGCAGCACAAGGCAAGCCACGTGTGCAACTGCAGCACTCATGCAACTGCAGCACAAGGCAAGCCACATGTGCAACTGCAGCACTCGTGCAGCCGCAGCACGAGGCAAGCCACATGTGCAAGTGCAGCACTCATGCAGCCGCAGCACAAACCAATCCACTCTTGAGCAAGGGAGACCCAATCAGGGGGCTTGTCCAGCTGAGCAGGCTTGATCTCAGCTTGCAGAGGGTAGACTTTCAAGCCTCATGCACCACATTCATGTGTAGTGCATGCCTTTCAAGAGGTATCAATGCTGCGGTTAAAGGACAGAGCAGGCACTGCCCGCGCTGGCCTCCCCCCACCCCCAACATCCATCCTCCCTCTGTCCCCAAAGACCATGCCCACTGCTCCGCACATCAGCCCTTGCAAGCGCACCTGGGGTGTCCGCCGGAGTACAGGCCGCGTTGCAGCTTGGCCGGAAATGGATATCACATTTTTCTCGCCCACCACAGCATCCAGCGCGTTCTGCACCCAGGCAAGTGCATCCACTCACGTTTGCCTTGCAAATGCTTACCCTGCTGCTGCCTCCTATACAGACTGGGATCGCGCTCCAGCAGGCGATGCTCCTTCTGCACATTTTACATTTTTGCTGGGTTCGGACGCACAAGATGTGCAACATCGCCTCCAAAATCCCCCGCGTTCCAGCCATCTTGTAGGTAACCCCGTTTCCCAGCTCACAACAGCACAGCACCCAACACATGCTCTCAGAGGCGATGAAGGGCCGGGCCGCGTAAAGCCTTACAAGGGCCGTGCTTATCTGCCTGGCTTGGCACACGATCCAGGCCCCATGATCCAGGGCCGGCCAGAGGGCGCCGCAATGCCTGCCAGCGTTGGCTGCGAGCCAATGCCCTGCCCTTGATGACAAGCCCCTCCCCCCCTGGTTGTGGCCCTGCATACCCGTGCACACGTGAACAAGCTAGCTCTGAAGTGAGAGCTCCGATAAACCCAGAACCTGTACCACGCGCACCGGATCAGCTTTCTGACTCAACCTCCCACATATGCATGGACCTGTGCGAGTGTCCGCACGTAGCCCCTGCAGCGCATGCCCCCTCCAGGCTGAGCACGAGACTGGTGCAGCCTGCCCGGTGCAGCCCGTTGTTGCCAGGCATAGGACTGGTGCAGCCAGGTGTAGGAGACTCGTGCGGCCGCCACGGTGGAAGCTGGGGCTCAGGGCCAACTACCAACCGCCCGAAAGAAATGTCCCACGGGGCATCACATCTGCTGCCATATCCGCCCTCGAGCCCTGGCACAGACGCCAGGCCCACGACGTGGTGCGTCTATGCGCGCATGAGCACACATGTTTTGTCTGCGCACGAGCATGCAAGACACTGGGGAGGGGGGGCTGGGCGCGCAGAGCTCAGGCCACACCCTTGCAGCCCTTGCAGGCATGGTGGGTTTGTGGTGCGGTGTTGGCAACAGCTTCTGCGCAGGCATGCATGTGGGCACGCACACCTGTGCAGTGATGGACTTGAAGAGGCCCATCGGGCCGCCCACCGGCCTGCCACCTGCCCAGTCGCCGTGCACCAGCCGGGAGGCGTCCACTCGACATTGGTAGGACCCCTTTTGGACCACTGAGTGCTCCTGTGCACGCGCCACACAGCATGGGCCGGCTTTTGCGCGGACAGGCGTGGGTGCATGTACAGGTGCATCGTGTAGACCATGGATGCATGCCGCGCAAGTGGGGGGCTGCGACCAGGTCATGCATGGGTGTGCTTGCTTGCTAAAGGAGGCCAAGGGGGGGGGCAGAGCAGGTTCAACAGGGCATGCTGTTTGGCTGTCCTTGGAGCGCCGCTGATACCCCGTCGATTGCGCACCTAGGGACACCGACAGGCACAGAGGGCATGAGGGCGTGCAAAAGCAGGGCACGGGCGGCACACCGCATTGCCAAGCCAATGCGCTGAACAAGCTCATGTTGGCAGGCATGCGGCGATGCTGGATACATCGGAGCAGGCATGGGAGGCCCTCACCTCCTTCTCCTTCTCTGCAGCCGCCTTGAACCTCTCCCACTCCATCTTCAGCTCGTCCCGGCTGCGCAGATGATCCCCAACTTCCAACCCTGGGGCGCACAAATCATCATTAGCAAATAGGGTTGCTGGGAGCGAGACCGGCTCAGAGCCAGAGCCAGACAGGCAATCATGTGGCTTGGCAGAAATAATCTGTGCATGCTGGCCATGGAAGCTGATGTGATGGGAACTGACCCACGTGTGCTAGTGCTGATGAGCAGGGACTCGTTAGGGGGAGAGACTTTGCTGCCTGCTTTTGTGGTGCATAATAGGTGTACGCAGCACCTTTTGAGCCGGCCAGCTGTGCGCAGTTGCAACATAACTTGCATGCTTCTTCACTGTTCACTCAAGCACTCTTCCAACTTGAAACCCTGATCAACAAGGACCGATTGCAAGACATATGCATCAATGTGCGCCTAAGAACCCAGCACAATCATTGTACGATACACTGCCAAACACCCAATGTTGACATCAGCTTGTGAGACAAAGGACTGTGCGCATACTTCGAGGCAGGATGTGTCACATCATCCAAACCCATGACTTTTTCAAGTCCATGGCCCTGGCAAGGAGTGCATGTGTATGATTGGGTTCCATACGCATTTGCCTAAGCACTTTCCAATGTATGCCCAATGCGTGAATGTTTTTGTGAGCACATATGCCGTCCTTCCTAGGCATGGTGGCCCTTATGTTTCTTTCCTTTCATTCCCTGCTTTTTCCTTGGACCTGATCAAGGAAGTTTCTGCCCCTGATGCGTGATCATGCGCGAGTCCAGCGAGGGCCTGCTAGCGCAGCTGTCATGCGGTGATGTCGTGCATGCCACCCCCGCCAAGGACTTGAACGAAAGCATTGTATGAATGCATCTTTCATTCAACCCACCAGCAGCCAGGCCTTGCTTGCCATAGACATCATAGACTTGGCGCTTCTCAGGTGCACTCAGCACTTCGTATGCCTCTTGCACTTTGCTGAACGACTCCTGCGCCTGCTTCCTGCGCTCCTCATCCAGGTGTTTATCAGGGTGGAACACTTGCGCCAGTTTCCTGTAAGCCCGAACGATCTCCTCGGTGCTTGCATCCCTCGCGCAGTTCAAGATTGCGTAGTATTCGCTGTTCTCTGTCGGCTCATCCATTCTTAATTTGAATTATACCGTGATCTGGCTAATGTTCTTGCCCGGATCCTTGGTGGCTTCAAAAGGCAGAAGATTAATGAATGTTGTCAAAGCACGCAGGAAGCTTGTGCGTCATGGGGAAATCTTAACTCTGTTTGTTGAAGTCCAGCCACGCCCAGCAGCAGGTACAGCCAGCTACCTTTTTCGGTTCCCTCCCGTCAATGCCTCTGTCGCACTGGCCCCTCCATCTCATACTCAATCTCCACCTGCTGGCCTCCGCGCCGCCTCTTGCTCGCCGGCTGCTGCCCAGCAGGCCTGCCCAATTGGCGCTTGCCGGCCTTGGCTTTGGCACCTTTTGTCCCCACATCCCGCCCCCGCTTTCCAGCTTTGCCTGCTGCCTGGCCCCGCCTCTGCCGTGCACCTGGCCCCTCTTCTTCGTCGCTCCCACTTCCCTCCTCGCCCGAGGTTGATGGCACCTCCTCATCTTCATCTCCCTCTGATCCCGGTCCGGTGGAGGCATCTCCCTCATCCTCTTCGCTGCCACTGTCCCCTTCTTCGCCTTCATCCCCACTCTCTCCTAAATCTTCCAAGTCGTCCTGATCATCCGCCTCCAGGTCACCGACCTGTGCGATTTTGGGCATGCCAACAGAGGCTCATTACATAGTGCAGCTAGGCAGGTATTGGATCCACAGGCATTTTCAAGCATGCATTTCACAGGCTAGAAGCCCTCGTGCACACACTGTCAGCATCCTCCCAGAGCCAGGGCTATGGCTGGATCCAGGCAAGATCAGGCTACAGGGACTCCAATCACCGACACAATCCAACAAAGGCAGCAATGAGCTTACCTCGTCGTCATCCAGGTACTCCACATCCTCCTCCTACATGGAAGCAACAGAGAAGTGTGCCTCGTGCACGACTCTTGTGTACAGCACTCAAATAGTGAAGCGCACAGGCTGCCATTCGGTTCAATAAAAACGCGCAAAAGTCTCAACATGAACTCAGTGCTGCTTGCGACCTTCCATCCTTGGCAGAAACGCAAACGCCACTTTCATTCATGGCTCATGGCCGTGCTTGCTCCAATGAAGCACCCTACTAACCTCCTCTTCTTCTTCCTCTTCTTCTTCCTCCCCATCGTCCTCTATGAACTCCTGCGGGGCCTGGTCTTCTTCCTCCTGCTCGTCCTCGACCTCTTGTGTCTCCAGCACCTGCGGCACACCATACCCACAATGTTGATGGCAGGCGCGTTGAAGGCTTGGTTAAAAGTGAGCTTGTCCAAGGCGTTATGCAGGACTGCGGTTGGCCTTAAGGGAGGAATGAATGGAATGTGGAGAAGAACAGCCGATGCGCAGTTACCTTCTCATACTGCTTGAGAGGGAAGTTGTAGATATCCCCGTACGTCCCTGCTTGGAGGCGTTTCAGCAGCTCAGACTCAATGGCACGGTCCAGCCTAGCTGCTGTCTCAGCTTTCTGCTCTCGCCGCTTTTCACGCTTTTCTGTCCTACAGTGCAAGTCACCACAGGTAACAGTGGGGAGAGGCGCACACTAGCCAAAACGGCATTTTCTGCTTCCGGAGTTGCTTGAGCACTACTTGCTGTGCAGGTTGAGCGAGAAGTGTGGAGACAAAGCACCATCCACTCGGTGTGCATTGCTGCGTCTTGTCAGGACCTCACCTGGCTGGCATGGTCACCAGCTCTGGCTTTGCCTTCAGCTCCAATTTGCGCATCCGGATGAGGTACTGCAATGTTGCACGGGGCCATTGCAACTTGATGAGCCCTCATGGCAATGTCGGCAAGAAAGGCGTCGAGTTTGGGGAAGACAGCGATGAGTTTAGGAGACTTCAGGCAAAAGGGGCACTGAATATGGAAATCATGATGCCGTGGCTGAGCCAGGTGGGCAACAAAATGATCCACAGACTTGCACAAGAGCATCAATCAACAAAGTTTTGACCTGTGCAAGGCAGACTTAGTTCATCTTTGGACAAGCCTACTTGTGTGATCTTGGTGAGCCTCTGCTTATTCTTGTGCACAAGGAACTTGGGCCAGAACTCCAGGTGTTTGTCTATTTGCTCCAGAGCCTGCATGTCATGCACAGCAATCAAACTTGGCATTGAAGAGGGATTGAGGAAATGTGGTCAACCACAGACCGGCAGCCTTCCTAAAGTCTACTACCAGGTGCAGCAGCTGAAGATGCTGCTGTAAGGTAGCTTAAATCACTCCAGTCATGTAATTTGCCCAAACTGACAAAATATTATTGCCAAGCTTGGAGGACATGAAGCTAAGCGCTAGGAGCACACGTCGAGACCCCCAAAACCTTGATTCCCAAACTCAGATTTAAAATCATCGTGGTGATTAAGTGGCAGGCTTTCAAACACCAACATGCATACCTATCAAGACTTGAAAGTGGTTCACATCAATCTCAGTGGACCTCATTGTCTCCAGCAGTCCTGTACATTCGCCTGCCTCCAGAGAAACACAATTTTATGAGGGATATAGACACAGCCACAAACCTGCTGGTAGTTCTTTTTCAGCTTGATGCGTTGCCACAGGTTTTTTGGGGAGTGCGCCCTCTCTATGGTCTTCATGTACAAATAGGACTTGCCTGTCAGGCATAGGAGCAGGAAAATGCGGCCCTTCCATGTTGGAGATTCTAAAGCTGAAATATATACCACCAAAAGGGCAGGGTATCTGCACATGTCAGGTGCTCTAATGAAATCAAAACCAGCAGGAGGGACCTATCGTACAAAGCGCCCTGTCATTCAAGGTCAGATGACAGAGCAGAACCATGTGACTCCCAAAAATCATCTGGATCAATCGCTGGCTTATTAAAATAAGAGGCATGCATGGGGGGAAGAGCACTGCGCTCAACCAGGCACAACAGCACGTATTTCACTCCTGGTATTGCCAGGCGGCGGCACAAAATGAGCAGCCCTCCAAGCCTACAAGTGGGCCTGTCGAAGCCTATCCCTCACCATCATGCTCTCTAATGGTTGCATATCTACTGTTGGCCAAAGGGCAGCTGCTCCGGTTGCAGAGGCCTGTAACGTTGTACTCATTGCGGCAGAAGTTTTGGACTTGGGTCTTCGCCTTGAAGCTGCAGTGATGGTGATTTATGACCTGCAGCCGCAGCATGTATGCAAATGCGTATACCCGTGTGTGCTCAGGCAACTTCCACAGAGTACATATACAAGGCACAGCCGGCACACTGGGAAAGACCAGCCTAGGTGCACACAGGGAGGCCCAGCAAGCAGTGAACCACCACCTAAGTACCATGTGCTCACCTGCCAAATGATTTCATCGTTCTGCATGATGCCTTAGCTGAGCTTGCCTGTCCTGCCAGAGTCTCGGCAGAGAGGCCGCCCTTTTCTCCTCTCGTCAAGACAAGCTTAAACGTTGCCTATTTGTGAAGTAAAGTGATAGGTTTCACAGGTTTAAATATGTGAGCTGCCACCTCAAAAGGGCAATGCGTGGTAAAAAAATATGATTTAACATGGATACGTATTATTGAGCTGAACAATGTTGAGGCGGAACCAGAGGCTAAGGAAGGAGTATCTTTACAGGAAGAGCTTGGAGGGCAAGGAGAGGGCTGCCTATGAGCGCAAGCGGATCGTACGCAAAGCTTTGGAAGGTGTGTGCCATGCTGGTAGCCTGCACAGGCATGAAGCAGACAATATGCAGGCTGCTGCGCTTTGCATGCTTACTCAAAGTCACTGCACTAACCATGCATTCCATCATGCACGTCTGAATTGCATTCACTACCTTTCATTCTACGCAGAGGGCAAGCCAATCCCAAATGAAGTCCGGGGTGAGGAGAAGAAGCTGCGGCACGAAGTGGAGCTAGAGGATGACAACACGGCGGTGAGTCTTTTGTCCCCTTTGTGGGTCAAGCAGATGATTTGAATGGTCTGACATAGCAGGTTGGCCGTGACAGGGTACCGGTAAGTCTCCATCGCTGCTCTGCCGGCTGTCGGCGGAGTAAGGCTGATATCATCCTGGGCAAGAGCCTTAGCCGGCAATGGGACGTGTAACCAGACCTCCTTATCCGCCCTGGACAGGTTCCACGCACGCATGTGGATGACGAGTATGCCTTTGCTGGTGAGGCTGATCCAAAGGTGCTCGTCACGACCAGCAGGGACCCCAGCAGCAGATTGACCCAGTTCGCCAAGGTGCGTCAAGTGGCACATAATTCTCTGATGGCATGCAGGGGAATGCGCGTGCGCAAGCACCAGAAGTTCCCCTACAAATAGCAGTCTTATCTTTCAATCATCAACACATGCACGCCGCCAACACTGCGCAACTGATCGATGCGCATGATGCCCTGCGGCGAGTGGGAACTTCTGTGATGGACGAGCAGTTCTGCTGGTGTGTGAATAAAGTTGTAGAGGATCGTTTGCACTATGAACCAAATCCCCACACTGCCACAACACTCAGTCGCATGACCACAGTGTGGGCTTGCCTTTGGCCAGCACACCACGGTTATGTTGTCCATGCGCATGGGTCCCAGTCGGATGTCCAGATCCATGGGCCTTCTACAGGCCTCCCACTCACTGCAATGTAGTTCCGTTTTGACATAAACCAAACAATTATTATTCGAGTTGCTATTGATGCTGCTGATGCTGTGTGTGCTAAAAATTTGCTCTTCGAGACCATGGTGTTTCCATTCCCATGGGTGTCTCCTCATAACACGAATGCGTCTGTGATGCATTCTCCTGCTGCACTCCCCTGCGCATAGGTCAGTTTTATCCCTGGGCGGAAGTATTATGTAAATGGGTAGGCAATGCGCGCCACTAACTTCATCATGCAACATGTGCAGGAGATGAAGCTGGTCATCCCCAATGCTCAGCGCATCAACCGGGGTGGTATGGTGCTGACGGAGCTTGTGGACACGTGTAGGTCCCATGACTTCACTGACATCGTGGTGCTGCACGAGCACAGGGGAGAACCAGGTGCGTGCACACTACGATCATATGGTGGATACGTGCATGCATGCCACTTCATGGGGGTGAGGTGTGGGTGGGAATGGGGGGTCGTGTGGTCTGGGAAAGGTGGCTTTGCACCTGGGGCAAGGTACGCGTAACAATCAAGCTTGCCTTTTGCTCTTCCTTCAGACACATCCTGGTTGTCACAGATGGCCTCACAGCTTGTGTGTCTGGTGTGAGAGGAGAGCGAGGTGGGCAAGCAGCGGGTCCCCTGCCGACATAACTTCTAACACGGAAGCACTGAGGGAGCTTCCCAGCATACTTTTGCTGAGGCTGTGCAGAGGGAGGTCTTTGGTTTGCATGTGCTGAGGGAGCTTTTCAGCTGGCTTGTCCTGAGGCTTGTGCTGAGGTAGCACTTCTGGTATGCATGTGCTGAGGGAGCACTTCTGGTATGCATGTGCTGAGAGCGCTCTACAGCGCGCTTGTGGGGCCCCTCCTGGTGAGTTTTGTAGACAGGGTTGCAGCAGGCCAAGGGAGCCTATACAGGAGGTTGCTTTTTTGGCTGACCTGATGGCTTATGACGCTACCTTGAAGGTTGCAGCCACTGTGCGCTGTCATCAAGATAGCAACAAACAAGTTGTAGAAACACGTCCCCTTTGAGACCCAGGGGCAGGCAGCAGATCCCTTCTTTTGGTTAAAAACCCTTAGGTGGGCCAACGGTGCTTCAGCAAGCAGCTGGACCGCAGTAATGGGGTTGCTTTCCGATAACACCATGGGTTGCGTTCCAATGACACCATGGGCTCGCCTGCTTGCAGATGGCATGGTGATCACCCACTTGCCGTATGGGCCCTCAGCCTACTTTGGAATCTACAACACCGTCTTGCGGCATGACATTGGACAAAAGAAAGAGGTGAGCATGACATGAGCGTGCCATTGGACAGAAGAAAGAGGTGAGCAACATGTACACGGATAGGTGCGTGGCTTGTTGCACCAAGCCACGCACCTATCCGTGTACATGTTGCACCATCTACTCCCATGTTGCGCATGCTTGTAAATAATTTTGGATGCACAATATGGTTACGCACACAACATGCACACCCAAACCTCTAGCTTGTAGACACTACCTTTCTTCTGATATGAGCGCCTTATCATCTTCTGACATGGGCGCCTTATCAGACTTGATTCAGGTTACAGGCCTGTTAGGCTCTAGCTTATCTGCCCTCGTTCACCGGATACAGCTATGCAACCTAACCTAACCAACATGCACACGCATGCACATATGTACACAAGGCCAAATGGCTGGCACTGAAAAACGCCTGAGCATTTTCTACTGTTGCTGATTTGCAGGTGGGCACCATCAGCGAAGCTTACCCTCATTTAATTTTTGATGCCTTCACCTCCAAGCTTGGAGAACGGTGTGCTAACATTCTTAAACATATTTTCCCTGTGCCCAAGGATGACTCAAAACGGTGCGCTTTCTTGTAACTGGCATTTTCCTGCCCAATTCAAATTGTCAACACTGTGATACATGGTTTCAAAACGCATCATGGTGTTCAAAGAAGCCTGAGGTGGATTAAGTCTGAAAGCAAGTTTTTCCCCTCTATTTCCCGAGGGATAAGTGTGCCGCCTTGCCCCTTGTACTTAACTAGGTTCTTACCATCAGGCACCTTGCAAGATAATTATGCTCTTGTGCCATGCTTTTAACACCAAGCTGATGCTCAGTGCAAGGGAATATTTCATGATATTTTCATCTCGCAGAGTGATAACCTTTGCCAACCGCTCTGACTTCATCTCCTTTCGTCATCACACCTACCTGATGCCAAAGGGCGCAAAGTCTGTGGAGCTGACTGAGGTACGAGTATTCTCCTGGTTGAACGGCTACTGACCTTACTCATTGCAGCAGTGGTGGCGGCAGAACTGGCTTTTGTGAAAGCGATTCTGGCATTTTTCAATAAGGCTTTCTTAAATTCAAGAAGCTGTGCTAGCCCCTGAAAGGAGCTTAGGCAAGGAAAAGAGACAAAACCTTTATAAGAAAATGGCCTGCAACCCAGACAACGCGGGGGAGCTTCAACATTTTCAGGGACTTGTATAATCAAAATTCCCCAAACACACATGGAAGGCCATTGTTGAGCAGCTCTCAGCGGTTTGCGTATTCAGGCTCCCTAGCAGGTGCTTCTGTAAATTCAGTTTCCTGACCTTGACAGGTAACCTACTCAATGGAAACACTTGAGCATTCAAACTTTTTCTTTAAACTTGCAGTCTCGTTCAGGTGCTCTATACTTGTCTACTTTTCTGGATTTACCTGCAGTGTGGCCCTCGTTTTGAGCTCAAGTTGTTCCAGATAAAGCTTGGCACCATGGACCAGCAGGTGTGCTCCCTTCTTGTATTTGTGTGGCTCCATTTTTTTTAATTGGGCGCTCAAAAAGATGACTGCAAATTCCACAAATGACTTGAGCCCGTAGCTTGGTTGGTTGTCAGGTGCCCTTCACTTTCAACCGTCATGAATGCATGCCTGATATTGATCTAGCATACCCGGTGTGAGACACCCCTCTTGTGCATGCATGTGTCTAATTCATTTTACAAGTGCAAACCAGGACTTTCACTTCACACAGCTTCCCTCTAATGCAAACAAATGCTTACCAAACCTGTGCAGCACGTGGAGAATGAGTGGGTGCTGAGGAGCTACACCCGCGCTGCCAAGAAGCAACGATTGGCAGATTCTAAGAATGAAGGCAATGAATAAACTTTCTCTCTCTCTCTCACTGTTCGCTTCACAATTTTTTTCTATGATCTCTAACATGCTCTATGTTTCATGGAGTCATCAACTCTGTCAAATCATGTGTACTTGTTTTTTCCCCCATTATGAGCTGGCTGCAAACAGTTGAGTTTATGATAGGGCATTGTTTTTGAACCGATGCGCACTCAGCATCTAACATTGAAATCACGTATTGAACATGCTGTAATATTTGATCTAACATGTGAATTAGTAAAAGCTTGAAGCTTGCGTAAGTGCCTACTAGGCACTTCATAGTATGAAAGTGTTACTTAGCTGTGCCTGCTGCATAATGCAAGCTTGGCCAACGCCTTTGAGGCTTAACTGTTGGAAGATCCCAAGCACGCTTAGCATTCACATTTCCCATGGGTGCAGCACCAAAATTTGAGCTCTACAAAGAAGCTTGTTGAGTGATCTGCTTTCTATTTCCTGGTGAAGTCTTTACATTATTAACATTTTCAAGTTGTCTAATTCTTTTGTTGCTCCAAAGTTAAGTTACAATGGGTTTAGACCTTCAGCCAGATGGGTTGACTGCTGAACTTGCTCCAAAGCATGCTGACTTGAGAAAAGGTGTATTTGGGACCTAATGAAAAAAGGAAAAGCTTCCCGGGCAGCAAGACGCTCCCTGCATCACTTAACAATATTCCTTGAAGGTTTAAGGTTGTTTTAAGGAGACACATTGGCCTGAAGTGCTACGAGTCTCCTTCGCCAATGGAAAAGGTAACTGGTGAGGATCCGGAGGGTTGCTGGGACCTTGTGAAGTACTCTACTTCCTGGTCCTGGTGTCTCCTTTTCCTTGATTGATGCAGGGAGCGTCTTGCTGCCCATGTAATCTTTCTTTTTTTCTTGGTACTGCTAGTCACTACCAGTAGTACGGTACTACTACCTAGCATAGGTGGAGCAGGCCTGGTAGGCTTTCGTTAGGCTGGCCTCTATTGGAAAGGACAAGCCGTTCCAGACAGCTGTGAACCTCAAGTTGAACCCCTAACCTCACCTGCCCATTTAGTGACTGCCGCAATCACAATTTGTGCATTGATCAACCCCATTTTGTTCCAAACTTTGAAAGTATGGTTGAAAAGCAGACAGACAGATAGCCTACACCCCCCTGGAAAGGGAGTGGTTTCACTGCCTACGTACTTTTTCTTTTCTTTTCTTTCTGGTTAAGTCTAATTTTAACAAGTGGAAGGCAACATTGAATAATAAATGTACTTTGGGTTCAATTCCACTTGCAAATTGAATGTCGTGGTTTGCCAATCACATCATGTGCATCCTCAACGTCTGCGGTGTGGCCTTGCGCACTCTGCACTTTATGGTTTCTAGGCCCAGTCGCTGATGTGCTTCAAACCTGGAACAAAAACAAAATAGGGCAAGTCAGTCATGAGTAATGCCAGATTGCTGCTCAGCGGACTCTGCCAAGATATTTCTCAATCATGGTGCTTCCATCACCTTCGAACCTTAGTACCAGGGCCAGTGATCATGCACAATCCCGTTATGACAAATGGAAATGGGTAACATACCTGTGACAACCTGAGAATCCCCAATACGAGCCATCTGTATCAAGCTGTAGGACATCAATCTGCATTTTTAAGGAGGGACAGGTTGTACAAACCTGAAGATGATGAAAAACTTCACGGGAAAATCGAGATGACTCTCCTCACATATTCCCGAGACGTCACATGCTGACGTTTTATAGAGCTAGTACAAGGCTTTCAAGCCTGTCAGCTTAAGAATGCAAATGAAGTTCCAGTTGCAGGTTTATTCGCCAGTACAATGGTCATTTTTCTTGATACCATCTTTTTCATAAGGGGCCTACCTCACGCTGAGTTTGGGCTTTCCTTTTTCCCATTCAAACCGTTACGCTTTTCCACATGCTTGGTTAGACACACGGCTAAGTTGGGGTAAAACAGAATTATGAAAGATGAAAAACAAGATTACTTGAATATTTTTGGGATGGCTTACCCTTATATTCAAATTCTCACAAATGCCTCACACTGTGTAAGTTACAGGCACTAGGCGGAGAGCATGCGAAAGAGCAAGAAAAAGGCGGCGTGCAGGGGCTTGGGTCATCCTGGCGAGCACAGATCACGGATCATTCTAAGGCAGGCAAGCAATCTATCCAAGGGCAGGTAGACACATCGTCCAAAGGCTATGCAGCAACAAGTGCACAATCCGGCGTGATCGATCAGCTTTCTGTGCTCAGAGCAACCTTGGCTTCATGTGAACTTACCGGTTCCTGCAGGCCAATTTCTTGAATGGACTTGGCCAGAGCCTCCACTTTTGCTTGGTCTGCGTTCATTAAGCAAATTCAATGCTGATGAATAAAATGGTGAGCATGTTTTGTGTGACTTGCGAAGCTGCTTGTCGAAGGACTGATATTCCTGCTTGGCTGTGTGCTAGTCTAGACTGAATAGGTACTCATAGTGCTTGCAGAATTGTCAACCTCCTCGACCCACCGTTCTTGCGCGTGCCACCCAATGGACGCCTAATTGCAGCCAGGGGCAACACTTTAAGAAGGCGCCTCTTGTGGTCCATCACAGGAGCCGCCTCTGCGTCCTGCTGCTGCTGAGTCTGGAGTTGCACGCCGCTTTGTCCTTCCCCCATTGCAGCAATAATGCAACCTGCTTCCAGTGTCAGAGAATGCTTCAGTTAAGTATGCGGCCCGTGTGCAACTCAGTGAAATGGCGAAAGCCGTTCCTGGCAG